>Ga0105249_10000320_pt1 | contig 48700 bp, 40 predicted proteins | sample KBSS44metaG_FD_81522 | JGI IMG/M metagenome (GOLD analysis project Ga0105249, IMG submission 81522) | Switchgrass rhizosphere microbial communities from Kellogg Biological Station, Michigan, USA - KBS S4-4 metaG | ecosystem: Host-associated > Plants > Roots > Rhizosphere > Soil | place... | reverse complement strand
TCTGCCAATAGTTATGAGTCCTTTCTATTTTTCCGTCTATTGATTGGTGCAATTGGTGCCAGCTTTGTCATCACGCAATATCACACCAGTATTATGTTTGCGCCAAATGTGGTGGGAACTGCAAATGCAACCACTGCAGGTTGGGGCAATGCGGGTGGTGGAGCAACTCAAGCCTTGATGCCATTGATGCTTGCTGCACTGGTGATGTTTGGTGTTGAACAAGCCATGGGCTGGAGAATTGCGCTGATTGTACCTGGTGTGCTGATGTTAATCGTCGGTGCAATGTACTGGAAGTTTACGCAAGATTGCCCACAAGGTGATTTTAAAGAGCTTCGTGCGCAAGGTCTGCATGTGGGCAGTGATAAAAAAGGTGGTATGGCAATTTTAATGCATGCTGCAAAAAACTATCGTGTCTGGATTCTGTTTGGTGCTTATGCTGCCTGTTTTGGTATCGAAATTTTCATTCACAACATTGTCGCAATGTACTACGTGGATCATTTCAAATTTGGTTTAAAAGAAGCGGGTATGGCCGCAGGGATTTTTGGTTTACTGGCTCTGTTTGCCCGTGCACTTGGCGGTATTGTTTCAGACAAGGTGGCGACTAAAAAAGGTCTTGATGGCCGGACTAAAGTATTGTTTGCCATGATCCTGTTAGAAGGCGTATTTCTGATAGTCTTTTCACAAATGAATACCGCAATTCTAGCGATTCTGGTCATGACCGTATTTGCTTTATTTACCCATATGGCTTGCGGTGCGACCTATGCACTGGTTCCATTTATTGATCGCGATGCTTTGGGTGGTGTGGCTGGCATTATCGGTGCAGGCGGTAATGTCGGTGCTGTTGCTGCTGGTTTCTTATTAAAAGGCATGTTGGATATTCAAACGACGTTGATGGTTTTAGGTGGTTTGGTGGTGATTGCTGCAAGTTGTGTATTGATGATCCGTTTCTCGGTTGAACATAAAGAGAAAGAGCAAAAGTTATTTGAAGCTGCTGTGCTTGAGCGAAATAGCATGGAACAAAATGCTGTAAGTCTTAAACAAAACAGTGCGACTTAATTGAATAACAACAGCAAGAATTAAGGAGAATCGATATGAAATTAGTGATGATTGGTCATGGAATGGTTGGGCACAAATTTATTGAATCTGTGCTGGAACATGCTGGTGATGAAGTTGAAATCACGATTTTGGCAGAAGAACCCCGTTTAGCTTATGACCGTGTACATTTGACTGAATATTTTACAGGCAAGTCTGCAAAAGATTTAACCCTCTGTCGTGCTGACTTTGCCGATGCGTATGGTATCGACCTGCGCTTAAACACCAAAGCCACGGATATAGATACCCGCAATAAATGCATCACCACCAATCATGGTGATGTAATCAGCTATGACAAATTGGTACTTGCGACAGGTTCCTATGCTTTTGTTCCACCAATTTCAGGTCACGACCGCAACAACTGTTTTGTTTACCGTACTATTGATGACTTGGATGCGATTCGGGCAGCGAGTTTATCGGCAAAATCTGGTGTAGTGATTGGTGGTGGTTTGCTGGGTTTGGAAGCTGCCAAAGCGCTTCGTGATTTAGACTTGGAAACCCATGTTGTTGAATTTGCACCCCGTTTAATGGCAGTACAAATTGATGATTTGGGCGGAAAAGTTTTACGCGCCAAAATTGAAAATTTAGGCGTGAAAGTCCATACCCAAAAGGCCACTTCGGCTATAGAAGACGGTGTGAATAGCACCCATGTGATGAAGTTTGCAGATGGTTCCGAACTTGAAACAGATATTATTTTATTTTCCGCAGGGATTCGCCCACGTGATGAATTGGCGCGCCAAAGTGGTTTAGCTTTAGGTGAGCGTGGTGGTATCGTGATCAATGATTATTGCCAAACCTCAGATGCAGACATTTATGCAATTGGTGAATGTGCCTTATGGAATAATAAAATTTATGGTTTAGTGGCGCCCGGTTATGACATGGCAAGAATTGCGGCAAAGCATGTGATGCAACAAAGTTGCCCTATATTTGCTGGTGCAGACATGAGCACCAAGTTAAAACTGATGGGTGTCGATGTGGCATCGGTAGGTGATGCGCATGCCATGACTGCAAATGCATTGAGCTATTTCTATGCCGATGAAGATGCAATGGTCTATAAAAAGATCGTGGTCAATGCAGAGAAAACCCAATTACTAGGTGCGGTACTGGTCGGTTGCGCCAAAGAATATAACGACTTATTGCAAATGATGCTCAATGGACTGGCTATACCTGAAAATCCAGAAAGTTTAATTATGCCGGGCTATGCACAATCTTCAGCAAAAGCGGGAGGTAGTGGTGTTGATTTATTGCCAGACAGTGCCACGATTTGTTCATGTAATAACGTGTCTAAAGCAGATATTTGTAGTGCAATTGCAGAGGGTTTGACCTCATTAGGTGCGTTAAAAAAATGTACCAAAGCCGCAACCGCATGTGGTGGATGTGCACCCTTAGTGACCCAAGTTTTAAAATCTGAATTACAACGCCAAGGGGTAACAGTCAATAATCATCTTTGTGAACACTTTGCTTACTCACGCCAAGAGTTGTATCACTTGGTACGGGTCAATGAAATTAAAACCTTTGATGATTTGATTCAACAACATGGGCATGGTTTAGGTTGTGATATTTGCAAACCGACAGCGGCCAATATCTTGGCATCTTGCTGGAATGACTTTGTTCTCACCGCAAATCATGCTGGGTTGCAAGACAGTAATGACTACTATCTAGGCAATATTCAAAAAGATGGTTCGTATTCTGTTGTACCACGTATGGCAGGCGGTGAAGTGACGCCAGATGGTTTGATTGCAGTCGGTCAGATTGCCAAAGAATATGGTTTATATACCAAGCTAACTGGTGGGCAACGGGTAGATTTGTTTGGAGCACAAGTTCATCAATTGCCAGAAATTTGGGAAAAGCTGATCAATGCTGGTTTTGAGTCTGGTCATGCCTATGGCAAGTCATTACGTACCGTTAAATCTTGTGTTGGGAGCACATGGTGTCGTTATGGTGTCGATGACTCGGTCGGTTTAGCCATCTCCCTTGAAAATCGCTACAAAGGTTTACGTTCCCCACATAAATTAAAAATGGCAGTTTCGGGCTGTACCCGTGAGTGTGCCGAAGCACAAAGCAAAGATGTTGGGGTGATTGCCACTGAAAAAGGCTGGAACTTATATGTTTGTGGCAATGGGGGAATGAAACCTCGCCATGCAGAACTTTTAGCTTCTGACCTAGATACGCAAACTTTAATTCAATATATCGACCGCTTTTTTATGTTCTATATCCAAACAGCGGATCGTTTACAACGGACTTCAGTATGGCGTGACAATATGGAAGGTGGTTTGGACTATCTTAAAGATGTTGTTGTACATGATTCCTTAGGGGTTGCTGCTGAACTTGAACGTCGAATGAGCCATGTGGTGGGCACTTATCAGGATGAATGGCGCACTGCGGTGGAAGATCCTGAAGTACGAAAACGTTTTGTGACCTTTATTAATGCCAAAGCTGAGCAACAGCAAGATCCACATATTCAGTTTGCCAAAGTCCGTGGGCAAATTCGCCCAAAAACTGAATCAGAACGTGATCAGAGCCGTATTCCTGTAGTTGAAGCATAAGGTTGAAGCATAAGCATATGAATACTGGGTTTATTGGCCTTATTCCACAGCTTAAAAACAAGTCTGGTGGAAAATCTGATCAACGTAGTTAAAAGGATAAATACAATGACCATTTTAAAAGATATGAATGAACTCGATTGGCTGGATATTTGTGCATTGCAAGACATTACGCCCAATACAGGTGTAGGCGCATTACTCGGGCAACAACAAGTGGCTATTTTTCGGGTAGGCAGTGAAAAGCGTGTATATGCGCTGAGCAACCAAGACCCATTCAGTAAAGCCTTTGTCATGTCGCGTGGAATTATTGGTGATTTACAAGGTGAACGTGTAGTTGCATCACCGATTTATAAGCAACATTTTAGTTTAGCAACAGGCCGTTGTTTAGAAGACAAAGATCAAAAATTATTGGTTTTTCCAAGCAAAATTGAAAATGGTCGTGTTTGGGTCAGTCCAACCCCACAAAAAACCTATATCACCAATAATGGTATGGCTCAGGAAAAAATCAATTTAGTTCTGGTGGGGAACGGATTGGCAGGAATGCGTTGCTTGGAAGATTTGCTGGATATGGCACCTGATCGTTATGAGGTGACGGTGATTGGTGAGGAGCCTTGGGGTAATTATAACCGGATTATGCTGTCGCCTGTCTTATCAGGGGATAAAACCATTGACGACATTATGCTACATCCCCATTCATGGTATGCCGATAAAAATATTCGCTTTATTGCGGGTGATGCTGCGGTACGTATTGACCGTCCACGTAAGCAGGTCTATACCGAAAAAGGTGTGGTGGTGAGCTATGACCGTTTGATTTTAGCAACGGGTTCAAAACCATTTATTCCACCAGTCAAAGGCTCAGATTTAGATGGCGTGTTGAGTTTTCGTGATATTTATGATGTCAATAATATGCTCGACTACTGCAAATCTAAAAACAATGCCGTGGTGATTGGTGGTGGTCTATTGGGGCTAGAAGCCGCATATGGTTTAAAGCAACGTGGTATGAATGTGACGGTTTTGCATTTGATGGATCGCATTATGGATCGCCAACTTGATGCCAAAGCCAGTCAAATGTTGAAAACAGCAATTGAACAAAAGGGCATTTCGATCATCACCGAAGCCAATACAGAAGAATTACTCGGTGAAAATGGTCATGTCACCCAGGTTCGGTTAAAAGATGGCACGCTTTTAGATGCAGATCTGGTGGTTTTTGCCGTGGGTATTCGCCCAAATATGGCTTTGGCACAAAGCTCGGGTTTACGCTGTAATCGCGGTGTGTTGGTCAATGACACCATGCAAACTTATGATCCAAGTATTTATGCAGTGGGTGAATGTATTGAGCATCGTAACCAAACGTTTGGTTTGGTAGAACCTTTATGGGGTCAAGCCTTTATCTGTGCATCACATTTGGCCGAACACGGCAGTTTAACTTTTAAAGCACCGACTGTTCCAACCCAGTTAAAAGTTAGTGGTTGTGATGTTTTCTCAGCAGGCCGCATTGATTTAGAAAACAGTCAACCGCTAGAAGGTTTTGAAGACATTATTCTGAATGATGAAAAACGTCAAATCTACAAACGCATTATTATTCAAAAAGATAAAGTCGTGGGTGCAGTACTGTTTGGTGATACAGAGGATGGTACTTGGTACGCTGAATTGATTGCTGATCAAACCCCAATTTCTTCGATTCGCAATAAATTGTTATTTGGTCGGGATTTTGCATTAAAAAAAGCAGGCTGATTTATATCGCTTAACCCTCTTCATTTTAACAGCAGGGGGAGATTAAAAATGAAAGCCATATTTAAGTGAATGTATAGCATTGAGGAGCACAGCAGCAATGAATAGTATCCCTTTAGTGGAACTGCCGAGCTCCACAGAACAAAAGATCACAAGCACACACACCACTTGTCCTTACTGTGGTGTAGGCTGTGGTGTCACAGCAACAGTGCAAGACACCACGCTAGGACAAAAAGTGTCTGTGGTTGGCGATGTCAATCATCCCTCGAATTACGGAAAACTGTGTATTAAAGGCAGTAATTTAGCCGATACGCTGGGGTTGGGCACACGTGTTTTACATCCGATGCTTGGACGTCATTCCCATCAGCAAGTCACAGATTGGGATAGCGCAACAGATTTAATTGCCAATAAATTCCAACACTATATCGAGCAATATGGTCGTGACAGTGTCGCATTTTATGTTTCTGGTCAGTTGTTGACGGAAGACTATTATGTGGTGAATAAATTCGTTAAAGGCTATTTAGGTACAGCCAATATCGATACCAATTCAAGATTGTGTATGTCTTCGGCGGTTGCCGCACATAAGCGTGCTTTTGGTGAGGATTTGGTACCTGCAAGTTATGATGATTTTGAACATACTGACATGGTGATTTTGGTCGGTTCAAATACAGCATGGTGTCATCCCGTGATGTATCAACGCATCATGCAAGCCAAAGAATTAAGACAACAAAAGCAAAGTGATTTATTTGTGGTGGTGATAGATCCACGCTTTACGGCTACATGTGAAGCAGCTGATTTACATTTACCTATTCTGATTGGTCAAGATGTTTGCTTGTTTAATGGGCTATTACAATATTTACATCAACAGGGGTATGCCGATAGCGCATTTGTTGAGGCACATACCCAAGGGCTAGAGACGGCACTAAAAAGCTCGCAAGCTGAAACAGATATCCAAGATGTTGCAGTGAAAACAGGAATTTCGCTAGAAAAACTCCAGCTCTTTTTTGAAAAGTTTGCCCAAACTGAAAAAGTCATGACCCTATTTTCAATGGGGGTAAACCAGTCTTCACGTGGCGTGGACAAAGCCAATAGCATCATTAATTGTCATTTGTTGACGGGCAAAATTGGAAAGTTGGGCGCAGCACCGTTCTCTATGACAGGACAACCCAATGCAATGGGCGGGCGTGAAGTGGGTGGACTTGCCAATATGCTGGCAGCACACATGGACTTAGACAATCAACAACATCAACAGCTTGTGCAAAGTTTTTGGAACAGTCCAAGCATTGCCAAACACGTTGGATTAAAAGCCGTTGATCTTTTTGAAGCAGTGGAAAGTGGCAAGATTAAAGCGATTTGGATTATGGCGACCAATCCGGTGGTCAGTCTACCCAATGCCGATCAGGTCAAACGTGCTTTAAACAGTTGCGAGTTTGTTGTGGTATCCGATATTTGCAAAGATACCGATACCACTCAGTTTGCCGATGTGCTCTTACCTGCATTGGGCTGGGGGGAAAAGGATGGCACGGTTACTAATTCAGAACGCCGTATTTCACGACAACGTGCTTTTTTAGACCCGCCTGAGCAGGCCAAAGCGGATTGGTGGGCTGTGGCACAAGTGGCTAAAAAGCTTGGATTTACTGGCTTTGATTTTGCAAATAGCCACGAGATTTTTAAAGAACATGCACAGTTATCTGCATATCAAAATGCAGAGATTAATGCGCGATCAAATACCCAAAGCTTTCGTTACTTCAATTTACAAGGTTTAACTGATCTTTCATTGGATGAATATGATCAATTGGCGCCCATTCAATGGCCTGTGATCATACGCAATCAGGCTGAGCATGCATACGCACAATTGTTTTCACAGGGACAATTTAGCCATGCAGATGGCAAAGCTAAATTTATTGCCACAATGGCGATAGATCCAGTCCATCAAAGCACTGCTGAATATCCTTTAATCCTCAATACAGGACGGATTCGAGATCAGTGGCACACCATGACCCGCACAGGTCTATCTGCCAATTTAAGTAGCCATAAAGCAGAACCCTTTTGTGAAATTCATCCCAATGATGCATTGAAATATGGCTTGAAAGAAGGCGAATTGGTCGAAATCAAATCGACTTGGGGCAATTGTGTCTTACGTGCTGTACTTAGTGACAATATCCGCCGTGGGCAGATTTTTGCCCCGATTCATTGGAATGATCAATTTGCTTCGGATGCCCGTATTGGCAAAGTGGTCAATCCAGTGGTAGATGCGATTTCAGGCGAGCCAGAATTCAAACATACTCCTGTGATGATTCAGCCATTTTATACCCAGTGGCAAGGGGTGTTTTATGTCCGTGAAGGGTATGAATACATTGTTAAAAATAGCATCGAAAATACGGTGTGGTGGACAAAAATTCAGACCGCCAAAGCAGTGCGCTATGAATTGGCTGATCGTCGTCGTTTTACCCAAACCACTCAACATCTCAAACAACTTTTACCCTTTGAGGATGAAAGTTTTGAGTGGCTGAACTTGGAAGATCAAACTGCACATATCAGCCATAGTGTGGTGTTAAAAGAAGGTCGCCTTATTGCAAGTTTATATATTGCACCCAAAGCCTTGTTGCCTGATCGTGATTGGGTTGCCAGCTTATTTAAACGTGATCGTTTAAGTGCGATGCATCGTAAAGCATTACTTGCTGGACAAGCCATGTCGATAGGCAATAGTGATGGGCCGTTGGTGTGTAGTTGCTTTAAAGTGGGTAAAAATCGAATTATTCAAACCATTAAAGAAAACAATATCAATCATGAAAAACAAGTGACTGCATGTTTAAAAGCAGGTGGTAATTGTGGTTCATGTCTACCTGAAATTCGCGGATTGATTAAAGCCTGTCAAGCGGAGCTTACACAATGAAAAGAATCATAAAACCGAGAAGACCGAGCCAATATCCACAAACTGATCTAGTCATTCTTGCAGGTGGTCAGGCAAGGCGTATGAATGGAATTAATAAACTGTTACAGAAGTTTGATGATCAAATTCAACTAATTAAGATCCATCAACAACTAAAAAATCGAGTCGCGCAGATTTGGGTCAATAGCCACCGTGATTATTCAATTTATCAAAAACTTATTCCCAGTTTGTATTGCTATCAGGATGATGAAAAAGGCTTTTATGGTCCGCTGATGGGAATAAAAAGTGCTTGGTCTTATGTGACATCTGACTATGTACTTTTTGTGCCCTGTGATGTGACATTTATTCCACCCGAGGTTATTGAAAGCTTACATATGGCTTTAGCGGGTCATCCTTTGGCACAAGTGGCTTATGTCAATATCAATGGCAAAGCCTTATATCCATTTTGTTTGTTAAAGCGCAGTGCTTTAAATCAAATCTGCACTCATCTTGAACAAGGACAACGCAGTTTAAAGGCATGTTTTTCTGATTTGCACGCTCAGGAAGCGTTATTTGAAAATCATGCACTGTTTTTTCACAGCATTAATTCTTTGGATGAATTACAGCAATATCAACAGCTCAAGTTTTTACATTGATTGGCTTGGTTTAGATTAGTTTTTTGCAAATTTCTGTTTTTGAGAGAATTCGAGCAGGTTTTAGCTGAAGCGCATGGGGAATGATTAAAGTTGGAACATTTTTTGCAATTTCAATATCAATAAAATAGCGCAGATTTTAAGTTTTAAACAATCTTGAATCTAAATCGTGCTTGGGATGTGTAAATGAACGCAATGACACAATACGAAGTGGGTACGGCTTTTGTCGATCAATATGGTCGTAGCAAGCGTAAACTCAGAATTTCAGTGACAGATCGCTGTAATTTTAAGTGTGTCTATTGTATGCCCGAACATCCTGAATGGATGAAAAAGCAGGATTTACTCAGTTTTGAAGAACTTTATGTGTTTTGTGAGTTTATGGTGCGGCATGGCATCGAACAGATTCGGATCACAGGTGGTGAGCCGTTAATGCGTCAAGGTGTGGTGCACTTTATTGAGCAACTACAAAAATTAAGAAAGCTGGGACTCAAACGCATCTCAATGACCAGCAATGCACACTATCTTAAACAATACGCAAGCCAATTAAAACAAGCGGGTTTAGATGACTTGAATATCAGTCTGGACAGTCTAGATCCAGCACAATTTAAGGCACTGACTCAAAAAGAACTACATCCCGTCTTAGCGGGTATTGTCGCAGCACAACAAGCAGGCTTTAAGATCAAGATCAATGCTGTATTGATTAAAGGCATCAATGACGATCAGGTTTTGCCCTTAGCACACTGGTCGATTCAACACCATTTTACCGTACGATTTATTGAATTTATGCCTTTGGATGGCGCTGGTCTTTGGTCACAAGCCGAGATTGTCAGTGAACAAGAAATCTTAACTCAATTAAAGCAGGACTTTGTTGTCACTTTACAGCAAGGAAAGTCTTCCGAGCCTGCACGACAGTATTTTATTGATGGTTATCCGATTGGCATCATTTCGACTATTACCAATTCATTTTGTGGCACGTGTGACCGTGTGCGTTTAACCGCACAAGGTGATTTTTATAATTGTCTATTTGCGCCAAAGGGGATCAGCCTAAAAGCGCAAATTAAGGCATTGAATCAGGATTTAGCTGTTTTAGAGCCTCACCGATTAGCGCATATCAGTTCACCAAATGCAGCTGTATATTCGCCAATAACATTAGATTCGCTACAGCATCAACAACTACAAGATACTTTGTCTGATTATATTTGGCAGAAAAAACAAGGCTTTGATGAGATTTATCAACAGCCAAAATCAAACCATTCATCATCTCGAAAAATCAGTATGTACATGATTGGAGGTTAATATGTCAGATCAATTTACCATTCTAAATACACCAGACTTGGCAAATATTGCCAATCAATTCAAAAATATTCAGCAGCAGATGACTGTAAAAATTGAATGCTTTGGTGCAATTGAACGTTTACTGCCGACTGATTTAACCCTGCAATGTGAGTCTGAAATGAGGATTTCGGATGTTTTGGATTATGTGGTACGTGCTTATCCACATGCAGGAAACATGCTTGAACGTTGTGCATGTGCAATAGGCGAAGACATTATTCCACGTCAGACCTTATTAACATCGGACAGCACCGTGGTTTTACTGTCACCTGTTGCGGGAGGTTGATATGCATACATTTGAACAGACGTTTAAACAATTCAACAGAATTCAGGATACTCCTTTAAGCCAAGACAGTTTTGATCCGATTCAAGACTTTCCTGAATGTGGTGGGATTGGCATCTTTATTGGAACAGTACGTAATCACCATGAAGGCAAAGCAGTCAAAGCATTGAAATATACTGCCTATGCACCTGTTTCAGAAAAAATGATTCGTCAAATTGAACAAGAGATTCAACAAAAATTTGCGGTGGCTTATGTACGGGTTATTCATCGTATTGGTGCTTTAAACATCGGTGAAAAAGCCATTATTGCGATTGCTTATGCAGCGCATCGCCGTGAAGCATTTGCAGCCTGTGAAGAAGCCGTAGAACGGGTAAAACATGAGGTTCCCGTATGGAAAGAAGAATTTTATCTGGATGGCACGAGCCAATATGTTGCGGGTTGTTGTATTCGAAAAGATGATGTGGAGCAAGATCTGTCAATACAACAGGATTCATCTAGCCAACATGCTTGTAAACATGAACATGGCGCTTCTGATGACCATTTATCTCAGCACCATTCATCTCAGCACAATCACTCTCAACATGCTTTAGTACATCATTTTACATCTGCACATCTGGGCCACACGCATTTAGAACCCAGCAGTCAACAACAGGATCATGAACGAGAACAGCATGTGTTATTGAGCAAACAGTGTGAACAAACAATTTATCAATGGCATATGTAAAAAACATATTTAGCAAACTTGGCAAAGTGTCTTCTTCACAAAATATATTTTGCCATGTAAAAGATGTTGTTATCTCAACAGATGCTAAATCACTTGGCGTAAATCTCGCGCTGTTTCTTGCAGTAACGGCAAGATATGCGTAATTAAATAATCTTTGGTGGTACGGATGGTGGGGGAGACAATATTGAGTGCGGCAACAACAACCGCATTTGAGTCATAAATCGGAACTGCCACAGCATGCACTCCCAATTCATGTTCTTCACAGGAATAACACCAGTCTTGTTCTTTAATCTCATGTAGTAATTCTATAAAGGCATCACTTTCTGTATAGGTATATTTAGTGAGACGCTTTAATGGATACTGGGTTAGCCACTGCTTCTGTTCTTCGACATTTAAATGCGCCAATAAAATTTTCCCAGCAGAAGTTGCATGCGCAGGTAAGCGATTACCTAAATGTAAGCCATAGGGATTTACTCTGTCTGTTTGTTGGTGTGCAGCACTTCGTGCAATAGTAATCGCTTCATAACCATCTAGCACCATGACGGAATAAATCAGCGAGGTTTGATTGGTCAATAAATTTAATAAGGGTTGGCAAATTTTAGGTAAAGGAGAACCATCTAAATAAGCACCAGAGAACTTGAGAATTTTCGGGGTTAAATGATAGTAATGTCCATCAAAGTCTAAATAGCCTAAGTATTCTAATGTGAGTAATTGACGGCGCGCTGCTGCACGGGTCATTCCTGTTTTTTCAGCCGCAGTGCTGATATTCAAGCGGTGTCGTTCAGGTCCAAAACATTCTAAAATTGCCAAACCTTTTGCAATCCCTGCAATAAAATCTTCATGACGAATAATCTTTTTATTTTCAGTATGATGGATTAATCTGGTGGTTTTATTGCGTTCATCATCCATAACGCAGCTCCTTATTTAAAAGCCAATTGCATTAAAATTATACTCAATCGAAATCAGACTGTTTTAGTGGGATAATGTTCGATCATCGAACATAAAAAATGATGATCGAACAAAATCTGACTTTAAGCCTAGAAGTAAATACAAAATTTATCAAGAATAAAGATAAGAAATCCGAACAAAACACTCAACTTATGTTTCATCGGTTTCTAGGATGAAACAAATGAGTGATTCATAGTACAGGAAGTAGTCAGATGATTGATAAAAGCGCCACCTCATTGACCGAGGTTCTGTCCCACATCAAAGATGGTGCAACCATTATGATTGGTGGCTTTGGAACAGCAGGACAGCCCGCAGAGCTGATCGATGGGCTGATTGAACTTGGCGTTAAAGATCTGGTGATTGTCAATAACAATGCAGGCAATGGCGATTATGGTCTGGCTAAACTGCTCAAATCAGGTGCGGTCCGTAAAATCATTTGTTCTTTCCCACGTCAGTCTGACTCTTGGGTATTTGATGAACTCTATCATGCGGGCAAGATCGAACTGGAACTGGTTCCTCAAGGTAATCTCGCGTGTCGTATTCAAGCTGCTGGAATGGGTTTAGGTGCAATGTTTACCCCAACAGGCTTTGGCACATTATTGGCAGATGGTAAAGAAACTCGTCATATCGATGGCAAAGACTACGTGCTTGAATATCCAATTAAAGCAGACTTTGCACTGATTAAAGCACATCAAGGCGACCGTTGGGGCAACTTGGTTTATAACAAATCAGCACGTAACTTTGGTCCAATCATGGCGATGGCTGCAGATGTCACCATTGCACAGGTTTCAGAGGTGGTTGAATTAGGTCAACTCGATCCTGAACACATTATTACCCCAGGGATTTTTGTTCAGCATGTGGTTGCAGTTGATGCAGCCAATGGTAATGGAGAATAACAATGAGCTACCAAAAACTAAGCCGTGACCAAATTGCTGAACGTGTTGCCCAAGATATTCCAGATGGGGCTTATGTCAATTTAGGCATTGGTTTACCGACCAAGATTTCAAAATATCTGCCAACAGACAAAGATATCTTTCTGCATTCTGAAAATGGTTTATTGGCTTTTGGTCCTCCACCCGCCAAAGGTGAAGAAGATCCTGAGCTGATTAATGCTGGTAAAGAATATGTCACCATGCTAACGGGTGGCTCGTTTTTCCATCATGGTGATTCTTTTGCCATGATGCGAGGTGGACATTTGGATATTGCTGTATTGGGTGCATTCCAAGTGGCAGCCAATGGCGATCTTGCCAATTGGCATACTGGTGCGCCAGATGCGATTCCTGCGGTGGGTGGTGCAATGGATTTGGCTGTAGGGGCCAAGAAAGTGTTTATCACCACAGACCATGTGACCAAGCAAGGTGAACCTAAGATTGTTGAAGAACTGACTTATCCAGTAACAGGTAAGCATTGTGTTGATCGTATTTATACCGACTTATGCGTGATTGATGTGACTACAGAAGGCTTAAAAGTGCTTGAAAAAGTTGCAGGTCTGAGCTTTGAAGAGTTACAGGCTTTGACGGGTGCTCAATTGATTGATGCGACACAGGGATAATAAATCCCTCCCTACCTCCCTTTAAGAAAGGGAGGGGTTCTTCATCTTTCATTAAGATAAGAGAGAAAGTCTCTCTTTAAAAAGGTGAGAAGCACTGCTTCGCAAGGGGGGATTCAATATAAAAGGAAAGACACATGAAAAACGCTTACATCATAGATGCCATCCGTACCCCATTTGGTCGTTATGCCGGTGGTCTTGCGCCAGTCCGTGCAGATGACCTCGGTGCAATTCCAATTCAAGCATTGATACAACGTAATCCAACGGTAGATTGGCAGCAAGTCGATGATGTGATTTATGGCTGTGCCAATCAGGCTGGTGAAGACAATCGTAATGTTGGGCGTATGTCAGCTTTATTGGCGGGTGTGCCATACCAAGTGCCAGCAACCACTGTGAACCGTCTATGTGGTTCATCACTGGATGCGATTGCCATGGCAGCTCGTGCCATTAAAGCCAATGAAGCAGATTTAATTATTGCTGGCGGTGTAGAAAGCATGAGCCGTGCGCCCTATGTGATGGGTAAATCAGACAGTGCTTTTGGACGTAGTCAAAAGATTGAAGACACCACCATGGGCTGGCGCTTTATCAATCCAAAGCTCAAAGAATTGTATGGTGTGGACAGCATGCCACAAACTGCTGAAAACGTGGCAGAACAATTCGATATTAACCGTGCGGATCAAGATCAGTTTGCGCTGAATAGCCAACAACGTACTGCGGCAGCACAAGCTCAAGGCTTTTTCCAAAATGAGATTGTGCCTGTCACTATTCCACAGCGTAAAGGCGATGCTGTGCTTGTGGATACCGATGAACATCCACGTGCATCAACCACTTTATCTGCACTGACAAAACTTAAAGGTGTGGTCAAAGCTGAGGGTACGGTCACGGCGGGAAATGCGTCTGGGATTAATGATGGTGCAGCAGCCTTATTAATTGCTTCAGACGAAGCCGTAGAAAAATACCAATTAAAACCACGTGGCAAAATTATTGCAGCAACCACGGTGGGTGTTGAACCACGAATTATGGGCTTTGCACCAGCGCCTGCGATTAAGAAACTGCTTAAACAAGCTGATCTTAGTTTAGCGCAAATGGATGTGATTGAGCTAAATGAAGCTTTTGCCGCCCAAGCTTTGGCGGTAACCCGTGATTTAGGTTTGGCAGATGATGATGCACGTGTCAATCCTAATGGTGGGGCGATTGCTTTAGGTCATCCTTTGGGCGCATCAGGTGCCAGACTGGTGACCACTGCCTTAAATCAACTTGAACAGATCAAAGGTGAATATGCCCTATGTTCAATGTGTATTGGGGTAGGTCAGGGTATTGCATTAATTATTCAACGTGTTGAGTGAGGTATCTGATGAGCCAGTTATACGCCAGCTTATTTTATCAGCCTGATGTCACAGCAATCTTTAGCGATCATGCCTTATTGGGTTATATGATCCAAGCCGAAGTGGCTTTGGCAAAAGCACAGGCGCAAGTGGGTGTGATTCCACCATCTGCAGCCAGCATTATTGAACAAGTTGGACAACAGGCCTTAGCAAAAATTGATTCTGAAGCATTGGCAACTGCCACAGCACTTGCGGGAAATATTGCGATTCCTTTCGTAAAGCAATTTACTGCGATAGTAAAACAACAGGATGAAGACACAGCGCGTTATGTGCATTGGGGCGCAACCAGCCAAGATATTATTGATACAGCCACGATTCTACAATGCCGTGATGCATTAGGGCTGATCGAAAAACAATTACAACAGGCTTATCAAGTTTCATTAGACCAAGCACAACAGTATCGTGCTCAAGTCATGATTGGTCGCACTTGGTTGCAACAAGCCTTACCAATTACTTTAGGGCATAAATTTGCACGTTGGGCTGCGGCATTTAAGCGTGATCTCGATCGTCTAGGCGAGATGAAAAGCCGCGTGCTTACTGCTCAACTTGGTGGGGCCGTGGGTTCATTAGCATCATTACAAGACCAAGGTTCAGCTGTAGTTAAAGCCTATGCTGCGGCATTGAATTTAACCTCTCCTGAGTGTACATGGCACGGTGAGCGTGACCGTATCGTTGAAATCGCTAGCGTACTTGCCCTGATCGTCGGCAATGTTGGCAAGATGGCAAAAGATTGGTCTTTGCTGATGCAAACTGAAATTGCTGAAGTCTTTGAACCCACTGCAAAAGGTCGTGGTGGCTCATCCACCATGCCACACAAACGTAATCCAGTTGCAGCCGCTTGCGTACTTGCAGCAGCCAACCGTGTGCCTGCCTTAATGGCAAGTGTCTACCAAAACATGTTGCAAGAACATGAGCGTGCTTTAGGCACTTGGCATGCAGAATGGTTAGTGATTCCTGAAATTTTCCAGTTGTGCGCAGGCGCTTTAGAACGCACGACAGATGTGCTTGAACATATGCAAGTCGATCCAGAAGCCATGCAACGCAACCTTGAGTGTACTCAGGGCTTGATCATGGCGGAAGCGGCAATGATGGCATTGGCAGCTAAAATTGGACGTTTAAATGCACATCATTTGGTTGAGCAAGCTTGTCAGCAAGCCATCGCACAGCAGCAGCATTTAAAAACAGTATTGTCAGCAATGGCTGAAGTGAATGTCCATCTAAGTACACAGGCACTAGATGAGATTTTTAAACCAGCCGCTTACTTGGGCAATATTCAGGCACAAATTGATGCCGTACTACAAGCAGCACAAGGAGTGTCTAAATCATGAAAGCCAGTATGAAAATCAACAATCGTCAAGGTCATCAACTTGCTGTACAAGTTCAAGGCGTAAAAGATGCACCCGTGATTATGTTTTCTAACTCACTCGGAACAGATCATGGTATGTGGCAAGCACAAGTAGATACTTTGGCGCAACATTATCAAATCATTACTTATGATACCCGTGGGCATGGTGTAAGTGATGTGATTGCCAACAGCACGCTACAAAACTTTGCCGACGATGTGATTGATATCTTAGATACATTACATATTGAAAAAGCACATTTTTGTGGAATTTCAATGGGTGGCGTCACTGCACTCACATTGGCAATTGAATACCCAGAACGCTTTTATAGCATCACCGTGGCGAACTCGGCCGCTAAAATTGGTACAGCTGAAGCATGGAATACCCGTGCCGATAGCGTAGAGCAAGATGGGTTGGCTGAAATTGTTAAAACTACACATACACGCTGGTTTAGTGGGCATTTTGATTATGCACATGATGTGCTTGCTCAAAAAACCATACAAAGTTTAGCGGTGACACCTGCACAAGGCTATGCCAATGCCTGTCGAGCTTTGGCAGATGCTGATGTTCGAGATCAGCTCAATCAAATTCAAATCCCAACTTTAATAATCGCAGGTCAATATGACCCTGTAACGACGGTTCAAGATGCAGAATTTATGCATCAATCCATTCCAACCAGTCAACTTGAAATCTTGGCAGCGTCTCATTTGTCCAATATTGAACAACCACAAGTGTTCAATCAGGCATTGTCTAAGTTTATTCAGAACATATAACCGTCTAGGGTTAGAAAGGAATTCGCCTACAAGGAGGCAACTATGGCACAGGAATTTGCTGCCCCAAAAAACAGTATGGATGCTCAGGCACTCATTAATGATGCACCGATCAGCAAGTATCAATGGATGATTGCAATCATTTGTTTTCTGATTGTATTTGTTGATGGAATCGATACGGCTGCAATGGGCTTTATTGCACCAGCTTTGGCACAGGATTGGGGGATTGATCGCTCTCAACTTGGACCTGTGATGAGTGCAGCACTGGGTGGAATGATCATTGGTGCATTGGTTTCAGGACCTACTGCGGATCGTTTTGGACGAAAGATTGTATTAACTATTTCAATGTTGATCTTTGGTGGCTTTACCTTGGCATCAGCTTATGCGCCAAACTTAGACAGTTTGGTTGTACTGCGCTTTTTAACCGGTATTGGCCTAGGCGCAGCAATGCCAAATGCCACCACATTGTTTTCAGAATACTGCCCGAATCGTGTTCGTTCACTGCTCGTGACTTGTATGTTTTGTGGCTATAACTTGGGTATGGCAACAGGCGGTTTTGTCAGTAGTTGGCTGATTCCTACCTTTGGATGGCACAGCTTATTTTTGCTCGGCGGTATTTCACCGTTGATCCTGATGCTATTGGTGATTGTACTGTTACCTGAGTCATATCGCTTCTTGATTGTTAAAGGTCGAGATGCTGCAAAAGTTCGCAAAATTCTAAGCCATATTGCACCTGAAAAAGTACAGCTTGCTGACAGCTTTTATATCCCAGAAGAACAGTCTGCTGTGGCACAAAAGAAAAATGTATTTGGCATGTTGTTTTCGCAAAAATTTGCCAAAGGCACAGTGTTGTTATGGTCAACCTACTTTATGGGCTTGGTGGTGATTTATCTACTGACCAGCTGGTTACCAACCTTGATGCGTGAAACTGGTGCAACCATGGAACGCGCAGCATTTATTGGCGGTCTGTTCCAGTTTGGTGGTGTGTTGAGTGCGTTATTTATTGGTTGGGCAATGGATCGTTTTAACCCGAACCGCATTATCTCAGCATTTTATTTTATCGCAGGCTTATTTGCTGTTGCTGTAGGTCAAAGCCTTAGCAACCCAACATTATTGGCCATTTTGGTGCTATGTGCTGGTGTCGCAATCAATGGTGCGCAATCTGCAATGCCAGCGTTAAGTGCCCGTTTTTACCCAACTCAATGTCGTGCAACTGGTGTGGCGTGGATGACAGGGATCGGTCGTTTTGGCGCAGTGTTTGGGGCTTGGATTGGTGCTGTTTTACTCGGCAATGATTGGTCTTTTACCGCAATTTTAAGCTTATTGATGATTCCTGCAACCGCTGCGGCTGTGGCGATTTTTGTTAAATCCTTAGTGGCGCATACCGATGCAAGCTAACTTTCTCAAGATCAGAAATAAGATCATAAAGAGGGACAATTTCCATGAATGATGAACAACGTTACCAACAAGGACTACAGGTCCGCACCGAAGTATTGGGTGAAAAACATGTCGGCCGTTCTTTAGAAAACTTGAATGACTTTAACCAAGATTTTCAAAATTTTATTAGCCGTTTTGCTTGGGGGGAGGTGTGGTCACGTGAAGGTTTACCACGGCATACCCGCAGTTTAGTCACCATTGCCATCTTATTGGCATTGGGACGAGAAGATGAACTCAGAATGCATCTACGTGCTTGCTTTAACAATGGTGTTACCAAGGACGAACTCAAAGAACTAATTTTACACAGCTCATTGTATGCAGGACTACCAGCTGCAAATGCTGCAATGCACATGGCTGAAGATGTTTTTAAAGAACTCGGAATAGAAGTGCAACCTGTCGCTGCACAACAACAGGATTAAGGAGATAGGCATGTTAAGTCATACATTGGGTGCATATCCGCAACGGAATACAGAAGATCACCCGCCAGCATATACACCAGGCTATAAAACCAGTGTATTACGCTCGCCCAAAAATGCATTGATCTCAATTAATGAAACATTAACTGAGGTAACCTCACCGCATTTTTCACCTGAAATTTTTGGTGCAAAAGACAATGATTTGATTTTGAACTATGCCAAAGAAGGGCTCCCAGTCGGTGAGCGAATTATTGTGCATGGTTATGTACGTGACCAGTTTGGTCGCCCTGTAAAAAACGCCTTATTGGAAGTTTGGCAAGCCAACGCATCAGGTCGTTATCGCCATCCAAATGACAAATTTATTGGCGCAATGGATCCTAACTTTGGTGGCTGTGGTCGTACCTTAACCGATGAAAATGGTTTTTATATTTTCCGTACCATTAAACCGGGGCCATATCCTTGGCGTAACCGAATCAATGAATGGCGTCCAGCACATATCCATTTTTCACTGATTGCAGATGGTTGGGCACAACGTCTGATTTCGCAGTTCTATTTTGAGGGCGATACCCTGATAGATACTTGCCCGATTTTAAAAACCATTCCATCTGAAGATCAGCGTCGTGCCTTGATCGCATTAGAAGATAAAAACAATTTCATTGAATCAGATAGTCGTTGTTACCGCTTTGATATTCATCTGCGTGGTCGTCGTGCGACTTATTTTGAAAATGATTTGACTTAAGGAACTCAGACAATGAATGCATGGAATTTTCAGGAAATTAAGGAAACCCCATCACAAACAGGTGGTCCTTATGTACATATCGGTTTATTGCCACAACAAGCCAATATTGAAGTATTTGAACATAGCTTCGATAACCAGTTGGTGAAGGAACACACCCAAGGCCAACGCATCCGTATTGAAGGTCAAGTGTTTGATGGACTGGGTTTACCATTAAGAGATGTATTGTTGGAAATCTGGCAAGCCGATGCCAATGGAGTTTATCCAAGTCAGGCCGATACCCAAGGCAAAACTGCTGATGCTCATTTTCAGGGCTGGGGGCGTACAGGCGCAAATTTTGAAACAGGTTTTTGGAGTTTTGACACCATTAAACCGGGGACTGTAGCAGGGCGTAAAGGCTCAACTCAAGCACCGCATATTGCAGTCGCACTATTTGCTCGTGGAATCAACATTGGTTTGCATACCCGTATTTATTTTGACGATGAAGTCGAAGCAAATACCAATGATCCTGTACTCAACAGTATTGAGTGGGCAGTCCGCCGCCAAACCCTGATTGCAAAACGCAGTGAAGTCGATGGTGAAATCGTGTATCGCTTTGATATTCGCATTCAAGGTGAAGAAGAAACGGTGTTTTTTGATATTTAACAATCCTCAAGATCTCTCTTTTTGAAAGAGAGGTCTTGCTTTGAAATCATCTAAGTCTTGAGATTCGCGATACTTCGCTCTTTTTAAAAGGTAAGGAACGATTGAAGTTCCGCAAGAGAGGGATTTGGAGGAATTAAGATCGATGAAAAACACTTAAATGAAATCGCGATATACAAACGGATAATTTATTAAGGAAGATGAAAAATGAAACTACAAAAATTTGCAGCATTGATGCTTGCACTTAGCCCCATATTGCCCCTTCAAATGATACAGGCACAATCTGTTTCACAAAGTCCAGTTGAGCTCACAGAACTGGCAAAACTCCCAGTAAAAACCATTGTCCCGATTACAGCAAAAACCAAAGAACAAGCTTTAGCACAGGCAAAAATCATTGCCAATAATCCAGATGCAGATTTAGCCGAGTTCCGCATAGATCTGCTCAACTTTGCCAGTGACACTAAGCAAGTGATCGCTTTAGGACATGAGCTTAAACAGATTTTAGGGTCTAAACCCGTGATCGCCACCATTCGTACCCATAACGAAGGCGGGCAACTGACCATCAGCGATGCGGATTATGGCAAAACTTATCAAGCCTATTTACGCCAACCCTTTATGGACATGCTGGATGTGGAAATGTTCCGAAATCCGCAAGTGGTGAAAAGCACCGTTAAATTGGCACATGAGAAAAAAGTATTGATTGTGATGTCCAATCACGACTTTAAAAAGACCCCTGATGAAGCAGAAATCGTTCAACGCTTGCTTAAACAAGATCAGCTTGGCGCAGATATTCTGAAAATCGCAGTGATGCCACAAAGCAAACAAGATGTATTTACTTTGATGAATGCCACTTTAAAAGTCAGCCAACAATCTAAAAAACCATTGCTCACCATGTCGATGGGGAAACTTGGGACGATTTCTCGAATTGCCACAGCCAATATGGGCGGCAGCTTTAGTTTCGGCATGATCGGTGAGGCTTCTGCGCCCGGTCAAATTGATGTGACCCAACTCAAACAGTTATTAAAAACCGTTCAACCAACACCATAAATTAAAAGGATTTTTTAGACATGAAAATGATTTCATTACGTTTAACGACATTGGCACTTGGCTTAGCGGTTTCTGGTTTGGCAATGGCGGAAAGCTATGTGGTAGACCGTTATCAAGATGATCATGAAAAAGGTTCACTACGCTGGGCGATTGAGCAAGCCAATAGCAAGCCGAGTGAAGCCAGTGAGATTTTGATTCAAGCAGTTGGGCAAGCGCCTTATGCCATTAAGGTCAACAGCCCACTGCCAGAAATTAAAGCACCAGTAAAAATCATCGGTACACAGTGGGCAAAAACAGGTGAGTTTATCGCGATTGATGGCTCAAATTATATCAAAGGTACAGGCGTTGAAGCTTGTCCGGGTGCGGTTGAAGGGCAATTCGGAACCAATGTTCGTACCACAACTTTGCCGGGAATTGTATTACGTGACATCAATGGGGTCAGCATTCAAGGGTTAGAGATTCGTCGTTTTTGTATAGGAATCTTGATGAACCGCGCCAGCAATAACCTGATCCAAAATAACCGTATTATGCACAACTATGGTGGTGCAGGGGTGATGTTGACAGGGGATGATGGCAAAGGTAATCCAACTGCGACAACGACCAATAACAACAAAGTGCTGAATAACTATTTCCAAGACAATGGTGATGGACTTGAGTTAACCCGTGGTGCTGCATTTAACTTGGTTGCCAATAACCACTTTATTTCAACCACTGCAAATCCAGAGCCATCGCAAGGTATTGAAATTTTATGGGGCAATGACAATGCGGTGATTGGTAACAAGTTTGAAAACTATTCAGATGGTTTACAGATCAACTGGGGCAAACGCAATTATATTGCCTATAACGAACTGACCAATAACTCCAACGGTTTTAACCTGACTGGTGATGGTAATATTTTTGACAGCAATAAAGTCCATGGTAACCGCGTCGGTGTTGCGATTCGTTCAGAAAAGGATGCCAATGCGCGTATCACATTAACCAAAAATCAAATTTGGAATAATGGCAAAGACATTAAACGCTGTGAAGCGGGTGGAAGCTGTGTGCCAAATCAACGATTAGGCGCAATTATTTTTGATATCCCCGGATTAGAACATGCGCACTTTGTTGGTTCACGTGGTCATGGTGTAAAAATTGATCCAGCAAACTTACAAAAGACCTGCCAGCAACCCAATGAACAAGGCTGTAATCCACAACCAAATCAAAATATTCAAGCACCTAAATTGACCTTAGCAAAAGGTCAAATTGCGGTAGAAGTAAAAGGACAACCAAATCAACGTTATCAAGTTGAATTTTTTGGAAACTCACAAGCAAGCTCAAATGAAGCAGAGTTTTATTTAGGCTCAAGCACTGTTGCAACCAATGCCCAAGGCACAGCAAGCGTGACTTGGAAACCGACAATGAAAGTTGCATCGATCACGGCAAATATCACAGATCGTCTAGGTGCAACATCTGAACTTAGCTCAGCGGTAAAACTTAAATAAAAGTAAGGATGCTTAATATGAGTTCAAATGGATTATCGATCAAACTGAGTTGTTTAGCCGTTGCGCTGTGTATGGCTCAGAGTAGTTTTGCTGAGCAAGCTTGGTCACAAGATCGTCAATGGTTATTGGGCGATTGGAATGGACAACGCCAACAACTGGAAAAAGACGGCTATAAATTTACGGCCTCTATTATGAGTCAAGCTGCAACCAATTTAGACGGTGGCTATCACGACAACAACAGCTTTGAAAATGCAGCGCAATTGGCATTGGGTGCTAACTTTGATTTAAATAAAATCGCGGGCTGGAAAGACACTACAGCCAATATCTTAATCACCAAGCGTGATGGTAATGCTTTAACTTTAGAAAGCATTAAAGACCCACGTTCTGGTGCTTTGGGCAATTCACAAGAAATTTATGGACGAGGCAAAATCTGGCGCCTGACTCAAGCATGGGTCAAAAAAGGCTTTGCTGACAATACAGTTCAATTCAAGATTGGCCGTATGGGCATGTCGGATGACTTTAATGGTTCACAATGTGAGTTCCAAAACTTATTACTTTGTGGTGGGCAACTAGGCAAATCCATTGGTTCAATTTGGTACAACTTACCCGTAGGTTTATGGGGAACCAATGTGAAGTACCAATTTGCACCTGAGTGGACACTCGGTGTCGGTGTTTATGAAGTCAATCCTGACAACATTAAAACTGGCAAAAATGATGGTTTTAACTTGGATATGCGAAATGTTAAAGGTGCCACTATTCCAGTAGAACTGGCATGGCGCCCAAAACTAGCAGTATTTGATGGTTTAGCAGGCGAGTATAAAGTCGGCGCGCTGTACTCGACAGCAGAAGCCAATGATATTGCGATCGCAGGCAAAGTGCATGATAGCAAACATAGTTTTTGGCTCAATGCACAACAACAATTGAGCCAAAAAGGCCAAGATCCTAAACGTGGTTTGTTCATAAGCTTTAATGCTGTGGTCAATGATAAAGCCACCACAGCAGTGCAAAGTACCCAACAACTTGCACTCTGGTACAAAGGGCCTTTTGACAGTCGTCCAAATGATTCAATCGGATTTGGTATTGCAAATTACATGGTCAATGATCGTTATAAAGATCGCCAAATTGCAACCAACAACAGCCGTGGCTATGACCAATACGATAGGTTCGCACCAGATTATGTGCCCGTGCAGCGCGATGAGCTCAATGTTGAACTGAACTATACCTACCAATGGTCACCTGCGGTCATGCTACGACCAAACCTACAATATATCCATCAGCCTGCGGGTGTAAAAGAAGTGGATGATGCATGGGTTGCTGGTTTGAGCATGCGTGTGAATTTCTAATCTAGGAGTATGACCTATGACTGAGTCTACAAGGACACATACCATATTAAAAATATGGTGTTTTATATTAGCTTTGGCTTTACTTGTGACAGGGCTATTCTTTACCGTTGGCGGTGCTAAGCTGGTAACACTGGGAGGATCATGGTATTTCGTGATTTCTGGTGTATTCACATTGGCATCGGCGATATTTATTTTTAAGAAAAAACGCTCGGTGTCTGGCTATTTAGTTTGGTTTTTGTGGGCACAATCATATGGTCATTGCTAGATGCAGGTTGGGAATTTTGGCCTTTATTTTCAAGACTGATGTTTCCAGCAGGTTTATTCGCTGCATTGATGTTTACTTTACCCGCGATTCGTCGTTACCAGTTTCAACCGAGTGCCAGCTTGCCAGCTTTTGGCTTAGGTGCACTCACCGTTTTAGGCATGCTGATTGGGCTTTATCAAATGTTCCAACCACATCCAACAGTTACAGCAACAGGTCAGGCATTGCCACTGGTTCCTGTTCAAACGGACATGAAACAAAGCAACTGGCAACATTATGGTCAGGATTCTGGCGGTAGTCGCTTTGCTGCCCTTGATCAAATCACCCGTGAGAATGTCCATCAACTCAAAGAAGCATGGCGTTTTCGTACAGGTGATTTCACCACGGGTTCAGGCAATGGTGCAGAAGATCAAATGACCCCTTTACAGGTGGGCAACAAGATTTATTTATGTACACCACATAACAATATTTTTGCTTTAGAGGCTGACTCAGGTAAACAGCTTTGGAAAGCCGAAGTAAACTCTAAGTCGGATGCATGGGAACGTTGTCGTGGTGTGGCTTACTTCGATTCAACTCAAGCATTAACCCAACCGACTTTGGCAGGTTCAACACCAGTTCAGGCTGTCGCCAATAATACCGCTTGTTTACGCCGTGTGTATACCAACACACCAGATGGGCGCTTAATTGCGGTCAATGCTGATACGGGTGAGCGTTGTAAAGATTTTGGTGTTGATGGTACGGTTGACTTACTCAAAGGCTTGGGTGAGGGAACCACCGCACCACGCTTTGAAGTGACCTCTGCACCGACCATTGCGGGCACAGTGATTGTGGTGGGTAGCCGTATTGCTGACAACCTTGCTGCAGATATGCCGGGTGGGGTGATTCGTGCTTATGATGTGATCACAGGTCAATTGCGCTGGGCATTTGATCCACGTAATCCTGATCCAAACCATGTGTTAAAAGAAGGCGAAACTTATAAACGCAGTTCAGCAAACTCTTGGGCAGCAATGTCGTATGACCCAAAAATGAATACGGTATTTTTACCAATGGGTAGCTCATCTGTAGATGTTTGGGGAGGCAATCGTCAACCTCTGGATCATAAATACAACTCATCTGTCTTGGCTTTAGATGCAAGCACAGGTAAAGAAAAATGGGTCTATCAAACTGTTCACAATGATTTATGGGATTTTGATTTGCCGATGCAACCAAGCTTGGTTGATTTCCCTATGAGAAATGGCACCAATCAACCCGCTGTGGTGATTGGAACCAAATCGGGGCAATTCTTTGTATTGGATCGCTTAACAGGTAAACCATTGACCAAGGTAATTGAACAGCCCGTTAAACCTGCTGATATTCCGGGCGAACAATATAGCCCAACTCAACCACGTTCTGTTGAAATGCCACAAATTGGTAATCAAACTTTGACTGAGTCGGATATGTGGGGCGCAACACCGTTTGACCAGCTTATGTGTCGTATCGGTTTTAAATCTATGCGTTATGAAGGCTTATATACTGCACCGGGTAAAGATAAATCGTTAAGCTTCCCTGGCTCTTTGGGTGGCATGAACTGGGGCAGTATTGCCTTTGATCCAAGCCATCAATATATGTTTGTTAACGACATGCGTTTAGGTTTATGGATTCAGTTGATCGAACAAACACCAGAAGATTTGGCAATTCAGGCAAATGGTGGTGAAAAGGTCAATACAGGTATGGGCGCTGTACCGATGAAAGGTACACCATATAAAGTCAATAAAGATCGCTTCTGGTCGAAGTTGAATATCCCATGTCAAAAACCGCCTTATGGCACGATGACTGCCATTGATATGAAAACTCGCCAGATCGCTTGGCAAGTACCAATGGGAACAGTCGAAGACACTGGCCCTATGGGGATAAAAATGGGATTAAAAGCACCGATTGGTATGCCGACCATTGGTGGTCCAATGGCAACCCAAGGTGGCTTAGTGTTCTTTGCTGCAACGCAAGATTACTACTTACGTGCTTTGGATTCATCTTCAGGTAAAGAGTTGTGGAAATCACGCTTACCTGTCGGTAGCCAAGGAACACCAATCAGCTATGTTTCACCTAAAACAGGTAAGCAATATGTGATGGTGACTGCGGGCGGTGCTCGACAATCTCCTGACCATGGTGACTATGTGATTGCCTATAGTCTGAAATAACCTAGAACTGTTTAAAAAATGGAACTGCAATCGTTACGCGATTGCAGTTTTTTTATGGGTTTAAAATTGAATTGGCCGGGTGCCAATTAAGTCGCTTTGCTTTTTACATCATTGAATCACACAAGGGCTTTCTAGCGTGTGGCGACATGAATGTCGATATTGAACGAGAGTATAAGATGTATCTCTCGCTTAACAAAAGGTATTGCAGCGCAGATACTTTAATAATAAAAATGAAATTTTACGCAGTATATAATAAATATTTGAATGCTTTCTCATTTTAGAATAAATTGATAAATAATAGCCAATTTATTCTAAAATAAAAATATACTTTTTAATTGGATATATTTTTAAAGTGATTTAATAAATAAATTATTTATATATTTAAATTACATTTTTGTTATTTTAAACCCTTGGGTTTTATATAAGATATTGAGTTTTATTTATATTTGTATAGGTAATATGTTGTTGTGATAAAAAGTTAATCAATGCATATTGTGGTGCTGATATATTCTAAATGATTAATACCTTTAAATTATAAAAGTTTAAATATGTGATGGATATCACAGGTTATTAAACGAGTGAATTTAATGTTGTTGTTATTACGATGATGAATAGATGACTTTCATCTAAAAATGATTGTATCGAGTGAATTATATCGTTATTGGAGTTCCTTCTCCCAGCGGGAGAAGGAACTTCCAATATCAATATAATTTACGCTTTAAGATCATTTTTTGATTTATGTAAGATCTAGAACTTACATGAAATAATTAAAACTTCTCAATTTAAGTTAAAGCTGTGCAAGTACCTTTTCATCATTGAATCCTACACGGTGTTTCTACCGCAAGGCGACAAGGATGTCGCCGTTTGGCGGGGGTATAGGATGTACCCCTCGCCAGACGAAAGATTATTGTTACTTTTGATCTTTCAAAAGTAAGGTATCGCCTACGCAACTTAAATATAAATTTTTCACGGTAAGGTGTGGCAGTACAAGATGAGGCATTACTGAATAATAAACTGAATATAAATTAACTCGCTCCATTTTTTTAACCAATGAATCCTATATGGTGTGGCTATCGTATGGCGACATGGCTATTGACGTTGCAGCGATGGAGTGACGTGAAACTTAATTAATTTGAGTAATGGAAAGCTCCCTCCTTTGACAAAGGTGAGAAGTATTACTTCGCAAGGGGGGGAGAATTTTAAATCCTAAACTGATCAGCAGAGGATTTAAAAAGCTTTAAATCTTATTTAACTTTTTGCTGCGCAAGTGGAGAAACAGAGAGAGAATCATTTTGATGGTAGCTCTCTTGAAGTTCAATGTCTTGCTTTTGCAAACCCTCAAGAATTGGGCAATTCGGTCTATGGTCACCAGCACAACAATTGATGAGGTTTTGCAGAGTATTGGTCATCTTCTGCAATTCAGTAATACGGATTTCCAATTTTTCGATATGCGAGAGCGCGAGTTGCTTTACATCTGCACTGTGTCGATTTTTATTGTTCCATAAATCCAGAAGATCTGCGATTTCTGCAACCGAGAAGCCGAGCGACCTTGAGCTTCGAATAAACTTAAGCCGTTCAGCATCTTGGTCGGAATAAGAACGATAGCCTGCATTACTTCGACTCACGGCTGGAATTAGACCAATTTGCTCATAATAACGAATCATTTTGGCAGATATTCCAACAGTTTGAGACAGTTTTCCAATATTCATGGTGATTCTCTCTACAAGCTTCTACTCAAAAGTAGAAGCGGGTTGAAAACGACGTAAACGTAAGGCATTGGCTAAGACGAATACACTGGATAAAGCCATGGCACCTGCTGCAAAGATTGGCGAAAGCAGGATGCCATAAGCCGGGTAGAGTAGCCCAGCCGCAACTGGAATCAACATGGTATTGTACGCAAATGCCCAGAACAAATTCTGATGAATATTGCCGATAGTGGCTTTAGATAAAGCAATGGCGTTGGCAACACCTTGCAAGTTACCTGACATCAATACAACATCTGCCGACTCAATTGCAACATCCGTACCTGTACCAATGGCAAGACCGACATCGGCTTCGGCCAAAGCAGGTGCATCGTTGATCCCGTCACCGACAAATGCAATATTGCCATATTTTGCTTTAAGGCTTTGTACCGCTTTGACTTTTCCTTCAGGGAGAACTTCGGCAATCACTTCATCAATACCGAGCTGGCGAGCAATCGCTTGTGCTGTACGGGCGTTGTCACCTGTCACCATCGCAACTTTAAGACCGAGTTGATGTAAGGCTTTAATGGCACTTGGCGTGGTTGATTTAATTGGATCTGCAACCGCAATTATCCCTGCCAACTTGCCCTGAATTGCCACATAAAGCGGTGATTTACCTTCATCACCTAAACGTTGTGCTGCGCTTGCAAAAGGTGAAATATCAATATTGAGTTGGAGCATATAGCGATCCGCACCAATATGAATCTCTCCATTTTCATCGATATCTGCATAGACGCCCATACCTGTCACAGAATCAAATTGATTCACTTTGGGTAAGGTCAGGTTTTCTTTGATTGCTGCATCTACGATGGCTTTGGCAATCGGATGCTCAGAACGCGATTCAACTGCTGCAACCATACTTAAGACATGATCACGTTGAAAAAATTCAGTGACTTCAAAATCTGTCAGTACAGGATGACCTTCGGTTAATGTACCTGTTTTATCTACAGCAACAACTTTGGCATCTTTCAGTAGTTGTAATGCTTCACCTTTACGGAATAATACCCCAAGTTCAGCACCACGTCCTGTGCCGACCATAATTGAGGTTGGCGTTGCTAAACCCATCGCACAAGGGCAGGCAATAATCAGCACAGCAACAGCATTGACCAAAGCGAAAGTTAAAGCAGGGGAAGGGCCGAAAATCAACCAGATCAAGAACGTCAGTACAGCCGCAGCCATCACAGCAGGTACAAACCATAAAGTGATTTTATCAACCACAGCTTGAATCGGCATTTTCGCGCCTTGTGCTTGCTCAACCAAACGGATGATTTGTGCAAGCATGGTTTCGCCACCTACAGCAACAGCTTTAAAGCTTAAGGTGCCATTTTGGTTAATGGTACCACCGACCACATCACTGTCTATTTTTTTCTCGACAGGGATCGGTTCACCAGTAATCATTGACTCATCAACAAAGCTTTTGCCTTCAACGACTTTTCCATCAACAGGAACCCGTTCACCGGGTTTTACAATGATAAAGTCACCCACGACAACTTGGTCGATCGGAATATCGATGATTTGATGATCACGAGAAACATGTGCCACTTTGGCTTGTAGACTAACTAAGCGCTGAATGGCTTCAGAAGTACGTCCTTTGGCTTTTGCTTCAAGAAAACGGCCAAGTAAAATTAAGGCAACGATAACGGCCGCGGCTTCATAGTAAACATTGACTGTTCCAGCCGGTAAGATGCTGGGCATAAATGTCGCGACGATGGAAAATAGATAGGCTGCTAAGGTACCTACAGCAACTAGCGAGTTCATATCTGGTGCTAAACGCAATAAAGCAGGTAAGCCGTGTATATAGAATCTTCGCCCTGGAATCAGCAAAACCAGTGTGGTCAGAATAAACTGTAAATACCAGCTATTTTGTATACCGATGGTCTGAGCAATCAGGTGGTGCATACCCGGAATAAGGTGCGATCCCATTTCTAAAATAAAAACAGGTAACGCAAAAATAGTGGCAAGTATAAGGTCTCGTTTTAGTTCAGCACGTTCTTGATCTTTTTTTTCTAGGTGTTCTGTTTGATCTGGAATAGCAGTTTGAATTTCTTTGGCATCGTAACCCGCTTTATCAATCGCTGCGATTAAAGCCGCAACATTGGCTGTGCCAGTGATCGTTGCACGTTCAGTTGCAAGATTGACATTTGCCTCTTTGACACCGGGAACGGCTTTAAGCGCTTTTTCAACACGACTGACACATGAGGCACAGGTCATTCCATCAATTGATAATTCTGTGGCTGCATCAGCGACTTCATATCCAGCATGTTCAACTGCTTTAATCAATGCCTCACGGTCGATAGGAGTGCCAGATGTGATCTCAGCACGTTCAGTGGCTAAGTTTACAGATGCATTAGTTACACCATCGACTTTTTTAAGCGCTGTTTCTATTCGACTAACACAACTTGCACAGCTCATACCTTTGATTTGTAAACTCATTTTCAAATCAGAAACAGGATCATGTGATCTATTTTTCATAAGTCATACCTATAAGTCTTATTCCATGATCTAAATCCTAAACTTTGACATAATGTTAAGGTCAAGTAAAACAATTCAAGTTTTTATAACACCTTGTTGTCAATATAAATTTAGTTTGTGAACATAGACCAATAAAATATTTTTTGACTTATGGTTTGCGGATCTCGTTTATTTTTAATCCAGTTCATTATTGCTGATATATAAGGCTTCTTTTATCAATCATTTTTAAAAGCATCAATCAACATAAAAGCGCCCTCATCCTAGCCTTCTCCCAGAGGGAGAAGGGACTTTCAATACCCATATCATTCACTCAACATGATCATTTTTTATCTAGGTAAGAACAAAGCATTGTTTTGTTTATAGCGTAAGATAATGCTCTTAATTCAGTGATTCATATCCGTATTTTAATCAATCCCAACCACTGTTGTGATGTAGCTGGTAGTAAGTAGAATCAACAACCCCAGATACATTTCAAATAAAATGGCACAACTTAGATATTGCGCAAATAACGGTTCTTCAAGTCGGGGAGTCAGGAACCATTTATTGAAAGCAGCAAGTAATAAAATACATCCTACAAAGAGCAATTTGAGGCTAAAGCCGTGACCATACGAGGTATAGATTAAAGTATTTAAATCTTTAAATAATAATACTGCAATCGTGATACCACAGAGGATTAAGATTCCGACTACATAAGCTGCAATTCGTCCAAATGCTTCCATGAGTTTTCTTAACGATCGGCCACTGATTTTATGACTCATTTTCCATAATGGATAGAGTGAACCCATCCATAAGGACAGAAAGAAAATATGAATACTGAGTATAATTTGAGCAAAAAAAGGTAAATTGGTGACATGTCCGACTTGTGAAAAACTATAAAGAATCGGGACCAGTAATATGCCAAATAGTATTTTTTCAAAGTTAGTGATATGAGTGGTTTCTTTGGCTAACTTGATCGTTAAAAGCAGTAAAATCAAAGCAAAGCTGATGATCCTGACAATGTGTATTTGTCCAGTGGCAGTATTTAAAAGGATGCTGATATAGGTTTGATCAAAAATGCCGAAAAGACCCGTATTGGCAAAGCTACCAACCAAAATAAAAAAGCCTAAAGTACTTGCAAGCAGACCTAGCCCTGCACCTAATCGGATGTACTTAAGCAGTGTGGGTTTGATGCTGGTATAACGCCAGAGTAAAAAATAACAAAAAGCACCACCAATCATAAATGCAGTACTTAAATATAAGCTAACTTTTATCAGCCAAGTTGACCAGATCCAGAATTCGGACATTATCGTTTTTCCTTTATTCGAGCCTGTTGACAATTCGCCTTTGTTTACGACGATGGAGGTCATTTATAAGCTGTCAGCACACCCGAACAACATTTCAGTCAATTTTTGAAATATTGTTCATCAATCTTTAATTTCTTTGGTTTTTATTTAATCGTGAAGCTATATTCATTGTTCATGTTATGACCATCCTTGCCCATAGTCGTCCAAACAACGAAATATTTACCTTTTTTAGGGCAGGAACAGGGACACTAAATATTTTTTTTAGATCATGATTCACTTTATAGTTAAGTGGAATATTGCTTCGTTGTGCATCGAGTAACTTAATATTCATTAGCATGACTTCTCCACTAAAATTAAGCACTAAACTTTTAGGTGCTGCTGTAATGGATGCATTCATTGCTGGTGTACTGCTGGTTAAATCAACATGAGCCAAAGCATTGGTTGCTGTAATGAGCATCACTACACCAAAAAGAGCATTACGTAGTTTGATCATATAATTTTGGGAGGATTTCATTGAATTTTCCTTTTACTGTTGGGTTGAGCCCTTGATTATTGAAGAGGATGATATACATTAGAATGACTTTAAGATTACACTTTTTGTTATTTAGAAAATCTAAACAATTGCAAATGTTAAAATATTCTTGAATTAAAATGAATATGCTTTAGTCGGAAAGTTTTTAAGATTTTTTAATCGTAGATTTAGACTTTAATGCTCAAGCATCTGTATTTTTATCAGCTACTTGAGCGTTGTATTTTTTATTGATCATACTTTTGCTATGTGGATTATGTTGGAAGGTATTCATTTTTAAAAATAATGGTGAAGATCACTAAACCATCTCGTGATTCTGCTTGAATGGTTGCACCATGTAGCGTCAATATAGACTTAGTGATTGCCAGCCCTAAACCTGTACCATCTTCAACACGTTGTCTGGAAGCATCTGTTCGATAGAAACGGTCAAACAACCTCGACAATTGTTCAGGGGATAAGGTAGGCCCCTCATTTTCAATTGAAAAACTGGTGTGTTCTACTGTTTGTTGGCATTTAATTTGAATGACAGAATTCGGCTTACCGTATTTAATCGCATTGGAGATTAAATTACTCAACGCGCGGCGGAGCATAGCCATATTTGCATTGACTTTTCCTGTACCGACGAGGTGAAATGTCATATGTTTTTCAGCTGCTAAAGCATCATAAAACTCAAATAAGGTATTGAATTCTTCGTATAAATGAATGGTTTGTATGTTCTTAAGGTTAAGCCCATTTTCTGCTTTCGCTAAAAACAGCATATCTGATACGATTCTTGCCAGATGTTCAAACTCTTCTAAGTTTGAAAATAATACCTCTTTATAGGCATCGATGTCGCGGCTACGGGATAAACATACTTGTGTTTGCGTCATTAAATTGTTGATGGGTGTACGAATTTCATGGGCAAGATCTGAAGAAAAGTCGGAAAGTTTTTCTAAAGCTGACTCTAAACGATCAAGCATTTCATTAAAGGCGATGGTCAGTGATTTTAGTTCAGTTGGGGTATTTTCAACTTCTAAACGTGTAGACAAATTTTGTGCTGAAATACTTTCTGCAACTTTGGCTATTTTTTTGATTGGGCGCAATCCTCGCCAAACCGCAAACCATCCTAAAAACATTAAACACAATGCGCCAATTAAGCAAATATAAAATAGTTGGCGTTTAAATTCATGTAAAAAGAGCATATGCTCAGAAGTATCAATCGCAACAATAATTTGGGTAGATTGAGCCTCTTCATCGTCTTCAAAAATGTTTTGATAGACGAGCCCACGATAACTTTTATCTTGGACTTTCCATCTTATCCATTGATTCAGATCTGGGTTGGCAATAACTTGCGGCGCAATGGCTATTTGCGCGGAATTAAATACGATTTGATTCAATGGTCTTTCAACTTGCACAATCAGATTATCATGTCCGATCAGTGAATCTTTTAACGCAACATTAAGTTCAGGTGTGTTGGTTTGATTTTGTTTTAATAGATTTTGTATAAGCTGAATTTTTCCCTCAAGTAATACTCGATCCTCACTTTCAAAGTGCTGTGATACCCCGAGATGTATCACGAAGCCCATGATGATTAAAATTGTTACTGTAGAGAGTGAAAAAATAATGGCGATTCGAAAACTGATCGCATTGAACAGCTTACGCCTCATCTTCTACCTCTAAAACGTACCCCATTCCTCGAATATTCTGAATCAGTTTAGGTGTAAAGTTACTGTCAATTTTATTTCTTAAACGTTTAATCGCAACTTCGACGACATTGGTGTCACTGTCAAAGTTCATATCCCAAACTTGAGAGGCGATCAGTGCTCGTGGCAAAATTTCTCCACGTCTACGCATAAATAATTCCATCAAAGCAAATTCTTTTGCAGTCAGGTCGATACGTTGTCCCTCACGCGTTACACGCCGTTTTCTGATATCGAGTTCAAGATTGGCAATACTAATTAAGTTACTGTCTTCTCGTTGATGACCTCGACGAAGTAAACTTTTTATTCTTGCAAGAAGTTCAGCAAAAGCGAAAGGTTTTACTAAATAATCATCGGCACCTAATTCTAAGCCTTTTACGCGGTCTTCAATTTGATCTCGTGCGGTTAAGAATAAAATAGGCATGGTTTTTCCGTTCTTACGAACAGCTTCTATAATATGCCATCCATCTACCCCCGGTAACATGACGTCTAATATGATCACATCATAATCTTCAGAAAGTGCGTATTGTTTACCTGTGAGTCCATCTGTAACCCAGTCAGTAATATAACCTGCTTCAGATAGACCTTGTTTAAGGTAGTCACCGGTTTTTTGCTCATCTTCTACCAATAATATTCTCATATTCGATTCCTAGAATACCCTCTAAAAATATAATAGCGTGATAAAGCTAAAGAAAGGTATAGATTACATAAATGTCATTTTCAAGTCATCTTAATGTTCGATAGATCACTTTATTGTACAACTAAACAATCTCAAGCTTGGAGAGGTACAAATGCGAGCGATTTTACAGCGCGGTTTAATAAAAGTGATCTGTATGGGTACGCTAATAATTGCTAATCAATCTTGGGCAGAAGCTTCCAAAACACCGAATAAAACTGATCCTCAAGTAGCAGTAGCAGTAGCAGTAGCAGTAGCAGTAGCAGTAGCAGTAGCAGTAGCAATGCAATGCTCTATAAAGCCTTGTAATGTGCAGCATGAAGCCAAAAAACCCAACAATGAATCTGCAAAACAAGCACATGTAGATTCATTGGAGATGGCACAAAAAGCACAATCGAGTGGGGTCGATATGGCACATGTGGTGATGAAAATGGATCATTCAAAAATGATAATGCCTGCTACCTCTGTGACACCAAGTAAGTAACACAATAAAGATTTACTTTGAAATTCAAAGCTTAGGGGGTAGATGGCAGCGTTGATCCATCTATTCTGGAACGAAAGTAAAATTCGTAGGATGCGTCTAATTATAAATTTTATTTAAGAACGATATTTTTTAGTATTTGAAAGTTTTGGGAGATTAATATGTCTAAAATTCAAACCTTACAAGATCCATTGTTAAATTCTCTTCGAAAAAAACATATTCCAGTTTTTATTTTTCTGACCAATGGGATTAAATTACAGGGACATATTGAATCATTTGACTCATACGTTGTGCTATTAAGGAACAGTGTAGGTCAAATGCAAATTATCTATAAACATTCAATTTCTACAGTTTTGCCTACACGTCACCCACGTTCAAATATCAAAGGTTCTCTTGCAAGATTTGATCAGCAAAGTTATAACAACACCTATGATGATAGTGGTCAATATGGTTTGAATAACCAAAATGATTTTGGTTATCAAGTTGGCCCTAATGATGAAATACAATTTGACGATATTCCCGAAGATGAAAGTATCTAAAAACTAGGTCGTTATAGGTTCAGTCAAAAATATGCAGAATTTAGTGGTTTTAGCTCAGTGGTAATTTGATCTACGTTATTGTTTATCTAAATTGATAATTTGCCTATACAGATAGTCTAAGGGTTTTAGTTTGGTTTTTAAGTCTTTTAATATTTACTCTTAAAGAGCTTTCATCAATCAAAAAATGATCATATGGAGTGAATCATATCGGTATTGAAAGTTCCTTCTCACGCTGAGAGAAGGCTAGGATGAGGGTGCTTTTATGTTGATTGATGCTTTTAAAAATGATTGATAAAAGATGTCTGTTAAAAAACCATCACAGTTAAATATAAACATCTAAGTAAAAAAAGACCCACAAGATAAGTGGGTCAATACGATAAAACTAACAAAGAGCAAACTTAAAATTTATCTTCCATCAATTCACATGATTATAAAAACACAAACAGTAAAATTATACCCAATACCACGCGGTACCAAGCAAATACTCTCAATGTATGTTTTTCAACAAATTTTACCAAAGCTTTGACCACCAATAGCGCAGCAATAAATGCCGCCACAAAACCCACTGAAATATTAATCAGGTTATCTGAGGTCAAAACATCTGCATTTCGAATTAAATCATAAGTTGCTGCGCCTAACATGGTTGGCATTGCAAGGAAAAAAGAGAATTCGGTTGCCGCTTTACGTGATAAACCAGACAACATCCCGCCAATAATGGTGGCGCCTGAACGTGATGTTCCTGGAATCATGGCAAGACATTGGGCAAATCCAACCAGAATTGCCTGCTTTAAGGTAATGTCAGTTGCCTCAATGGTTTTAGGTTCAAACTTTCTGGCTTCTACTGCAAAAATAATGAAACCTCCGATGATTAAAGCAAAAGCCACAACCAAAGGACTAAACAGCACTTGTTTAATAAAATCTACTGCTAAGACACCGATCACCACCGCAGGAATAAATGCAACTAAAACATTAATCGCAAAGCGTCTGGCTGCAACATCGCCTGAGAAAAAGCCGCGAATTAATTCGATGATTTTTTGTCGATACAGCCAACATACGGCCAAGATTGCACCCAATTGGATCACGACTTCAAATACACGTCCCGAATCTGAGTGAAAATCAATGAGATGGCCAAATAAGATCAAATGTCCTGTACTTGAAATGGGTAAAAATTCAGTTAAACCTTCGATTAACCCCAAAAACAATGCTTTAAGCAGTTCAAAATTTTCCATAAATAAAATAAACAAGCGTTCTAAAATTTGAACCTTTGTAATGTATTTAACGCTGTTTATAAATCAAAAAAGACAAAATTTTACGAAATTTTTACGCGGCTGATCTGGCTGTAAATAGAGAGTTTACGGGATATTTTCGGATACTGAGTTGTGGAATATCCCAGCGTTTAGGATGAAAAAGATGAGTGCTAAATATATAGCGCATCAACAAGTACAGCATCCAAAATTATGCGTACTTCAAAAACATATAAATCATTGCAATATCGACATTTTTAATTTGAGCCAATCAAGTTGGGGGGGAATGTCATGTTAGAGTTTATCTTAGTCTTGGTGATTGTGGTGCTTTTGGCTTTTCCTTTAGGGAAGTATCTTGCCTGTATTATGCAAAACCGAGAGATGAAAATTGATCCAATTTTTAACTGGATTGAAAAACCGATTTATCGTATTTTGGGTACACATCCTGATCAAGGGATGAATGCAAAAACCTATTCACTCAGCTTTGTCGCGAGTTGTATCGTCATCGGATTGGTAACTTGGCTGTTGTTTATGTGCCAAGCAAGTTTGCCACTCAATCCAAATAATGCACCGAATATGTCATGGGATTTAGCCCTGCATACTATGATTTCATTTCTGACCAATACCAACCAACAGCACTATTCAGGTCAAGCGCAACTGTCATATTTATCACAGATGGTTGGTATTGTTGGATTGCAAATCATTACTCCAATGATGGGATTGGCAATGGTGGTCGCAACCGTACGTGCGTTGTTTTATCCGCAATCGAATGCTTTGTCAGAAGCAGACCAAAACCTAAGCTTTCAAAATAAAGTTGAAAAAATTAATGTAGGCAACTATTGGGCCGATGTGATTCGTCCAACCTTTCGGTTTTTAATTCCGTTATGCATGATTTGGTCATTATTACTCAATAGCCAAGGTGTGCCATCAACCTTTCAAGGTGGCCCCGAAGTTCAGGTCGTTGACCAAACTGCTGAATTAAAAACTCAAAAAATTCCACTCGGTCCTGTTGCACCCATGGTTGCGATTAAGCAATTGGGTAGTAATGGTGGGGGGTGGTATGGACCTAACAGTAGTGTGCCATTGGAAAATCCAACACCATTTTCAAATTTCTTAGAAATGATCGCGATTCTACTTATCCCTGTCGCAGTGATTTTTATGTTGGGTTTTTTAACTAAACGCGCAAAATTTGCTGGTTTTGTTTTTGGCTCAATGTTGCTGATGTCAATTGTTTCAGCTACGGCAGCAATTTGGTCTGAAAGTCTGTCATCTACAGCGATGCAAATTTATGCCATGGAAGGAAAGGAAGTGCGTTTTGGTGAGGCATCTTCTGCACTTTGGGCCGCCATAACCACACAGGTCAACAATGGTTCCGTCAATATGATGCATGATTCCGCATCGCCATTAACCGGCTTGGTGGCGCTGGCGAATATGCTGATTAATGCGATTTGGGGCGGGATTGGCTGTGGCTTACAACAATTTATGATCTATTTGTTTTTGGCTGTATTTATTGCTGGTCTGATGACAGGGCGTACACCTGAATTATTTGGCCGCAAAATCGAAGCAGGGGAAATCAAATTACTTGCTGTGGTGATTTTGATTCAGCCGATTACGATTCTCGGTTTAAGCTCAATTGCTTTATTTTTCCCAGAACTTACAGGCAATAGCAATCCGCAATACCATGCTATTTCGCAAGTGTTGTATGAGTATGTTTCGGCCTTTGCCAATAATGGTTCTGGTTTTGAAGGTTTAGCAGACAATACTGTGTGGTGGAACGTGAGCTGTGTCATCGCTTTACTGCTTGGGCGTTTTCCAACATTGATCATTCCTTTAATGATTGCTGCACGTTTAGCTGCAAAGCGTCAAGCTCCTGAAAGCAGTGGTAGTTTAAAAGTGGAAACACCAACCTTTGCTTTTACCCTGATTGCCATTGTGGTGATGTTGACCTTATTACAATTTATGCCAGTCCTTGTTTTAGGACCGATTGCTGATCAGCTGTTATTGGTACAAGGCTAGGGTGAATATAATGAATCATTCAAAACAATCTACGCAAAATAAATCATCAACTTTATTCCAAGGTGAAGCTTGGAAAAATGCCTTGATTAAGTTGTTACCGCAACATGCGATTAAAAATCCAGTGATGGCGATCGTATGGCTGGGTACCCTCATCACATTGGTCAGTACTTTAACGGGCCAAGCCGATATTGTATTTGGTTTAGCGGTGCCCTTGATTTTATTCATCACCGTATTATTTGCCAATTATGCTGAAGCCATTGCCGAAGCTAAAGGTCGAGGTCAAGCCTCCTCCTTAAGACAAGCACGTCAAAACTTAACCGCACGTCGACTCAGTTCTAAGGATGATCTAGAGGGTGTGCAAGTCGCTGCAACTTTATTAAAAATGAATGATCTGATTGAAGTCCGTGCAGGGGAACTTGTTCCTGCGGATGGTGAGATTATTTATGGTTTTGCGACCATTAATGAAGCTGCGGTAACAGGCGAGTCAGCGCCAGTTTTACGTGAAGCAGGTACCGATAAGTCTGGTGTGATTGGGGGAACGAAGGTTTTAACGGATCGTATCGTGGTACAGGTGACTGCTGAAGCGGGGAACAGCTTTCTTGACCGAATGATTGCTTTGGTTGAGGGCTCCAACCGTCAAAAAACACCAAACGAAATTGCACTGGGGATTTTACTGACTGTGATGACCGTGACTTTTATCGCGGTAGTGGTGAGTTTACCTTTTTTTGGGCATTTCTTAAAAATTGAAATTAACCCGATTTTATTGGTGGCTTTGTTGGTGTGTTTGATTCCAACTACCATTGGTGGCTTGTTGCCTGCAATCGGTATTGCGGGGATGAATCGGGCATTAAAAGCCAATGTGATTGCCAAATCAGGTAAAGCCGTCGAAGTGGCGGGTGATGTAGATGTATTGTTACTCGATAAAACAGGAACCATCACCTATGGTGATCGTCAGGCAACAGCATTTTTCCCACTGACGGGTGTGACTGAGTCGGAACTGCGTCAAGCTGCGATTTTGACTTCACTTGCTGACCCAACGCCAGAAGGTAAATCCATTGTGGTTTTGGCAAAAGAGCAGGGTGAACATATTGTTGAACCTGAACAGGCCGAGTTTATAGCCTTTAATGCCGCAACTCGGATCTCTGGTATAAATTTATCAAATGGACAGCAAATTCGTAAAGGGGCGCTGGATGCGATTGTTAAATTCGCTTCACAGAATCTTGAACATCATAGTGAGCTTAAAACGCGGATAGAACAAGTTGCTTCAAAAGGTGCAACGCCGTTAGTGGTGGCAAAAGATCAAAATATTTTGGGAGTGATTGAACTTTCAGATGTGATTAAACAAGGCATCAAGGAAAAATTTGCTCGCTTACGTGAAATGGGTATAAAAACTGTCATGGTCACAGGTGATAACCCACTGACTGCTGCTGCCATAGCTGCTGAAGCAGGTGTTGATGACTACATCGCTGAAGCGAAACCTGAAGATAAGTTAAATTGTATTCGTCTAGAACAGAATAAAGGTCATTTGGTTGCCATGGTTGGCGATGGAACCAATGATGCACCTGCTTTGGCACAAGCAGATATTGGTTTGGCAATGAACTCAGGGACACAGGCTGCAAAAGAAGCGGGCAATATGGTGGACTTGGATTCAGATCCAACCAAATTATTGTCTGTCGTTGAGATTGGTAAACAGCAGTTAATTACCCGTGGTGCATTGACCACTTTTTCATTGGCCAATGACGTTTCCAAATACTTTGCAATTTTACCTGCTTTATTTGTCGCAGCCATTCCTCAAATGCAAGCTTTAAATGTGATGCGCTTGGGAAGTTCAGAAAGTGCAATTCTCTCAGCATTGATTTTCAATGCCATCATTATTCCATTATTGATTCCAATTGCTTTACGTGGGGTGAAGTTTAAGCCTTCAACATCAACGCAATTGTTACGTCGAAATATGCTGATCTACGGTGTAGGTGGTGTGTTGTTGCCGTTTATTGCGATCAAGCTGATTGATCTGATGATCAACCCTTTATTGGCGCTTTAGAAATTTTGAGGATGATTAAAATGAATACTGAAAATAATCGATTGGTTGAGTCATCATTCGTTGGACTAACACGAGCGTCGCTTGGATTAACCATTGTCGCATTGGGTCTCTGTGGCTTTGTCTACAGTGCTGCGGCAACAGGGCTAGGACAAGTTTTTTTTGATCAACAAGCCAATGGCAGTTTGATCGTAGAAAATGACCGAGTTGTCGGTTCTAAACTGGTTGCACAGCCTTTTGTACAAGCGCAATATTTCCATCCACGACCTTCTGCTGCCAATTATGATCCAATGGCCATGGCGGGAAGTAATATGGCACGAACCAATCCTAATTTACATAAAGCAGTAGAGGAGCGTTTAAACAAAATTGCGATACAGGATCACATTGAAAAAAACGCAATTCCTGCGGATTTGGTCACGGCTTCAGGCAGCGGAATTGATCCTGAAATCAGTGTGCAATCTGCAATGATTCAAGTAAAACGCATTGCCAAAGCAAGACATTTGCCAGAACAGGATGTGCTAAGGTTGCTGCAAGAAAATAGTATACAACCGACATTTGGAATTTTAGGACAAGCCAGAGTCAATGTACTTGAATTAAATTTGGCTTTGGATCAAATTGGAACTCAATAAGTTGATGTAATTGATTCTCTCTGATTGTTGAAAAGCGGACATTATTGGGATTTATCTTCGTATAAATTTACAATATTTCCTCTTTTCGATTGTAGATGATTCAAGCTGAATCAAACGACGGTTTTTTCGGTGTTTCTTTGTTGTCCTGTGTTTTTTGCTGTATTGAATGGTCGCAAAGAAACACCACAGTGATGTAATTTTTAAACAAGCAGACGGCGATGAGCGATTATAGAAATAATAAAGCAGATGTTTTACTGCAACACACTCAGCGTTATCAATCTGGGCGCCTCACTATATTTTTAGGTGCTGCACCTGGTGTGGGGAAGACTTTTGCAATGTTAGTGCGTGCGCATGAACTGGCCTTGCAAGGGATCAATATTGTGATTGGCTATGTTGAAACCCATGGTCGCATTGAAACTGAAAACCTCATCTCAGGTTTGGTGATTATTCCAAGAAAGACGATTGAGTATCAAGGGCATTCGCTTGAAGAAATGGATCTTGATGCTGTGCTGGCAAGCAAACCCAGTATTGTTTTAGTGGATGAATTTGCGCATAGCAATATGCCAAATAGTCGTCATGAAAAACGCTGGCAAGATATTAATGAATTGTTGGATGCGGGTATTGATGTATTTACCACGATGAATATTCAGCATCTCGAAAGTTTAAATGATGTGGTCTATCAAATTACGGGTATTCGGGTGACTGAAACTGTACCTGATCGGGTCTTTGAGCGGATCCGTGATATTCGATTAATTGATTTACCAGTCAATGAATTACTTGAACGTTTAAATCAGGGCAAAGTGTATGTACCTGAGCAAGCTGAACAGGCATTACAACGATTCTTTAATAGTTCAAATCTGACCGCATTACGTGAATTGGCAATGCAAACGGTTGCCAGTCATGTCGATACCGATGTTCGAGAAAATTTTGCTATACAAGGACTTGTCCCCATTCCTTTAAAAAATCATATTTTAATTATGATTGAGGGCAATGGGCAGGCAGAGGCTTTGGTCCGCGCAGGTTGTCGTATTGCCGAAAATCGGCAGGCAAATTGGACGGTGGTGGTCTTTTCTAAAGATTCAAAAATAACCGAAAAACAAGACAATTTATCCAGTCGAGAAATTGAGCGCGCTTTAAACCTCACCCGTCAATTGGGCGGGATGACGGAAATCCTTTATGGTCAACAACATGCAAAAACGTTGTTTGATTATGTGATGGATCGAGGGATTTCAACCTTGGTGTTGACACAATCGCATCGTAAAGCCTTGGTATGGGGGGGAAATTTTGCCGATCAATTACTTAAGTACCAGCCAAGTTTTGAATTGAGTATCGTCCCGATTCTTGCAGAACATCGTCAGCAATCTTTTTTTCAAGACACGCATTCATTTCTAAATCTTAGAGAAATATTATTCGTTATATCGACCACGGTGGTCAGTATTGTGATTGCCAGCTTAGGTGAAAAGTATTTAGGAATCGAAGAGCTTTCGGTAATTTTTATCACCGCTGTGGTTTTTGTGGCATCTAAGACACGGATGCTGGCTGCGGTATTTTCGGCACTGTTGTTCTTTTTGGCTTATAACTTTTTCTTTATTTCACCCAAATTCACTTTGCAAATTTCTGCACATCAAGGCGTGATAACCGTGGTTGCCTTTTTAGGCGCAGCGTTGATTTCAAGCCGTTTGGCATCAAGACTGAGAGAACAAGTAACAGCTTTAAAGGCTGCCAATAGCTATAACAGTATTATGCAGGATTTAGGTCAAAAGCTGTCTATCGCAATTGATTTAAAGCAAGTGCAGGAGATTGCAGAAAACAGTTTAAGTAAAAACTTAAATGCCGAAATCTGGTTTTATTTCCCAGAATCGTCAACGTCATCACTTGAGGTGATTAACAGTAAAGAAAAAATTTCAGCAGATTGGACATTTAAGAACCATCAACCATCGGGACGGTTTACTCAAACCTTGACTGAAAATGATTGGTGGTTTTTACCATTATTGGCATCTAAGCAGTGTTTTGGTGTGGTCGGGGTTAAGTTTCTTAAAAATGTATCGGTTTTAAATACTGAACAAAAGCAACTGACTGAAACCATGATTGAATATATTGCTCAAGCAATTTCTCGAACCCAACTTACTAAAGCATTGGAAATCGCCAATGTCAGTTCAGAAACCGAGAGATTACGTTCGGCCTTGTTATCCTCCGTTTCTCATGATTTACGTTCACCTTTAGCTTCTATGATTGGAGCAGCTGATACTTTGAGCAATTATCGGCATTCTATGGATGAACAAGATCAAGACAGTTTGTTGGAGGCGATTCATTTAGAAGGCGAACGACTGGATCGCTATATTCAGAATTTATTGGATATGACGCGTTTAGGGCATGAAGGTTTAAGTCTTAAACGAGATTGGATTGGTGTCGATGAGTTGATTGGTTCAGCGGTACGCCGTTTAAAACGTTATATGCCGCAAAGTCTTGTTGAGGTTGATTTACCTGAGCAAACTTTGAGCCTATTTGTGCATGCAGCTTTGATCGAACAAGCGATTTTTAATGTATTGGAAAATGCAGCCAAGTTTTCTCCAGAAAATAAAGCAGTAACGATTAAAGTTTTACAACTCAATGAAAATGAACTTGAAATCTCAATTAGCGATCAAGGTTTAGGCATTCCAGAAGATGAGCGAGAGCGAATTTTTGATATGTTCTATACTATGGAACGTGGTGATCGCGGGCAGTATGGTACGGGATTGGGCTTAACCATTGTTAAAGCCATTATTGGTGCACATATGGGTAAAATTTCGGCATCATCAGCCAAGAATAATCAAGGCACCTGCATCCGTATGCAATTGCCGATTCAGCAGATTGGATAAGCGCACATATTGATTTTAGGAAATAGCATGCCAGAACATAATGTATCGACAAGTTCCATGACCAATGTATTGATTATTGATGACGAAACTCAAATTCGTAAGTTTCTTGATATTGCGCTTAGAGCACAAGGGTATAAAACCCTACTGGCTGAAAATGGTCAAAAGGGCTTAGAGCTTTTGGCTTTGCAAGGTGCTGATTTAATTATTTTAGATTTAGGGCTACCTGATTTAGATGGTTTAGAAGTTTTGTCTGAGTTGCGAGCGTGGTCACATGTCCCTGTGATTGTTTTGTCGGTTCGTTCCAATGAAGAAGAAAAAGTTAAATTACTGGACGCTGGCGCCAATGATTATGTGACGAAACCTTTTAGTGTTCAGGAGCTTATGGCACGGATCCGTGTATTGCTCAGACAATTTCAAAATATTGCTGTAGAGTCTGCTTTTTTTGATGATGGATTTTTAAAAATTGATTTTGCCCAAAGACAGGTGTTTCTTAACCAACAACTGATTTCATTGACACGTAAGGAATATCAATTGCTGACTTTATTGGCGCAACATAAAGGGCAGTTGATTACTCAGCCACAAATTCTCAGTGATTTATGGGGACCTACTCATCAGGAAGATACCCATTATTTAAGAATTTTAGTGGCCAAATTGCGTGGAAAACTGAATGATAATGCGGTACAACCCAAATATATTGTGACTGAACCAGGCGTGGGCTTACGCTTTGTAGGCTAAGCATAGCTAAATCTTTTTTGAGATCATTGCTCTTTTAATGCTTTTACAGTGGATCATTAATATTAAAATAAAGCATTCTTTGCAAAACGTAGAGTTGGGGCATTTAAATACTGGTAGTCAAAAGATTTTTTTATCTTAAATCAATCAGTTATTTTGTTTGTTCGGGCTTAAACGAGCACCTGTGTTTTAAGTTTCACTAAGAATTTTGGCCTTATATGGATAAGACTTTATGATTTGAATTTAGAATTGTGAGAATTGAATAAATAAAGCGTAATCAAATATATTTTATCCGCTTTCACCTGTTGATCTGTGTTAACTTAGCTTTGATCGAATCCGTAAGCGAAACGGAAGTGTTTAGGTTGTTACAGGAATTGCGTATTCCCTCTAAATAGATTTAAAACCTAAGCAGTTAACGCTGAGCATGAGATCGCAGCATGCCGATCTAAAAAGCCCGCACTATTGTGGGCTTTTTTACATCATTAAAAACTGAGTATTTTAGTAGATAACATCTAAATTTATATGACACACAATAAAAAAACTTACCAAGTAGCGGTAAGTTTTTTTAGATAAAGCTGTATAAATCAAACTTTAATATTATTTAGCTTTATTTTCTTCTGCTGGTTTAACTTCATTATTGTCCTGATTTGGATTTGGCGGTGTCACACCAGGAGTTGCTTGTGGCGCATCTTTAGCAGGAGTTTGCTCAGCATTTTTAGTATCAGAATTTGCTTGAGTTGAATTTTGCGAAAAACTTTTAAATGACATTATAATCTTCTTAACTGTGAAGTGAGTCTGGATAATAGCCTTTTAATCCACTTACACTAAGGTAGTTGTGAGAGTCATATGTGGAGATATGTTGGCTAAACTGAGTTTATATCGACAAAATATATTTATAAAAATATCAAATATTTGTATGGTGTTGTTTTAAATGGTGATATAGGAAATCTTTAAATCTAGGCCTGTACATAAACATCACAAAGCCATTATATAAAGAAGAACTTTTAATTTAAAATAATCAAATGTTATTTAAGTTGCATAATCTGCTGAATGAGCGTATTATGAAAAATACTAAAGCAGATGTGCTTAATATATAAGCAAGACTTGAAGGTTGGCTTCAACTCTGACTTCTGCAATATCAAGCTGATGTAAATATCAAAAGTTTAAATTAAGGTTAGATGCCTTCTTATCGTTAGTTCCAAAAATATATCTGTTGGTCTTAATAGTTAAATACTTCTCTGTTTGCAAAAGCTCAAAACAATTGAGTGAAAAAATGAATATTTTAAATGGCTGGACAATAGCCTCTGCAGTAAATGGCGATGAAATTCGCGTAAAGATCGTTCCTTTAAAAAGACAACAAAGCAACCGTACTGGTATGAGTTGGGTCGAAGTAGGGAAAAAGATTGAATTAGAATCTGGTGACGATCGTCAATTTAATATTGATGGTTCATCTTTCTATCTTAATCAAAATCAACTTTATCGTATTGCGATATAAATCGTAATCAATGTTTTAGAAAAGCTCATCGTAAGATGGGCTTTTTATATGGGTGAACGAATATAAAAGGTATCGAAAGTTAAAGAATGATTTCTGATCTGTGTTGATTGATCAATACTCGATAATTTTAAAATGATTAAATGGAATTAAAATCTCATAATAAAAACTTACCATGTGACTGTTTGGTTAAATAGCGAAATAGATTTAATCAGCCATAAGACTGAAATTTCGATGATTTATCTGAATCTTTGAAATCAAATGTAATAAAGTTTCACATAAACTTGCATAACTCACATATCGAAATACTTTATTAGAAATTTGATGTTATTCCTAATAGACGTTATTCAATTCAGTATGAGGTATATCATGTTAAAGACCGTAGCATTATTAGGGACTGGAATTGCAATTGCTTGCTACTATCAGTCACATAAAAATAATCCTCAGAAAACCAAGGGTAAAAATTTAGCCAAAACCAAAGACGATGATCATAAAGAGTCCTCAGCAGAAGCAATACATTAAATTTTAATGAAAAACCACCGATTCGGTGGTTTTTTAATATGGGTATGGCAATCGTAAAACTTAATCATGCTCAACTGATTGTCGATACAGTGATAAAAGCTCTTTAAAGGACTTTTATAATATTAAACGATAGCGTATTCGATCTTAATTTTGATGTTGATAAAACCAATCTGCCGCATGTGCAACTGTTCTATCTACAATATCGGGTTGCTCATAATACTGGAAATGGTTGGTTCCATTTTCCCAGATAAGCTTTTTATCTGATGTTGGAATTGAATCGAAATGACGACGAGCCGCTGCTGGATTCATACAGGTATCTGAATGAATGATAAGCGCGGGTTTCTTTAGTTTTGCAACGCCAGCTACAGTTGAATAAGAAAAATGATCAAGATCACTCATAATTGCGTAGCGATTCTCCCAGTTTTTTAGCGTCCATGCTCCATACCAACTCCATATAATTGGACCAGGTAAGCCTGCATTTGAGCCTTTGACGCGATCACCGAGGTCTGGCGATACGAGTGGTTGATAGATTACTTCACCTGTTGTTTCGTAAAGAATTTTGGCATCCTGTGCTTTCTTTAAACGGATAGCTAATAAGGCTTCTAATTCTTTGATCGTTGGGGCAGATTCAAGATCAAATGGATTTTCTGTCACACCTGCCGCAAGCATAAATAAATCAGTTTCTCTATCTCGATAATATCCAGTAACAGAAACAACGGCTTTGACACGCTTTTCATAAGACGCGATATCCAGCATTTCAGGTCCACCTTGGCAAACCCCTAATAGAAATATTTTATCGGTATCGACATCGTTACGGGTAAAGATGTAATCAATTGCAGCAATGACATCTTCATTTTTGGATTTTCAAGGCGACGTGGCATGCCTTGGCTCTCACCAACAGTTCTTGGATCAAATGCGAGGGTGATAAAGCCTTCATCTGCTAAACGTGTCGCATACTGAGTGGGTGCCTGTTCTTTTTGACAAGAATATGGCCCAAGAATA
>Ga0105249_10000316_pt1 | contig 48860 bp, 69 predicted proteins | sample KBSS44metaG_FD_81522 | JGI IMG/M metagenome (GOLD analysis project Ga0105249, IMG submission 81522) | Switchgrass rhizosphere microbial communities from Kellogg Biological Station, Michigan, USA - KBS S4-4 metaG | ecosystem: Host-associated > Plants > Roots > Rhizosphere > Soil | place... | reverse complement strand
CCCAGGCGTATCATCCCCAGTGCCGCGCTATCCATCAGCGCGTAGGCGTGCGGCGTGAGATCCAAAGGCTCTTGCAGCATGAAGTCATCTTCAAGCCAGAAGGACAATGCGCCGATCTGGTCGGCCGCGTCCCAGGCTGCGTTGGCGTTGCCGCCGTACCCGCGCCGCATACTGTGGCCAGCGGGATGGTCGCACGCGTCAATCACAGAATGCCAGTGCGGGGTAGGCGAGCCATCGTCCGCGATGTACCACTCAAGATCTCCCTGATAGTGCAGCAGTTCACGCGCCGCTTCTATCGTGCGCAGCGCGTACTCGGTGCGCTTGTATGTCTGCAGGATGATCGTGATGGTCTCCATCTACTCGTGCGCCTCGGCCTCGGCCAGCATCGCGCGGAACGCCGCCGGCAGCAGGCGCGGCGCGTCGTAGCTTGCGTAGCGGTTGCCGGTCGTGCTGTGCGGAAGGCCCAGAATGAACACATCGCCCGCGTCGCTGGACAGTTCGTCCGTGCTGACCAAGTCCTCGTGCAACTTCTCGATACTCCTGAAGCCAATCTCCTTCAGTTCAGCCCCCGGCGCAATGATGTGCGCCAGTTCTTCGAGCGTGAGGGAGCGCATCTTCGGTACCGTGATGGTGCCGTGCGCCGCGCCCGCCGCCTGCTGAATGATGTTGACCGCATCTCGCTCGCCCATCCAGAAGCGCGTGGCCGTTGCGCACGTGACCGTGAGCGGGCCGCCGTGCTTCGCCTGCTGCCGCCACAGGGGGATGACCGAGCCGTTGCTGGCGACCACGTTCCCGTACCGACAGAGCGCGAAGATGGTTGAGCCTTCGGGCTGCGCAGTAAACAACGACTCCATGATTTTTTTGGAAGCCCCGTAGCATGTCACGCTTCGGCACGCTTTATCGGTACTCGTAGCAATGCATCTTTGCACGCGATTAGCGATACACGCGCGCACCACATTCTGACTTCCTAGCACGTTTGTAGCGATACACTCACTTGGGAATTGTTCGCACTCTGGGATGCGCTTCATCGCCGCGAAATGCAATACCATGGTGTGTCCTGCAATTGCAGCCGAGAGCCGATCATAGTCCCGTATATCCCCCAAGACGGTGCGAACATATGGGAATTTAGCCTTCAGTTGCGCCTGCCGTAGCTCACTCCGCGAATACATAGTGAACTCGGCATCCCATTTCTCTGCTGCGGCAGCACGAAGGAGCGCACAAGCCAATGTGCCGGTGCCGCCAGTGACAAAAATGTTACCTCTCAACGCCATTTCATATCCCCATAATATGGTATAATGATATTGTCAGTTGATACATATAGGAGGTTTCAATGAATAAGCCGCTTCTTTTCAGTGAAGTACCCAATGGAATGATCGCCCACCTTGATCAACAACGAACTATCAAGCTGCCTAATGGCAAGTCTAAAAGCGATGTGCTAATCGAGTGCCCCCAATGTAATGAGCGACGATGGGCAGCAATTGCGAATATCCGCAATGGTCATACAAAAACGAGTGTTTGCCGAATGTGCTATTTGAAACGCGGCAACTTCTCAGTTCTTTCGGCTGACGAAGTGTCTACCCTACAAGATATTATTTTATATTTCGACCGACAAGAATTGGTGCAAGAAAAGAAAGGTCGTCAGCAACAAATGATGCGCATCCTTGCTGAGTGTCCTGATTGCCATAAGCAGCGATGGATTCGGGTTAACTCCTTCCGTAACGGCAAGACTAAATCGACCGTTTGTAATGGATGCTCTCGCAAACGTCAGCCCCATCCATTGCCCAAGGTAGGAACACAGGATGCGAATGGGTACCGTATGCTGCACATCAAACTACTTTCACCCGAAGATCGCGCGCTTGCCGAGCAACACCTACGTCTCCATCGCGGTATCTATGTTTACGAGCATCGCCTGGTTGCCTTGAAAACGTACGGCCCTTCTGCTGCTATCCCCGGTATCGTCGTGCGCCACATCGATGGCAATAAGGTCAACAACAATCCCTCTAATCTCATCCTCGGCACTCAGAGTGACAACGCCAGAGACCACGTAGAAGCGATAGCTGAGATGGAAGCATGGCGCGCCCTGGCGTTGTTTCTCCTGAACCGTCTTCCGTTGTGAGGGGCAGCCCGTCGCCGCCCCTCTAATTCCGACGCCGCTTGCCATTGTCTTCCTCCGTGGTCTATGCTTCCTGCTGCTACAGGTACTACGACATAGACCACGGTAGGATACGATGACAATCCAATTAACATTATTTCTCGCGAATACCCTATCCCACTGAGGTATTCGGGGAGAAAAAACTCGGAACATTCTGCGTTGTGCGCCCGCCATTTAAGAAGTAGTACACGTTGCTGGCGGTGCTCCAATCGTCCTCGTGCTGGAACGGCGTGTAGCCGACGTTGGTCAAGCGTGCCGCGAGCTGCGGCGTGCGCAGGATCAAGCGCGGCTCAGTCTTCACCTGGCTCTGCACGCAGTAGGCGGTCGGTGGTCGCTTGTGCCACAGGAACCGCCCATTGTCGGTCGTGAAGAAGCTATCGCCGGGTGCCATCAGTTTCGCCGCTGCCATCGCACCCTGCGGGCTGTCGTAGTTGAAGTACTCCATGTACGTCGCCTGGAACCCGCCGATCACAGTCAGCGGCACCCAGTAATACGAACTGTTGAAACCGCCATTGGCCAGCGCCGTCTCCGGGATGGTGTCGTCGATCACGACCTGGCGCTTGATGCCATCAATCCACAAGAACTGCCCCGTGCGGGCGTCCCAGTCGCCGCGCATCTCATTGCGCATGTCCTGCAGCTTGAGCGCGTCGTTGACCGCCGGCTGGCTGTCGCTCAGGCCCGTGTTGGTCTGACAGCGGTACGTGCTATACGCGCAGGGCCACACTTCGGTCAACTGGTAGAAGGCTGACCAGCGCATCGCCAATGCCCACGTAGCCGGTGCAAGTCCCATCTCGACCGCACGGAACCGCAGCAGCCGGTCGATGCCGGTGATGGCCGCGACGATGCCGTTCTTCGCGGCGGGCGTGGTCTCCACGTTCGCGCTGCCGAACGATCGCACGATCGAGTCAGCGCGCGGGCAGAGCGTGCCGGTGCCGCCGACCGGGACATCGCTGTCGCGATAGCCGGTGTTAATCAGACCGTCCAGGCCGTTGTACTCCTGGATGATGCCGCCGCCGGTGTTGTTCGTGCGGTTGCCGGTGTACAGGAACGGTGCGAAGTTGCGCACCCAGTCGTTCGCCAGTTCGTACGAGACCTTGGCAACCTCGAAGTTCAGCGCGTCAGCGATGCCGCCCTCGCCTGGTACAGACGGCGAGCCGGGCATATCCGCCTGGTACGGGCCGCCGATGAGCCGGTAGTCCGTGAATTCCGACCGGTTGTTGGTGCGGCCAATGCGGTCAAGTTCCAGCACGGGCGTCATCATGGACTGCCGACCAAAGCGGTACATTTGCGTGCAGAGCTTCAGCAGGCCAGCGGTGGGCGGGTCGCCACACACGCCCTGGCTATTGGTGCCGTTGAACGTGCCCGTCGCGGCCGTCTGGCCGGTCAGGATGCCGTAAAAGGCGAAGTCTTCGGTGGAGGGGCGGCTGGGCAACAGCTTGAGCAGTCCCAGGTGCGGGAGGATCATCGCGTTGATGACCTCGCGCGACATGCCCGGCGCGCTCATCAGGCCAGCAGCACCGTGGGCATACCCGCTGGTACGCGGCGCGGCGCTGACAGCCTTCTGGCTGGCGAGCATGGCCAGCGCCATCGCTTGCGCTTGCGCCAGCATCTCGGGAGAAAACGTCGTAGCTTCCATGTACTATCTCCTATGCTCCAAAGAGCTTCAATTTCAGGTCTTCGAATTCGTTGACGTACGGCTGCTGGTCGGCCGGGATCTGATCCTTGACCGCTGCAAGCAGCGCGTTATCGGCCGGGTTGAACGGGTTGAGGATGGACGCGGGCGCTGCGCTTGCGCGCGGCGTGACCTCCGGCTGAATGCCCAATAGCTCGTCGAGCTTGAGTTGGGTGGACTGCTGCTGTGCCTTGAGCGCCGCGATCTGCTCGGTCTTCTCCGCTTCGTCGGCGTCCTTCTTGGCGGTGTAGCCGCCCATCATGGCCTTCAGTTCGTCCATGTGGGAGCCGACCTTCTTTTCCAAGTCCATCGTGCTAACCAGCGGGCCGAGCGCCGCCTGGATTGCTTGGGCCACGGCTTCGCCAATCGCGGTGATGTCCTCCGGTGTGAGCGTCAGCCCACCCTCGTCTGCGGCTGGCTCTTCCACTGCCGCGTCTGCCGCGTCTGCCGCTGGCGGGAAGGCGTCTTCCTCAATGATGGTGTCCGCCTCTTCCACCTTCTTGTCCATACCAGGAGGGAAGGCTTTGTAGGTCACGCCGTTGATGATCATGTCAGGCAGCTCAGGCGCAGCCTCGACTGCGACCGGCTCGACCACGGGCGGCTCGTCGGCCTTGAACGCGATCTGCTGCTCTTCGGCGGCCTTCTCGGTCGCTTCCGCCTTGGTCTGCAAGTCCGTAATATCGCTATCGCTAAAGCCCAATTGCTTGAGCGCAGCAACTTTCGTCGGGTCAAACATAGGTCTCTCCTTAACGCTGAACGCAGTAAAGCGGTTGGACGCCTTGCCGCGTGGTACCAGGGATCGCTCGAATCGTCGAATATGATTGAAGACGCCGCTGGCGTCGGGTTCTGTGGGAAGGTGTAAGAAGCCCAGAGATATCTCAAGTGAGTCGGCAGCTTGCGCCACCTTCTGCGCGATGTATGGTGACTTGAATGTGCCGCTCTCAATCAGCACGCGCCCGTGCATGGCGTTAAAGTCGCATACGCCAAGGTCAAGCCCCGGCGTGTGCCACCAGCGCAGCGGGCCGTACATGCCGGTCTTGTCGGCGTAGGCGCAATCATCGTTCAGCGCCTTGGTCGATACAATCTCTTTGTCGCGGTCCTCAAACGCGGTACTCGATTGCGCCACCCAGCGATAGCGCCCGGTCGCGTCTTTGAACACGCGGAACGAGTAGTCCTTCTTGGTCGCGTTCAGCCCCGCCGAGGTTAGTACTGGCTTGCCATCTTTGTCGAGCTTGGCCAGGCCGTTGCGCACGAGGCTCTGCACCTGTTCGTCGGTCATGTCTGCGCCGTCGGATAGGAGTTGTGCAGCATCCTTCAGCGGCTGCGCAATCGAGGGCGCGGGCGTTTTCTCCGGCTTGGGCTTCTCCGGCTTGGGTGCTGCACCCAATCCACCTCCTCCACCGCCGCCACTACTCCCACCGCCGCCTGAGCCTCCGCGCGCGGGGCGTTTGGCAGGCGCTGCTGGCTTCGCGGGTGTCTTGCCGCCGCCGGCTGCTGCTTTGGCGGGCTTCTTCTTCGCGGCTTCACGTTTGGCAGCCGCTGCCGCCTCGCGCTTCTTTTTCGCGTCGGCGCGTGCGGCTTGACCGGCGGTACGCTTGCCCTCGGCCTCTTGTCGTTTGGCTTCGCGTGCGCCCTGGGCTTCGGTACGCTTGCCTGCGGTCTCGCCCGCGCGTGCGATGGTATCGACCGTCTTCTGGTAGTCGCCTGACGCCATCGCGCTAGAGGCCGCACGCCCCGCCGAACTGACGCGGTAGCTCCCGTCGGCGGCTTGTTCGGCTAGGCCCATCTTCACCAGACCGTCACCGCTGGCCTTGTCTGGTTGCTTACCGCTTGTCAGCCCTTGCATCGCATCGACGCCGCGCGGGGATAATCCCGCGTCGTTGTCTTGCATCTGCTTGGCAACGTCACTAGCGTTCTGCTCAGGTGTAGCCTTCGGCTTCTTCGGCTTCGCGCCAGCCTTAGGCTTGCCCTTGCCACCCTTCCCACCAGCAGCACGCTTGGGCTTCTTCGGCTTGGGCTTGTTGATCGCGTAGACCCCCGACTGATCTGGCGTCGTCGGCTTCTTGCCCTCGGCGGCCATCCCCTTGTCGCACGGGCCATAGCGTCCGTGGACGTTGCACAGATTGCCGTGGATGCGCGAGATACCGGGGGCTAATTGCTCTTTTTCGCGTGGGAGGGAGGGAACACGCTGGGCTATTGCGGCAGCGGTAGCGGCGTCGTAGTGCTCACTACTCACAAACGTCTCAAGCTGAGCGAGGGTGAACGCCTTCTTGCGCGTCTTGATGGGCAAGCGCTTATACGGGCCGGTCTGTTTGCCCCATCGTTTTGCGAAGGGCTGACCAGTCGCGAAGGCCCAGCCTGCTTGTGCGCGAGATTGAAACGGCATAGTTTTGGGCCAACAAAAAACGGCGCTGCACTCCCGAAAGAGTGAGCGCCGTAGGCTTTTCAGCGTTGGGCGGGGTATGCGGTTGTCACCAGCGCGGTTATGTCTGTGCAGACAGCAGCAGAGCGCCCCGCGCCGGTATCCCCATTAGTGTAGCATACTGTTACGGTTTTGTCTACGTTCTGCACGGGTCTCGACCGGACACTCTTTTCCCAAGACGGCCGCAAGCTGCACGACGGCCGATAGCAGAATGCGGTAGAGCATTTCCAGCGTCGCTTTGGTTGTGGCGTCTTGGATCACATCGCCTCCTTGATCCGTGCTGCAATGTAGCGTTGCATCTGCACGCGGTACTTGCTCGCAATCAGCTTCGACCACGCCCGCGCCTTGGTGCCGGGGTGGTTGACCCGCTGCGCATACTTCACGTCTGACCCCCGACTGCCGCTCGTGCTGCCCACGAATCCGGGTCGCGTCTTCGGACTGCCGCCAACCCCGAACCGCAGACGCTTCGCACGCCGAGCCACAATGATGTGGGCGCGCGTGCCGCTGTCCAGCATGTTCCAGATGTCGTCTTTGGTGCCGACCAGGTAGCCGTCGCTCTGCTCTTTCATGGTGAACTTGACGCCGTGGCTCCACGTCTCGGTCGTGCTCTCGAAGTCTTCGAGCGCGGCTTCACTAGCGTCTTTCAGGCCGAGCTTGGCGGCGTCTGCGAAGCGCGTGAACTTGATCGCCTTGGCTGATGGCTTGATGGCAGCAATCTTGATCATTGCACGCGCACCTTCCACCGCCCGACCATCCGCCCGCTCCCGAAGTTCGGGTACAGCCGCGCGTCGTGCCAGCAGACCATGCGCCGACCGATGCGCAGCCAGCCATGACGGAAGCCAAAGTAGTAGCTCACTCGCTCACCTTCTTAGGTCTCGGCGCTCCAAATCCCCCACGCTTGCCGGGTGCCAGCACACGTTGTGCCCCCCATCCGCCCGCCTGCTTGTACTTCATATGGCGCTTCGTCAGATAGCTATAGGATAAACCGTGCTCTTCTGCAAACTGCTTTAGCGTCTTCATGCCACCGCCTGCACGACTACGGTAGTACTGTTCGAGATCAGTCTCAGTGTAATGATGCGCCGACTGACGATGGCCAGCGCGCCGACAGCGTTCATAATGCTTGCGGCATAGGTTCTTCGCGTAGGGCGGTCTCGCGCATCCGTCCACCGTACATTGTTCCTGCTGTCGCCGTTTCACTCGTCGCCCTCCACGCTGTACGGACTGCCGTTCGCAAGCTCCACGCACCCCGCGCAACTCTCCTGCGCGGTCAGGCGCCAGTACACTTTTTTGCCGTCCTGCTCTAAAAAACATCGGCAATTTCCGTTACATGGGGTCGTCCCCCCACCAGGAACAGTTGTCAACTCCGGATACCGTGTCGCGTAGAACGTGCCGCGCGTCGCCCCGGGGTACAGTGCCGAGCGTGCCATCGCCTGCGCGGGCGACATCTTGCCCGCTCGCCAATCTCCCTCGTACCCGTCCAGGTACTTGAGTTGCGTGTCGATGCGCTTGTCCAGGTCTTTCCGCTCCGCCCGTGACAGCCCCTTGATGGTGCCGGGCTTCACGCCGAGCCGCTCGGCCAGGCCCGCGATAAACGATGCGGTCTGAGAGCGCCGGATGGCAAGCTCCATCGCCCGTCTCCACACGCTGATGCTGCCGCCGTCGGCAAGCGTCTGGGTCGCCGGGCCGATCAGGGTCAGCGGCTGCTGCCGTAACACATCAAGGTTTACTGGCATCTTCCGCCCACTTGACCGCCTCCTCCCAATCGTCGTCCACGTCCTTGAAGCCCTGCTGCTGCGGCGCTGCGCCTGCGCCGGGCGCAGCGGGCGGCGGCGTGACCTGGCCAGCGTAGGGCGCGGGCTGCGTGGGAGAAGGCGTCTTGCTCATGTCGCCACTGTCCGTGACCATGCCGGCGGGGGTGGTGTCCTGCGGCAAGAACTCAGGCGGCAGCAGTTGCTCATCGACCGACAGTTGCAGCGCCATCTCATCCGTAATCCAGCCGGGCGCTTGCGCGGTGCCCCGCATCGTGCTAATCACGGCGGCTTGCGTCTGCTGGAGGCTGGCTTTGAGCTGGCGGTCACGGATGTCGTTCGTGGTGAGTTGAAATATTGTTGGTCGCGGCATGACCAGGTAGTTAACCTTGTCCTCAAAGTCCTTCACGAAGTAGGCGATCCCGCCCGCCTCTTCTGCGGCGTTCTCCGCCACCTGCGCCGACGTACCGCTGTTCAGCCCCGCCGCCCGCTCCACCAGCTCGTCAGGGTTGAGACCGATGGCCAGCGCGTACTTCTTGTAGCCGTCCTTCTGGACTTGCTCCACGTCGAAGCCGTCCGGCACGCTGGCCAGGTCAATCGTGGCAATGTTGATCGCCTGGTCGGTCTGGATAGGGATCATCACCGCGCCCTTAAAGACCACGTGCCCCTTGCGGATCTTCTCCGCCTCGCTCGTCTCCATCGCGTCGATCAGTTGCTGCTTGGCCACGCCCGTGACAAAGTGCAGCGCCAGGGCGCGACTACCGGTGATCTTCTCTCGGAAGTATGTTTCCATCGCAGAGAGCTTGATGATGGTCTGGAACGCACGGCTCGCGGCACACCGACCCTTGTTGAACATACGCGACCGTGGGCTGGGCATGTCGCTCCCAAAGATGACCTGATCCGGGCGCATCTTGTGGAAGATGCCGTCGTAGTCAAGATAGACCACGGGGTAGTCAAGGTTACCCGTACGGTAGCACCTATACGAATCCATATGGTACAGCGCCTGCACCTTGCCCTTCGCGCCGTTACCCGCCCGCACGACCTCAATAAACCAACCGTTATCGCAGAGCAGGAAGTCTTGCACGACCTTGTTCATGCCCGCGCGGTACTCGGCCGGGCCGTCGAGGTTAACCACCAGCGACTTGCCGTAGTTCGTGCGCTGGGTGCTGTCGTCGTTGTCGCTAATCTCGTACCCGCGCACCGCTATCTTCGTCACGGCCTTGTTGACCGCCGACGCCCACATATCCTCCAGGTCGAGGGTTGCGGTCAGAATGCGGTCGCGGTCACGGGTGCCGTGCATCGGTAGATTGGGCGCGGGCGAGAGCGTGGATGACGGGTCGAAGATCGACCAGTTCCACACCCCCTGGTCGGCGGTGGTCAGGTAGTCGCGCTCCGTCACGGAGCCTTTACGGTTGGCAAGGTCGGTCATGATGTGGCCTTCTTATGCTTCGCGCCCCATTTACCCGCGCGGTCGTATGCAGACTTCACAAAACGAAGGTAGCCGTGGTTATAGCCGGTTTCAGTAGCAATGCGTTTGAGCGTAATATGGCGCGCACCCCCAGCACGGCGACGGTAGTAAAGCTCTATCGCCTTTTCTGCGCCGCTCGCCTCACCCTTGAGTACAATCTCTTCGCCGCAGTGTGGGCACTTCATTCATACCTCAGCTTCCACGCGATCATGCGCGCTTCGTCCGGGCCGTGGTCGAATTGCTTGACCGGCTTCCCGGTCGCACTGTCGTAGCGATAGCTCGCCATCTCTGCGCGAAAGTGCACGCAATCAGGGTGCACCAGGAACCGCCGCCGCCCGTTCGTATCGGGTGCGATGAAGCGGCGCAATACCTTGATACCCTCTTCCACCGGGTGCGTGCCGCCGTACGTGCCGATGCCCTGCTCGGCCAAGCGCCCGCGTAGCTCGGCCGCGCTGCTGTCCACCACCGCGTACTCTGGCACGGGGTAGGGAAGGGATAACACGTCTGCTATCTGCGCCTCGCTGAGCGTCTGCGTCCGGTAGCTCTCGGCAAAGCGCACAATCGTGCCGTCGTGCCGAAGCTGGTACAGCCCGAACACGCGGGGGTGGCTGTTCGCCGTGTACTGATTGGTCGCCGGGTCAAGCGCGCCGCTATACCCGTCGTCTACGCCCCACAGCACATCGCCGCCGTCGGGGATATACACCGCGTCGGTGGTCACGTTGCCGGGGTCTGTCCACACGTCATACACAATCCCCGACGCTTGCACCCATTGGCCGCGCGCAAGTCGATCGCCCTCCACGCCGGTGAGTGAATCAAGCGTTGCGAGGTAGTCGGCGGGGTTGTGGGCATTATCGCCCGCGCCAGAATAATACACCCGCGCTTCTTTGCCTGCAATCAAACGACGGTAGATCCAATGGGTTGGTGCATCGGGATTCGTGGTGAGAATGACCTGACGCCATGACGCCGCGTTGCCACGCAGACGACCAAGCACGGCGTTGAAGTCGTCCTCTTCAAACTCTGTCGCCTCTTCCATCCACGCAATGTCGATACCGCCTTTGCCACCGATGGATCGAATGCGCTTGCGCTGCCCTTCGTCATCAAGACCGACGTACATCAGCTTGGACTTATTCGTATACTCAAACCGTGACTTGCTCGGAATGTGCCGCACGCGCGGATCGTTACCGACAACCGACTGCTGCAAAAACTCAGCGGTCGAGTTCGTGATGCTCACCCGCGCCTTGCGAACAATGAGCGCCGTCGCGCCGCGATACCGCAAACAGAAGTCGTGCAGCTTCTGCGCGGCTACACGTGACTTACCCCCGCCTGCGCTCCCAGTCAACAACATCACCTTTGACGTGTCATGACGTGGTGTCGTCTGCCACGCTAGGTTGCGCATCGGCAAGTCGGGCGGCAGGGCGTTCCCAGGCTGCAAAGGTCGTGAGCCGGTCGAGTTCGCCCATGAGTTTTGTGATTCGTTCGTCGGGTGATACATCGGAGTAATCCGTAACATCGCTCACGTCGATACCTTGGCGACGGTGCCCCATCTCTTTCGCGATGTCGTCAAGTGTTTCGCGCCACGCCTTTTCATTCCACAGCCGCCCGTGTTCGTCAGGTGTCCACTTGATAGCTTCAAGCTCATCAGCATGATCCACAAGACGCCTGACCCGCTCTTCCTTCAGTGCCAGCCCAGTCGTGAGCGCCGCGCTTCGCCGCTCGGCACGCGCGGCCTCAATCTCCATAGCGAAATTCGAGCGATGATAGCTGATGGTTGACTTTGCGAGCGGCTTCCACTCCCGCACCTCAAACCACTTTTGAATAAGCGGCTCGCTGTAGTCAGCCGCTAGCCAGGTCAGTAGGGCGGCGCGCTGCTCTTCGTTTAACTTCGGTTTTCGTTGATTCTCTGCCATTGGTTCGATTTTGTTCGATTTCAACTGTTACTCGTAACACCACGCCCCGCATTAGCATCAGCCTGACAATCGCGGGCATCTCAGTCTCTGGTATGTCGAACTGCACCCGCGCGCCATCCTGACCAACCTTGATAGCCGATTGGATCGGCGGGAAGGATGCTAAGAACGTCACCGGCTCCGTCACGGCAGTCGGATCAGCGGGCCGGCCAGGACGACCAACGCCAGCGCCACGCCGAACAGGAACATGCACACCCAACCGGCCGCGTTCAATCGCGTGGCAATCCACCACAGCAGCGTCGCAAGGGCAGCGGCAGCGATGGCCAGAAGGGTTGTCGATCCAATACTCATAGCTCACTCCAATCTCAAACTCAACACCAGAACCGCGATGAGGACGATGATGATCAGGCCGTAGTAGATCATTCCAGTTCCACCGTTATGATCGGGCAATCAATCACGCGCTCGCGTGTCGATCCGCACAACCGTTCGGTCACCTCGTACGATAGCTCGGCGATGCGACCCGTCCGAATGTGTCGCTCCTGATCCTTTGGATGTGACACGTCTGTGACCCTGCACCGGAGTAGCACGCCCGTGCGACGACCGTACACCCACACCCACGAGCCGAGCGGCAGCGTTGGACTGCTGACCATGCACGCTACCTGTGTCATGTCCCTTCTTAGCGCAACCTTGCCCATCAGACCGGGAGCATAGTGCGGGGCGTACCCACACTGGACATCAGCACTATGGAGCGCGGCCCACACAAGCAGCGCGTACAGCGTGCGCCTACCCAGTCGGCTTCTTGATCTTCGGTGCAACCACCAGGACAGGCGCTTCCACGACCGTCGCACCGCCCGATCGGATTGGCGTGCCATGCGCAGGCGTACCGTCTGCCGGCGTCGCGAGCGCTGCCGCGATCAACGTCTCTTTGTCCGCTCGCTCCTGGGTCAGCGTCTGCTCAACGCGTGTGAGCGCTGCCGTCAGGTCACGCAAGCGCGCGTCCTGCGCCTCGATCTTCGCTTCCATCGCCGTGCGCTGGGAGTTGACAATCTCATGCACGCCGTCGACCTTACTGTCAATCTGTTTCGCCTGCTGAAGCTGGGCGATAATGCCGACCACAAACGGCAGCGCGGCAGCCATGAAGATCGGCGCGATGGCGGGCTGAGTTGCGAACAGATAGACCAACGCCGCGAGCGTACACGCGACGGTGACGACCGTGTAGAAGTTACTTGACACAGTGAGTGCTTTCATCAAATGACCTTGTAGTACATGATCGCGATAATCACGCCGATCTCCACACCGAGTCTGATCCACGAGATGCGGCGCATTTCATCAACAAAGAAGCGTCACCGCGCGATTGATGCTCTCGCGATGGGTGCGCCACGCATCCGACATCTTGCTCAGCTCGGCCAGCACCGATGCGAATGCTTCGTCAGTCGGCATCGCGGGCCTTTTCAATTTGCTTACGAAGCTCCGCAATTTGCTCATAGGCCGGGACAACCGCTGACGCCGCTTGAGATGCACACCGACCGATAAGCTCAGCACAAAGATTGCTGATGGCCTTCGGGTCGTTCGGATTATTTGCAAAGTACTCAATGGCATCCGTGAGCGGATCGCCCAGCAACGCTTTACGTGACACAACGCTACTAGCGGTGTTAGAATGTTGCATAAGTTGATCCTAGATAGTTAGGATTGACCAGTCGGGCCGCTCTTGTTCTAGCGCGAGCGGCTCGGCGCTATCCTTGCTTCTCTTCGAGCGTATCCACCCGCTCACTCAGTGCGGCATCCGTCTGCGCCTCGTGTTCCGCAAGCGCGCCCATCGCGAGATTCTGATCTCCCACTTGCTCGTTCAGTCGGTCGATGCGCTGCCGCGCCCGCTCTTCCACCCGCCACAGCGCCTCCTGGTTGATATCCGCGATGCGGTCGATCAGCACGTCGAGCTGGCTGGCCAGGAGCAGGATGCTATCGGCAATCTGCCTGAGCGTCTTGCCGACATCGCTGTAGAACTCGTGTTCGCTCATGCCTCGGCCTCCAGTGCGACCGCCAGCGCCGTGAAGTTGGTACTCAACCACTGGACAGCAACCCCGCGTTTGTAGATCCGATAGTCGGTCAGGTCACGCCCCCACATGTAATGCGCCACGTCCCATGCTGTGTTGAAGCCGCCGCGCTCCTGGGTGCGTAGGTTGACCACCAGGTAGATCACGCGTGCCGCCCGCGATCCGCGCGATCGTTCGCTGATGCGTAGTGCTCGTGGTTGATCAGCTTCGCGGCGTGCTCTAGGCTCTTCTCCGTCCAGTGCTTGGTTTTCATATCAGGGTCGTGGCAGGCGTCGTCTTCCCGAGCGACATAGATACCATTCACCACCAGAAAGTAGCGGCCCATGAGCATCACCACTTCGGCGTTCACGGCAGCACCTCGAAAGCTGCCAAGTCCACAAAGCCCTGACCATTGGCCAGGTGCCCGGCGTTATTGGCATAGGTCATGTTGATCGCCACGTCTGCATCGTTCGTCAGGTGCCCCGCCAGCGGCCCAGACAGGCGCTGCTGCTGATAGATCGGTATTCCAATCGGGCGGTACATGCGGATCGGCGTGTACAGACTGGCAACGAACTCAGTCCACGGGAAGCCGTCCGGGTCGGTCTTGCGACCCGGCGGGATCGCGATATCAAGGTGCCGAGTCATCAGGTATATCGGTATGTCGTAGCGGGCGATCAGGTCAGCGCAGAGCAGGCGCGCCTGCTCAACTTGCACGGTCGGATAGGGGTCAACGCCGTCGTTGGCATTCGTCAGCTCGATGCCAATCGAGCGGCGCTGGATGGACGCACTGTCCAGACCGCGCCACGCCGAAACACCCGCGTGCCAGGCGGCCTCACTCTCCTCGACCAGCCGATAGATCGCGCCGTTCTTGGCCAGCAGGTAGTGTGTTGATACTTTGGATTGCGGGTTGCACAACCAGGACAGGCTGCCATAGAAGCCGCCGACCGTGGCATGCAGCACGATCATGCTGATCGGCTCGTCGTGTCGTGACGAGTGGTTGGGCGAGGAGCGTGATGTGTTGATATCGAGCATGGCGGGCGAGCGCGGGGGCTGGGGTAGGTTGCCACACGACACGCATTGCGAGAGACAGCGCCCGCTTGCCGCTAAGTGTACGCCTCTCGCGGCGTTCTGTCAACCAGGTACGTCACATGTCCTATAAAAAAGACATTGGGACGCAATAAAACCCCACCGCGCTAGATGCCGCTAGACACGGTGGGGGTACTGACGCCAGCGGCGCATTCTACCACGCCTACTACGAGGTGACAATATGTTCACGAAAGAGGCATATCAAATCATTGACATGTGGGGTTATAATAGGCAAATGTGTCGCCCCGAATATGCCGGTTCGACGGCGCGCAGCCCGCTAGCACGCTCGGCCCCTGCCCGCCCCCGCGTGCGTCTTATTCTCCTTCTTCTTCATAGCACAAAGGATTGGCAGATGAGCACCGCAGACGAGCCGGCAAACACCCCCACTGATGAGCAGGTCGAGATCGAGATCGCACAGGAAGCCGATCAGATCATCCAGCAGAGCCGCCATTCGGCGGCAGCCCTAGCGACGCCTCCAGACCTATCAACACGCCCTTGACGTAATCAGGTCGCACATCGTATTCCTCTTTGAGCCGCTTTACGACGCCGCTCAACCCAGGGACTTGCGCCACAAGCGCATCTAAGCGTTGAGCGGTTTCGGTTGCGGTTTTTGGTAAATCAAGATCGACCCCCGCAAGCTGCATGATCTCCCAAAGCGGCTTCTTGTAGGCGTGCGAGATCCGCGTCAGTGTTTCGATCTCCGGCAATCCAGTGTTCTGCCGTTTGATAATTGCTTCTAGCGAACCGCGTGACACCTTGGTCAAATCTTCCATATCGCGGTAGTTCGATTGCGCGAGCTTGGCCGCAAGGAACTCTGCCAGATCCATCCCCATGTTTCGCTCCTCTCTGTCCTGTACCTACGTGTCGTGTCGTAATGCCATGACAAGTATACGCCCAAAACCCGCACTTGACAATTACACTTATATAATGTTATACTGCGTCATATCAGTAAGACGGACGACGTAAGGATATGACATGAGCGACGATACCAAGAAGACTTCTATCGCAGTAGACCCCGACACAGCTGAGGAAGCCGATCAGATCGCCCGCGCGCTTGGTGCGCTTGTCGGCGTGAAGTTGAGCCGATCAGCAGTCGCGCGCCGCGCTATCCATGACCTTTTTTTGCGGGTGTGTCCGTCCGATCGTACAGACCTCATAACAAAAGGCGACGAGGAGTTAGCCGCATGAATACCACCCTCACTCCCGACGAGCGCGCCGCTATCCGTGCGCGTGGTCTATGCCCTGACTGCGGCATGGTCATGCAGCCGGCCGGCACGCGCTCGTGGATCTGTCCCAGCCAACTCACCGAGCCGAAGGTTGTCAGCGCCAAGCTGCGCGAGAGTATCAAGCAAACCATCGCGGCGCGCGTACCAACCGCGCCCTTTTAGCGGGGCTGACCCGCTGTGTCGTACGGGTGTGTGCATTGCGCGGGCATGGGCGCGCATCCGGTGGGGGCGACGCGGCGGGTATCGCCCACTCCTTTGGGCGCGGTGTGGAGCATTCATGGGCCACCGCGCGAACCCTTCAACACACGACCGACATACGTAGCATAGCATAGTACGTGGCAATCTAGAAGGGATTTAGGGTGGTAGTTGCTATCGCGATTGGATTGATTACGGCATCGTCACTCTACGCCGCCCTGCTGAACAAGCGCGCCGTGCGAGAGTGGTACACGCCCGACCGCACCTGGATCACCGTGGTCATTGGTGACGGGCTGATTATTCTGGCGCTGCTTGTCGCGGTGCTGGTGGGCGAGATGTCGTGGCGGGCGTGGCTGATTACGTTCGCGTATACCTGTGTCGCCGGGGTGCCGATTATTATCTGGCAGTGTATCCGCGCCATGCAGCGCAAACACCGAGCCGCGCAAGCGCTTGAGCGGGAATGAGGAACCACAATGGCACAACTGCGATGGGGGGCACGCCAGTCGCTCGATGCCATTTACGCCGATCTTGCCGACATTATTGACCTTGCGACCGACGACCCTAGCACCGTGCGCAAACTGGCGCGGCGCATCACGAACCGAATACGCGAAGAGATCGAGCCGAGCCTACAGCGCAAGAGCGCCGCGCCCACGCTTGAGCAGCGGGTGGCGGATCTTGAAGCGAAGATCGAACAATTACTCGAACGCGAAAAAGCATAGCCGGCGGAGCCCGTGACGCGCCGCCGGCCAAGCACACGGAGGACTAAGCTCCATGCACGACCACATTCTACCCGAACATTCCTACACCCGCGCCGACCTTCTCGAACACGTCTTTGTCAGTCGTGCTTACCTTGCCCGCGCGTGCGCCTGGCTGGGTGAGGCCACGACCGAGGACGACCTGCGGTTGGCGCGCACGTTCGTCGAGAGTGCGATTGGCGAGGTAAACCACTGGACATACGAGTTGGAGGACTGCGATGCTTGACGATCTGTTCCACGCAGTATCCTACGACGACCCGCGCTACTGGGCCATCTGTCGGCTGGTGCGCGTGTGGCTCAGACGGCAGTTGACGCACGACGAGTTCAGCCGGCGCTTCCGCTGGCTGATTGCCGACAACGTGCGCGAGCGCTACGACTGGACGGACGATGAACGCACTTGAGGACACGCGCCGCCTCGTGGAGAGTTGGCGCAAATACCGGCAAATGGAAGGCGCGATCTACGCCCGCCTTGTGGCTGATCTCGCACTCGTGATTAGGAGCAGGGTACAACGATGACACAGGTTGAACGTCTTGACCGCGCGTGCTTAGCGCGCACCGCCCGCGAACCGTACTTTGCCGAGAGCTGGCAGGCCGCGCGCAAGCTGCTGCGCAGCGCGATCCTCGGCGCGGATGTCGTCAAGTGGGCCAACGGCTGCGAGTGCCGAGGCGGGCACTGCGGCTGTCAGGGCCACACCCGCTGTTTGCACGAGATGGCATTCTTGATTTATGCAGGAGGGACGCAATGAAGTGGCATTACGATCCGCCGATTGATCCGCCGCCCGACGACGGCCCCGGCGACATGCGACCGGGCGAGACGGATGTGTAGAGAGGAGGTGGGAGACGGCCAGCGCGGTGGGTTGAGCGCCGCGCTGGTCTTAGCTATTGTCCGGGGATGGGACACGGCTAATGATGTCGTCAACGTCGTTGGTGTCGAAATAGATCATTAACTTCTCAATAGTCTCAAAGTCCACGCGCGTGCTTTCGCCGCGCGCCAGCTTGAGAAGAGCCGAGTGTGTGAGGTTCGCGGACTTCGACACATCGAACCAGGTGATCGGCTTCTCACCGGACTGGGCGCGCTTCAGGTTTTCACGCGCCAGCAGTACATTGAGATTGCAGCGCATCGGCATGGACATTCCTTGCATGGCTTTTCCTTTTGGCTAATGAAGAGTATACCACCGAATAATGTAAGTATAAATCATTACTATTCGTTTGTCAATATGCAAACTGATGCTTGACATTTAGTAACACATATGGTAATATATAGGTGGATTTAGAAACGTGTTACTGAATGGAGCAAAACCACCATGAGCAACTTTATCGTCTACGCCGTTTACCTCAACCGACCTGAGAAGGTTCTCGGAACCTACGAAACCCGGGAGCTCGCCATCGCCGCGATCGAGCGCTTCCTGAACCGCAGCCCGAAGGCATCCTGCTACATCAACAATGAGACTGTCGCGTGGGTGAAGTAATGACAGAGCAAGAACGCGCCGAAGCCTGGAGCAAGATGACCAAGAGCCAGCGGATGGCCTTCATTCGCCAGGGCGCGACACTCAACACCACCAGCGCCCAGCGGCAAGTAGCGGTAGCGCAGTTGAAAAAGAACGCCGGAGGACACTAATGCTGACGCTCAACGATGACCTCCTGAACGCCGTTGTTGCCCAAGCCAAGCGCCGCGCTGCCGGCAGCCCGCGCTGGCTTACGGCGATCGATCGCGCCGCCCGCGAACTGGACACCAACCCCTACATTGAGCCGCTGGATGACCACACGCTGTTGATTGGCTCGCCCAGCGGGGAGACCTATACGAGCAATGGCGCGTGTTCGTGCCGCGCCTATCAATGCGAACTCCCGTGCTGGCACCGTGCCTGCGCGCGGCTGTACCAGCGCTATCTCGAAGATGAGGCGCGGCACACCGCAGCCGTCGAAATGGACGAGCTATTCGCCTAATGAGCGCAATTCGGCAGCGCCTAATGCCGATCGTGATATAAGGGGAATGTTGATGACCACCATTGTGAACCTGACCGAGCGAACCAGCGGCGGCGGCATGAGCGGGCCACGGGCGATCCTGCCCACGGACAGTTATCGAATGCGAATCATTGAGGCCAAGATGGAGGACGACACCTTCTCGAAGCCGAACCCGGACGGCACCTTCCCGCAAAAGCTGGCGCTGACCTTCGAGGTGACATCGCTGACCGATGAGCAGGAAGAGATCGCGCACGAGCGCGAGGAGGAGTGGGACAAGGTACGCATCTGGCACCGCTTCAACCCCTACTACGGCACCGTGCGCGAGGGCGGGCCGAGCAAGTTCAAGGAGTTTCTTGACAACCTCGTGTCCTGGGGTGTCATCCCCACGCTGAACCTGGAGGCGTTCGAAGTCGAAAGTCTCACAGGGATGGAACTCAAGTGCAGCGTGATTGAGTACATCAAGACGATGGGCGCGAACCAGGGGCAGCCGGGCAACAAGATCACTGGCTTCGCAGCGGTTCGGGCGGCGAAGAAGGGCAAGGGCACGCCGCCGCCCGTAGAGACGCCAGCAGCAGCGGGCGTGACTGAGGAAGAGCTACCGTTCTAATTACACAGCAGCGGCGCGCGGAATATCCGCGCGCCGCTTGAAAGTGCCCGCATGACATCGCTTCTTGATACCGCACTCGCCTACCATAATGCTGGCCTGATCGTGCTACCGAACGATCCGGTCCAGAAGTTCCCTGCTGGCCTCGCGAACTGGCACACCATCACACCGACAGAGAAGCAGATCCGCGCGTGGTATGCGACGGACGGACGCGCCATCGGCGTGCGTGATGTCGAGGGCTTAGACTTCGATAACAAAGGCACGCCGGATGCCAACACGCTTCTCCACGACTGGGGCGACCTGTGCCAGCAGCTTGCGCCGGGACTGGCGAGGCGTCTCCTTCTGGAGCGCACGCCGTCCGGCGGCTATCATCTGGCATGGCATTGCGATGTGATCGAGGGAAACCAAACACTCGCCAAACGCCCACCGACCGCAGCTGAGTTAGCTGAAAAACCGAAACTCACCCATGTCACCCTGATCGAGACGCGCGGCAAGGGCGGGCAGTTCCAGGTCGCGCCTAGTCCCGGTTACGAACTGATGCGCGGCGACTGGGCAAGCCTGCCAACGATTACGCCGGCCGAGCGTCAGATCGTTCTTGATTGCGCGCGAGCACTCACTCGAACAGACCGGCGCACGCTTGAGATCGTGCAGCGCTCAACCGGCGACAGACCGGGGGATATCTATAACCGCGATCACGCTGACGCGGCGCTGCGGCTTTTGGAGCAGGCAGGGTGGGCGGTTGTACGCGAGCGCGACAACGCGCTGTACTTGTGCCGGCCGGGAAAAGATCAAGGAATCAGCGCCACGTTCGGTTTTGTCGCGCCGGGCGTGCTCTATGTATTCTCCTCGAACGCCTCGCCCTTCGAGCCGAACCGGGCATACTCGCCCTTCGCTATCTATACCGAGATGCTTCACGGCGGCGACTACAAAGCCGCTGCCGCTGCCCTGCGCGGCGAAAAAGTAGAGACGCGCTCGCACGTAAGCGCCACGACTGGCGAGATCATCGATGTGCAGCACTACGCCGCCGTGCCGACGATGCCAATGGATGTCAACGACCTCTTGACGATGGAGCGCAGGACGGTCATATGGTATGCGCCCGGCTTCCTGCGCGAAGGGCTTGGCGTCCTGATTGGTCAGCCGAACGTCGGCAAGACGCCGCTGCTTATCCAGCTCGCGATTGCACTAGCGACCGGGCGCAAGTGGATGAACGCCGTCCAGTGCCCACAGGTCAAGGTTTTGTTTCTTGGTGTTGAGTATACCCGCGAAGAGATCATCCCCTTGGTGGACATTTCGCGGTGTGGCGCGGCTATCGCGCGTGGTCAACTGCTCATCAAGACAATGGAAGACGACTTTCCCACGACACCCGAAGAGGCTATTACTGATCTGGAGTGGTACATCCGCGTGCTTGGTGTTGAAGTGATCATTATCGACGTGATGACCGCGTTCCTTCCACCTGAGAAGTTCAAACAGAATGTATACCGTGGTGACTATGCCGAACTCAAGCCCTACCATCGGCTCGCGAGCATGCATCACGTCTCAATACTCGGGAGCTGGCACGCCTCGAAGCGCGAGGCCGACCCGAAGCTCATGTACAACGGCAGCACGGGTATGTGGGCGGTGCCAGCCTCGCGTATGACGCTGTATGAGGACAAAGAGCAGCGTGTAAGGATCGCGTCATACCCGCGCATGGCCGATAAGACCGACTGGGCATTGGCACAGGAGCGCACGTTGACCGGTCGGCGCTGGATTGTTGCGGACGTGGCACCAGAACCGGCGATGGGTCAAACCGAACTATCCATCTATCGGTTCCTGAAACAGCACGCGACGAAGGCGACGCCGCTTGGCCCGTCCACGATTGCCGAGATGATGGGCCTACCAGTCAACACCATCAAGGTTACGGTGCGCCGGATGTTCGATAAAAACCTCGTGCAGCAGGCCGGAAATATGGGCGGATATTTTGTAACCATTGTAACCGATGTAACTCCTGTAACTGATGTAACCGATGTAACCGTTCAGTCCTATACGGTTACAAATGTAACCGAAAATGGCACTTTGGGTTACATCGATTTAGCGCATCATGAAGCGTCAAACGAGGTAGGGTTACAAAGGTTACAACAAAAACAGGTTACAAGCCCAGATCACCCCATTTGGTCAAAGGTTCCAGAGGGCGCACTGACCACTTTACGGCTCTATCTACGCTCAAACAGGGAGAGCGACCAAGAGCGCGCCCGCGAACTATGCGCTGAGTATGGCATTGACTACGATCAAGCACGAAAGCAGATTACCTAGCCGCTACGTCTACGTGCGCCCCCACGGACGCGGGCGGCGCACCTGGCACTATGTGGGAGAGGACGGCAGCACGGCATTGTGCGGACTGCTGCCGAGCGAGGCGTGGGAACTGCACATTAAACCTATTGGCCGGCTCTGCCGGCGTTGTCGAAGGATCAGTAATGAAAACGATAGCACTCCGAACGAAAGCAGCGCCCCGCCTACGGCTCGCACCCGACGAAGAGATATTCCCTGAGCTACGACCGGCGGGTCGTATCACTTGCCGCGCGTGCGGGTGGGTAGAGGATGTGATGCTCGGTCATCCGGCGCTGCTGTGTACGCCGTGCCTGCGCGACGTGAGCGCCACCGCGCGGCGTGTCGCGGACGAATACGCCGCTGCGATGGTTGCGTTCTTTGAGGCCGGGATAGCGCTCACGAAGGCTAGCCAGGGCAACGCGTGGTACGCCAAGACGGAGGCGGCGCGCGGCGACATGCGCGTATCGCCTGAGACGTTCGCGCGCGCGTGGGCAGCAGCAAAAGCAGAGGGCGGAGAGAAGGCCGTGCTGGTCGGGATGCGCGATCGGCTCGATGAGGCAGCCGAGGACATGCGCGCTGCCGAACTGCGCTACCTTGCCGCCGCGCCGGAACTGGAGGCCGCACGCGCCGCGCTGGGCGAGCCGGTGGAAGTATGACCACCGAGACATTCGACAACCCCGCCGACTTCCTCGCCGCGCTCCACGGGAAGCCACGCCAGAAGCGCGGGCGGAACACGCGGCCTGATCTGCCGGCAGCAGGCAGGGCGGCAAGTACAGGGCTGTCCACGTTCATCAAGGCGGGGTGGAATTGGACGTTTCACGCGGCGCATGGCTACAAGCTGGAGCGCGGCCCGCTCTCGACGGGATGGCACGCGAGCGAATTGGCGGCGTGTGATGCCGCAAAGGAATTGGTATGACCGACCTCGCGACCCGCTGCGCCGCTCTCGGTTGGACGCTCCGCGAAGACGGCGACGGCTACGAGCTGACCGGCAACGGGCAGCCAGCGTACTTTCGCAGCGCGGCGTCGGTGGCGGCGTGGTTGGACAAACAGCGGGTAAGTGTCAAGAAGCAGATGCCGAAACTAGATCACGAAACAACGCCGATACAAACATTGCGATCAGGAACTTACACCATGACCGACACGATCAAAGCACCCTTCCCCTGGCCTGGTGGCAAGAGCGACATGGCCGCGCCGGTCTGGGCTAGATTTGGCGTGGTTGAGAATTTCGTTGAGCCGATGTGCGGTTCGTCCGCGATGCTGCTGGGCAGGCCCGGCGGCGCTTATCAGACCGAGACGGTCAACGATGTGGACGGCCTGCTGATCAACGCCTACCGCGCAATCCAATTTGCACCTGACGAGACCGCCGAACTCTGCGACTGGCCGGTGAGCGAAGCGGATCTCACTGCCAGACACTTGCATCTCAAGGCCGCACGCGAGGAGCTTACCGCACGCCTGTTCGCTGACCCGCTGTACTGCGATCCGATGCTCGGTGCCTGGTGGTTGTGGGGGATTGCATCCTGGATCGGCGACGGATGGTGCGTTGCCGACGGGCCGTGGATTGCGGTGGATGGGCGGCTGGTGGACAGAAGGACGATTGGGAGTGATGAGGATGGGGTGTGGAAACAGACAGCCGACGTATCGCCAAACGGCATCGGAAAGGGCATCCAATCCTACCGCGCCGCCGTCCCGCGCCAGATGCCGGTCGTAGGCGCACCGGGCGAGGGCGGGCCTTGGAATCGCGGCATCCAGGCGTATCGGCACCACGACGGCGTGCCCAAGCAGATGCCGGTATTGGACAATGAGCGATACATGCCCGGCATGGCACCATCCGCCCTCGCCGCCTACTTCGCGCGGCTGTCCGACCGCCTGCGCCGCGTGCGCTTCCTGTGCGGCGACTGGAGAAGGGCGTGCAAGGATAGCGTCACGGTCAACCACGGTTTGACGGCGGTGTTTCTTGACCCGCCCTACCCTTCTGCCGAGCACGACATGGCGTACTTCGAGATCATCAACCATCCAGGGAGCATGCCCGACGGCCGGAGCATGGGCGAGCCGACCGTGGTCATGTCCGAATCGCACCTGCCCGCCGCGCAGCCGGAGGTCTGGCACCAGGCAGCAGCGTGGGCCGTAGAAAAGGGCGATGACAAGCGGCTGCGCATCGCCATCGCGGGCTACTACTCCGAGGCGACCGACGCGCTGTTTCCATCGACGTGGGAGCGCGTCCGGTGGGAGGCGCGCGGGGGCTATGCCAACCAGAAGGCCGACGGGCGCGGGCGGGCGAACGCCAAGAGAGAGATAATCTGGTTTTCGCCGGGATGCTTGAATCCGACAGAAGAAGCCCGCGAAACACTCAGCCGGCCAATCGTGGTACGCGAGAGCAACTTCACCGGGACGATGTTTGAGGAGAACGACGATGTTTGAGTATCCACCCTTCGATCCCGCCAACGACGACCCTGACTACACCTTCATCGGCGCAGACACCGCTGCCGCGTACCGCAAGGCCCAGACGCCGCCGCCGCAGAAGGCCGGACGCGCGCAGCCCGACCCGCTGCCGGAGGTGGAGAAGCAGGCGGCACGCAAGGGCCGCAAGAGCGGGCTGGGCGGAAGGAGGATCGCGTGATGATACGCACCTGCACTTGTGGGCGGAAGGTCAACGTGGGACGCACGGCCGGCAGCAACGACAACACCCGTTGTATCATTTGCCAAACGGCGCAGATCATGGCGACGTTCCGCGACCCGATGACGGCGAAGTACAAGATGCGCCTGAAGGCGAAGAAGGACTAGGCCATGAACGAGCAAGCGCACCCCGATTACAACGCTGACATGGAGCGCCAGGCCACGCGCAGCGCCGAGGCGTTGGTGGCGCAACTGGAGCAGGTGGTCAATCAGCAGCGCTATGAGCTTGACGTGATGGCGTTGCGCCTGGAGGCAGCGCGGGGCGCATACGACAGGCTGCGCGAGGCGCTGGAAGCAGAGCATAATCGCGCGCTCGTGGCCGAGGCCGCGCTTGCCGCGCTGCGCACGGACGGGAAGGACTAGCGGTATGACGAAAGAGACGCTACTCACGCTCCAAGAAGCGGCCGATATTCTCCGGTTGAAAGACACGAGAACAGTGATAGCATGGGGCCATCAGGGTCGTTTTACCTTGGTCGGCAGTCGCAAAAGTATCACCGTCAACGCCGCGTCTTTGGCAGCCTACACGGAAGGTAAATCGGCATGGCACGCAAAGCAACAGCCCCAAAGCCCACGCGGCGAAAACCGAACACCGGCACGATCCGCGAAAAAGCAGGCCGGGCGCTCCCGTGGGAAGCCGCGTTCCCCATCGGACACGGCGAGTACCGATACGATTGTTTTCTTTCACGACCGGAAGCTGCGGAACACCTAGACCGGCTCACCGCAGAGCGTGACCACGCCGACACGCCGCGCAACGTCGCGGTCGGCTCGCAGCTGGTGCGCATGTTCTACCCGCGCTGGCTGGAACTGCGCAGAGAAAAGATCGCGCCAAAAACACTGGAAAGCTACAAGTACCTGCTTGAACTGGCCAGCGGGCAGATTGGCCGCTACCGCATGGACGAAGTGACGAACCTGCACGCCGACGAAATGCTCATGTATTTTTACCACCAGGGTTTTCAAAACATCCAGCAGATGAAAGACGTGTGCCGTCAAGTATTCAAGTATGCGCAGAAGCAAAAGTATATTCGCGATAACCCGTTCGAGGATTTAGAGTTGCCCACCGTGGAGCGGCGGCACGGCATGGCGATTACCGAAGCGCAGCGCGCCCACTTGCTCGCATGCGCCTCAACAGAAGACATCCCCGATCAGCCGCTCTGCCCACTGTGGCACCTGTACAGTCGGCTTGGCTTCCGGCGCGGCGAGGGTATCGGCGTCCGCTGGATCGATTGCAAGCTCGACGACCTCGATCGCGCAACGATTACGATCCGCCAGCAACTCACCCGCGTCGGCAAGGCGACTGTCCCAACGCGCACGACCAAGACGAAAGAGCCGCGCACGGTGCCCCTTCAGCGCGACATCGCCGAGATGCTTGTCGCACTCAAGGCGTGGCAGATCAAGCGCTGCGCCGCCAACCCTGGCATGCCGTTTCCCGCGTACGTCTTCACGAACGCTGTAGGGCAACCGCTCAAGGTGGACGCGGTGCGCCACCGCTGGGTGCTCCTGCGGGCGCGCTCGGGCCTCCCCGCTCTGCTCCGCGTCCACGACCTCCGCCATACGGCGCTTACGCTCCTGGCGCTTGCTGGCGTCCCTGAGACGGTGCGGATGGCGCTCGCCGGGCACAAGACGACGGCGATGGCAGGGCACTACGCCAATCATGCCAGTGTCGAAGATGTGCGCCGCGCGTTAGGATAAAACTCATACCAAAATAGCACACATAAGCTATTGACAAAACAGTGGTACCGTGGTATACTGTTATCAGTTAGAAGAGCAGTAACACACACGAGGATCGTCATGGCACGTCAATTTGTTGTCACTCCCCAAGAAGCCCGAAACTACGCTGAGTGGGCCGGCACGCAGAATGTATATGTGTTCGTTCACAACTGTTTTGCCAAGCTTCAGCGATCCTTTCCGCTCGGCGCATTTCGTTCTGCTTTCAAGACGGAGTTAGGAATTGACAGTGAGCGCAGCGCGTTCGCGACATACATTGACCGGCGTGGATTTCAATTGTGTGAGCGGTGCGGCGGCGCAGGCGGGGCAAGTCAGTGGCCTGGATACACGTGTTTTGATTGCGGCGGCAAGGGATACATGGAGAAGAAATGACCACGACTGAAGCCGCCGCCTCGCTCAACGTTACTCGCGCCTGGGTGTGGCGGCTCATCAAAGGCGGCACCATCCACGCGGAGATGCGCGGGCGCGACTGGTGGATCGAAGATGCCGAAGTGGAGCGGTATCGACGGGAGCGCAGGCCGGCGCATCGGCCGGCGAACGTGGCAAGGAAGGACAGAGTGATGAAAACCACCTTTTACACACGGTCAATCGACGGCGGACATGGTATTCAGCAAGTAATCGCCAATGACGGCATTATCGCCGCGCAGAGCATTGGGCCTGCGCATGGACAATATCATCACTATACCGGCGACGGCAACCCTGAGTTGGTGGGCCAGCCTACCAGCGCACTTCGCGGCATGGGCTTCTCGAAGTTGCGCGGGCGTGCCGAGCAGGACGCACTAGAGAGCTACCACAACGCACTGATGCAAGAGACGTACGGGCAGTACTAAGAACCACCCCCACCCGCGCGGCGACCGTCCGGAACGTGGCAACGAACGTGGCAGCAGAGCAGGGTCAAACTGACACTAAGGCAGCAGGACGCGGATGACGTACCGTAAGCGCGCCTGTGTATCAGATAAGCGAAGCGCGGTGTTTTGTGAGGCTGAATTTTATCATTCTCCGCATCACAACGCCATGAACCCGCTACGTACAATTACATATACATACCTATTCATGCGTTCAATAACATTCGGAACCGTGGCGACGAACGTGGCAGACTAATTGAACAAGAGTGCTCTAATTGAGCAGATGGACTTTACTTCTTTGGGTGTCAAATTAAACCACTCGCCGCGCCCGCGTAAATGTGCATACTCAGTATGAAGCACGATCTCGCCTCTCCGCATGTTGTTGGTGGGAATAGCGTGCATGAGGGTTGCCGGTTCGGGCAAGTGATTACTGATGTCTTGCATTCGCCGTTTGACATTACGCGAAAGACCGATCTTGTAGTAGTGCAAAAACTGGATCAGGTAAATATGACCAGAGGCTTTTACGTCGGCGGGCATCCCATCTCGACGTGCGACGAAGTGACGCAGGCTTTCGCCATTAACACGGACAGACTTGTTCGCGCCGACTTTGATGAGAACACCGGACTTAAGCAAGCGATTGATTACGCCCATGTTTGGAGCGCCAATAAGTTCAGCCGCTTCATCGTAGGTGTAGAGCAGGGGATGGGCCATAACAAAACCCGCCTTTCGTATGGCGGGCAAGAAGCGCAGGCGTGGTACAATACCACTATCGAGCTACTTACCCTAGCTTGGTCGTGCCTGCGGCTGGTGATACAGCGCGCGGGCTTTCCTATGCCTAATTATACCATAGTGCGAACGAATTAGCTAACCACCCACACCGCGCGGCGACCGTCCGCGTGCTAGCACAGGAGGATCGAGGAGATGGCAAACGCATATAGTACAAACATTTGCATTCAAGGTATATGGCTGATCACCACTGGCGACCGCGTGAAGGTGATGGTCAGGATGGCCGATCAGGATTACACCATTATCGATGAGTATGCGCCGCTTAAAGAGACAACCATCAGTCACTCAGTCAGCGCGCTCGGCATTCAAACAGCGATTGATCGCATACACGCCCAATGGGAAGATGTAACGCCATGATCTACTTGACCCGCACCACGACCGACCGGCACGGCATCGCCCACACCGCGATCGCCGCCTGCGAGACAGTGGGCACGACGGAGCGGGCCGAGGCGCGGGGGTTCGTGCGCTGCTCGCAGGACGAGTGGATGGCTGGGTGGCAGCGGAAGGACTGGCTGGCGATGATCGGGCTGGCGTGGGCAGTAGCGACCGAGCCGGCACCGCTCACACGGGTGGTCGGCGCAACATTGAATTAGGGAGGGACACGATTATGCAAGAGCTATCGACCTATGACCTGTGGAAATACATGGACGCGCGACAGGTTGACACGGACGGCACGATCGATGCCGCACCCGACGATCACGTGTTACTCCAGGCGCAGCGTGACGGACACGCGGATCGGGTCGGCGGCTTGTGGATTGCGCGTGGACACATCAAGCCAGGTGAGCGCCGCGTCTGTCGGCATATCTACGGCGGCATTTCGATAGTTATTGGCGATTAGACAAAGCGGGGCGGTGTGAGCGCCCCGCACCGTGGGGATGACTCCACGGCAAGACTAGTATACAGGAAGGATGACACACGATGACCACGACCGAAACGACCGCCCGCCGCGTCAGTCTCTTCGGGCAACTGCTCACAATTATCGCTATGCTGCTCATTGTCATCGCTGGCGTCCTCGCAGCGGTGTGGCTCATGTCCACCGTGCCGGGGGTTGCGCCGATGGCCGCGCCTCAAGCCCTGCCCACAGCAGCGGTGCGTGTTCCTCCCTTCCCCGCACCACGCCCCCAGACGTCACAGGAAGGCTCAGGACGAACGATAGACCCGCAACCTATGGTAATACCTGGGATCGCCCAGAACGCCGCCACAGCGCAAGCCATGTTTGATGCGGCAGTGCAGGCCGGCGAGCAGCCGCAGCAGAACGTTAACCTGACCGGCGATACCGCGCCCGTCATCCACGGACAGCGCACGAACGACCGGCAGCCAGCGGGCGAGAACGTGCCGACCGCCGAGCCGGTGCAGGTCGTCACGGACTGGTTCGGGAACAAGCAGAAGCCAATCAACATCCAGGAGACACACACCTGTTTGCACGGGCAAGTGTGGAACGGGAAGGGATGTCACAATCCATGAGCGATGACTACGTTGCCGACCTCGCCCGCGCGCTGGCGAAGGCGGACGACGAACTCAAGCGGCTCTACGTTGACCTCGCACTCTGTAAAGCCGAGATGGACGCGGCGCGCGTGTTCATCATGTACGTCGAAGCGCGGCACCCTCCCGGTGACGAACAGCAGATCTATCTGCTAGAGCAGTGGCTCGCGGCGTGCAAGCGTAGAAGGGCGGCGGAACATGACCGTTGAAAGTAAACCACTGGGCAAGAAAAGCGCCATCGTCACCCGCGCCACGCTAGACCGACAGCGTGGAGCGTTCGAGCGCTTCTCGGCATTGACGCTGCTGCTGCTGTCCTTCGCTGGCACCGTGGCTGCACTGTCGGGCGGGTGGGCTTCACTTCGCACCGATCCACGCCTCGCGCCCATCGTCGGCGGTATCGTAGTGCAGCTGGTGCTAACTGCGACCGAGTACTGGTACGGTGCAGGGCGCGGGCCGTGGCGTTACCGGCTGTCGCTGTGCTTTGACATGGTGCTCACTACCATCGGGTACGGCCCGCTCTTCGTGCCGTGGCTCACGACCTATCTCACGGCGCATGGTATAGGGGAGTTGGCACGTGTGCTATCATGGGGTATCGTCGGTGCCGTCGCGCTGGCGCTGGCCTGGTGGCCAGAGAAGACCCTGATTGATTAGCAGGAGGTGCGCGCCGTGGATGACAAGACGATCGACTTCGTGGTTGCCTTCGTGAGCATCGGCATGCTAGTGCTCGGCTTAGGGTCGGTTGCGCTCGGGTGGATTGTCAAGACTTACGATCGCGTTATGTCACGCTTTCCGGCACAGACCGAACAGACGCCGCAGACAGACCGACAGACAGACTACGTGTCTGAGGCCGATCTATGGCTTGACCGTTTAGAGGTTGACAGAACGAAAGCGGCGGTGATTGAGCTATTGGTTTACAGTGGGTGGGAGGTCGGACAGATACGCGGCGTGCTCAAAGGCGACAACGGCACCATCGGCACCGACATAGAAGCGGCGAAAATACGCCTGGGCATGGTCGAACCCGCACGTCAGATCCGCGTGCGAGACGACCACGGCGAGCGCCTGATCCCGATGGATGCTTAACTAATTCCCAGCCAGGCGCACAATCTCTCCAATGCTTCGGTGTACCGCGCACTCAAACTCCCACCACCGCCTGACCCTGGCTGACCTTGTGGCCCCTGCGCCCCGGTATCGCCCTTTGGCCCTTGTGGGCCGATTGGCCCCTGCGCCCCGGTATCGCCCTTTGGCCCTTGTGCGCCCGCGCCACCGAGCGCGAACGCTGGCAGGTTCGCAGGGTCAACGTACAGCGATGGCCTGACTTGCCCGTCGAGTGTCACCGGAACCGCTGTCAGGAGCGCGCCCGTAGGAAGGGGCAGGCTCGCCCCGTACCCAAACGGGCCATCTGAGTATTGACCTGCTACCCAATCGCGGAACACGGTCGGCTCGCCCGTGTAGGGCGGGCGCAGCTCCCATATCTTGCAGTTGTAGCCGCCCGCATTGTTGGGGTGGAACGCGACCGTGATGTACACGATGCCGGTTATCGGGTGCATGGCAAGATGGATGTGATTGCTGTACTGGATGTCAAAGGGCTTGAACGGTGATGGCATCGGCGTATCCTTTACGGGCGCATGGCCTCGAAAACGTCGTTGAAGTTCTGATTGGCGAACGCGGTCAGCACGGTCGGGATAGCCGCGAAAAAGGCGTTGATGGTTGCCGCGTCAATGTGTGTCAGCCCCACCTGATTCGCGAAGTCAGGATCAACGAACACGAGCGGCGTCCCGTTCGGCCCGCCATTGTCACGCTGCGACCTAATCGCGTCCAAGGCGTACAGAATATCCATGAGCATGGGCGAATGCTGCACACAGCGCTTGGCTAACGCGCGGCGCTTCTCGGTCTGGTCGACTGCCATGATATGCTCCTTATCCGGTCGAATAAAATCCGCTGGATAAAATCTCACCCACGGCCTCGATGTTAACCGCAGCCGTGGCCGCGTTGGTGAGCGGCGAATACAGTTCAATGAACGCGGTGTTGGGCGAGATAATCCCTTCGGGTGCGGAGTTCGCGAACGTCACATTGTTAATCCAGACCGGCACCGCCCAGCTTTGGAGCGCCACATTCGACGCCGTAAAGGGCAGCGAGACGCGCGCCCGTCCTGTGCCAGTCGCGGCTGTCCAGTTCACATACACGGTGTAGAAGATGAGCGATCCAATGCGCCACCATGTCCCGAACTGACTGGTGTAGGTCGTTACCCCTGCCGTCGTGCTGCCCGCGTAGGTCGGCACCCATGAGCCGCTCGCGTAGAACGTGTCAAACCCCGTCGCGCCGGGACGCTCGACTACCCGCGACTGCTCGACGCTGCGCGCGATTTGAACCTGCTTGCGGAGATCGCTCATCAGCCCACCGCCAGAATATTGCGCAAGGCAATCTGCGTGCTGCGCTGTCCGCTGCTCATTGATTCGGTGATGCGGTCGAGCCTGACATCATACTGCTGGTGCGTCTGCGGGTCTTCGGCGGTGAGCAAGTCGCCCAGGTCAAACTGTATCCCCCTGGTCAGCGCGGGTGTTTCGATCAGGTCGCCCGTGAACGTAATCAGCGGGCGGCCATTGTACAGCCCGCTATCGGCGTCGTCTTGCAGGCTCGTCGCGTCGTTGACATTACTCATCTCAACGAAGTCTTCCACCCGCCCGAACGGGCTGACGCCCATCCGCGCCGTGTCCAGCGCGGTCGCAATCAAGCGCGCGGTGCCCTCGCCCTGTCCACCCGCAATCACGAACGTTTTTTCGTTGTGGTAGTCAATCTCTAAGGTGGCATTCTCCAAGACGCCCGCCTGCTCGCGCAGGATGACCGGCGCTCCACTGCTCGCGCGCCTATCCACGCCGCGCTGCCCGGTGTACGTGCGCAGTTCCAGGGTCGTCTCGGTCGGCGCGATAATCTCGAAGGTCAAGTAGGTGCCGACCATTGCCGACGCCTCGGCCAGCTCCGTCGCGACCGCTAAGAGCTTGCGCCGTGCGGCAGCCTTCGCGACCGATGCGCCCGTGCTGAGATTGGCCTGGGTGGTTACGTACGCGCTGATGTCGGCTTGCGTCTCGACGCCATCCCGATCCGCGCCCACGATCGATGCGCCCGCATTCTCTTTCCAAAACGTCTTGATCTGATCGTCCGCTGCGGCTGCCGCTTTCTTTGCGTAGGTCGACCCGGCAGCGTAGGCGATAATGCGCCGATCCATCAGGCCGGTCGCGTGATAGGCGCGTACGAACGTTCTGGTTGCGGTATAGCGCAGGGTCTCGATCGTGAACTGCGCATTGTTGTCGTTATAGGGCGGGCGATTACTAATGGAGCGCCACGGCCCGATCCGACCGTCACGCAACAGCAGCGATGTGTCGAATGAGCGCGGCAACTCCAGTTCCAGCACGCCCACCTGGCCAGGCGAGCAGTTGAGCACATAGTTATAGCTGGCGTAGTTTGCAATCTCGATCAGATGATTGCCGCTTGCATCAGCCAGGCGGAATGTGGTAAAAACGCTCATCTATGGCACGTCGTCTATCGATGCATACCCCGGTCGGTAGTAGATTACTGCCGTGATGGTGCTCGATGCTGAGAGGGACGTGATGGTATTCGCGCCAGGACTCAGAAAGAAATCGGCCTCATTACTCCCGCTCATAATCGTCTTGGCGATGTTGCCCTGGAAGTCGGATGTAAACGAAAGATTATCCGGCTGGAACACCAGTTTCGCGGTCTCGCCCGCGTTCAGGGTCAGATTGAGATAGACATAGCGCCCCGTGGTGGTGTTGGCAATCTGGTACACCCTTCCCGTGCCGCTCGATGGGCCGTTGAGCACCACCGTCGGGTACGATCGCGCCGTGCCGGGATTGGTCACGGTCGCCGTTCCTGCTGATGTCGCGGTGCCGCTGGTCGAGAAGCCGAGCGCGAGGCTCCCGTCGCGGAAGGTGCGCAGGACATACACGGTGGCGGTGCCGGGCAAGTCCACATCCAGCGGCACGAACGCCCCGCCCGTCCACAGCGCCACGCTATCCGGCAGCGTGACCCCGTTGGTAGTCGTAAAGTCGCCCGTAATATACATGCCGGGGCCGTTCGTCTGCGGCGCAAGACCGGCGGCGTTCGCCGCCGCACCGCCAAGGTTGAGGTTGCCGAGCTTGACCCACTGCGTGCCGTTATTCATGCCCAGCACGCTATCAGACATTGCAACCAGCGCGGCGTACAAAAAGCCGTTCGCGCCATACGCAATCGCGCCGAAGCTACTCGCTGCGGTGCCGCCCACCGCTGTCCACGCGCCGGTTGATACATTGTAGTGCGCGGCGCTGGTCACGTTCACGGCGTTGATAATCGTCATCGTGCCGCCCGCCGTCAAATTGCCGCTCGGCGCGCGAATGATCGAGCGCGGGCCGCTTCCAAGCGTGACGGTGCCGACGGTTGACCAGGCCAGCCCTACGGCGTCCCACTTCTTGATGGTGGTGTTGGTGTAGGTCGGGTAGTAGAAGTTGCCGTTGAGATCAAAGCAGGATTGGAGCGGCGCGGCCAGGGTCGGGATGGCGCTCGGCACGCCCACGCCGTTCCAGGCGCTGCCGTTCCAGCGGCCAACAAAGTCCGCCGCCGCGACGCCGCCCATGTTCGTAATGTTGCCGATCACCCATACGTCGCCATTGGGCGCGATCTGGATGTCGTTGACCGTATCGCCCACCGTGGTGCCGCCCGTGCCCATCGCGGCGATGACGCCAGTGACGGGGTTGTACTGCACGATCGCGCGGGTGTTCGCCACGCCGCCAAAGCTCGTGAAGTCGCCGCCGATGTAGTAGATGCCGTCCAGCCCCTGCGCGATGGCGTACACGTTGCCACCGACCGCGCCCGTGCCGATGGCAGACCACACACCGGCCGGGCTGCGTAGCAGGATGCGGTTCGCGTTCGTCACGCTATCCTGCACATCGAGCGTCGCCCCGCTCTCGCCATCGGCAAGGATGGCGGGAAGGTTCTGGGTAAACGTGATCGGCACCGTTTCGGCGTGCATGTTGTCGGTCGAGCCGCCAAAACCTGACTCATACTTCGCATAGGCGCGGATCGTGGAGGAGGTAACACGCCCGTACCCGTCCTCGACAGTACGCAGAAGCGTCAAGCGCTGGTCTTGACCGATCAGGTCACGGTCGAATATCTGTGCTAATCCGCTCCGGTTGCGCCGCAGTTCGGCGTAGGTGCGCCCGCTGAACCTCCCGGTGAGCGTAAACTGACGCGGGGGCTTGCGGGTGTAGTCGTCGTAGCTGCCGTCAATCCGGGCGTAGTCGGTCGCGACGTTCTGCACGCTGGCCATGCCCAGTCCAATAACTGCCGTGAGCAAGAACCCGTATTTTCTGAATGGCACCACCATACCTCCCGCGCGAGTTTGCCCTATTCTACTCGACGTTGAGGCATGCGGCGTGCCGTTCCAAACGTAGGCGGGCGGGCTTTGGTTCGGCACCAGGCCGAATTGATCGCCATCGATGTAGGTCGAGACCGTCTCGCCGGCATTGATGATCTCAGCCTGGATGCCGTCAATATAGAACAGTGCGGTGCTGGTGCTGTTGACCTTATTGATCACGATATTGCGGGTAAGCGTGGCCGTCTCGGTGTAGTACATCCATTGCCACTGCCAGCGGCCCGTCGCGATAAACTCGCGCGACGCGATGAGCACACCGCCCGATGTGTACACCGCGATCCGGTAGCGCAGCCCCGGCACCGTGCCTTTAAACTTGCACGATACCGCGTAGGTCACACCCGATGTCATCGCAAGCGCCTGGAACGCGCCGTCGGTCGTGGCAGCGGTCGGTGTGATGGCTAAACTATACGCGCCGTGGTATTGGAATGTGGTTGAGCGCGCGATGCTGCCACTTCCGAACGCTGTCCAGTTCGTGATATTCGCCTCCAGGCTTGGGTTGGTCAGCAGGTTTGTGCGCGCGATCGGGATGATGACCGACCACACGTCGTCGAGCGGATAGCCACTCACAATCGGCGGCAGTGAGCGGTAGGTGCGCAGGGTCATGTCATGCTCGCTTGCATAATGGCCCACGACTGCTGAAGCGCGGCGGGCGAATTGTTCGTATAGATTGGCATGTTGACATTGGTGGTGCTTGAGTATCCGCCCTGGCCAGGAGAGCCCGGCATCATGGCGGTGGACGGCGGGCGCGCGAACTGTTGATATACGCCGGTCAGAAGGTCAACAATCTTGAGCTGGTCGTCGGTCAGCTTGAGCTTCGGATCAGATAAGGCGCGCATCACTTCGTTGATCTGATCGGCTATCTGCTCTGACGGCGTTTTGACGCCCTTTTGCTTGGCCTGGAATTGATCGACCTCGGCATCCTGTGCGCGACTAATCAACACCAGTTGCTGCTCAAGCCGCGCCTTCTCGTCGGCGGTCGTGGCCTTCGCGATTTGCTGGCGTATCTTCAGCGTCTCGAACTCGTGTCCGCTGACCATCTTGTAGTAGTCGGCCGCGACCTTGGGATCAGCAAAGAGGCTATTCGCCTTCTTCTGCAAGGCGTCCAAGTCCTGCCCAACAATCTTGCGGGTAAACGCATCTTGAATCTTGCCAATCTCATCAAGGTTCTTCGACATCTGCCGATCCATCGATGCGGTTGCGCCGAAGCCGCCCGCAATGGCGTTCTGCATATCCTGTCCGATGTTCTCCATCTCGTCAATCAGGTCTTTACTCAGGTTGCCGACCAGATTGGTCATCTCTGGCCATGTTTCCGCGAAGCCCTCCATCATGCCTTGTACCATGAACTTGCCAATCGTGGCGAACTCTTTTGATGGCGAGCCAACCCCTAATGCATCTTTCGCGGCCTGAAGCGCATCACTAGCCAGGTTCTGGAGCGTTGAGAACAGGCTCCCCGCCGCGCCCTGAACACCGTCGATAATACCCTGGACAATATTCGCGCCGATCTCGACCATCCGATCCACGACCTTGCCCGCAATCTCAACCAGCATGTCCCAGTTGTTTCGCCAGGTCTGGACAATATCGCTAAACGTCGTGTCGAATATGCCCGCGATCGCGTTTAGGAAGCCCGTAATACCGCCCTTGATCGCCTCCCACTGCACCTCGCCAATGTGCTTAATGTCTTGCCACGCCGCGTCCCAATCCCCGTGGATCAGGTCAAGCGCGAGCTTCAGCACCGTTTTGATGGTCTCTAAGGCACCGCTGATAATGGCGCTAATGGCCTGCCACACGCCCGTGAATATCTTTTGTATCTCGCTCCCGTGGTCGTTAATGAAGTCCGCGATGGCGTGCAGCACCGGCGGCACCACGGCCTGGTAGATGTCGAGCGCGAGGTTGATAATCTGGATAATCGTGTCCCACGTTTGCTTGAAGAACGCTTGTATTTCTTCGCCGTGGTCGGCAATAAACTGCTGAATCTGTGGTAACACAGCCTCGATAATCGCCTGATACCCGCCCGCGACCTCGCCGATGATCCTCAGTACCTTTTCCCATATGCCATTAAGATCGTCGATCTGCGTGCCGAGATCGACCGACGCTGCGCCGCCTTCGTTGAACCACTTGACCATCTCCATGACGACATCGATAGTATCAGTGACACTATCCACAAACGCTGTGATATCGATGCCAAAAACCTTCTGTATATCCTCGGCCAAGAGATCAAGATCCCCTGACTCCATGAAGCTCCCAAAGACATCCACCATATCAGTAACAACTGGTATGACATTTTCGTTCAGGAATCCGACAAGCTCATTCAAGAGCGGCAGCAGCATTGCGCCGACCGACTCTTCCAGCTCACCAAGCGTCGCAGTGAACTGTGTCCACCCGCCCTCGGCCTCGGCCGCCGCTGCCGCCTGCCCACCGACCTGTTTATTCAGCTCTGCGATGATCAGCCCCTGCGCGCCAGCGATGTCGCCGGCCTCGACCATGCTGGCGATCATCGCTTTCTGCTCGGAACTGAAGGTCAGACCCGCTTTGCCTAAGGCTGTGATCCCTTTAACCGGATCCTGAAGGGCTTTTCCCAGCATCATCGCCTGATCCGCCGGTGCCCCGCCAAGCGCCTGGGCCAGATCGACGGTTAAGGCGGTCGCAAGGTCGAACGTCTCGCCCTTGATATTTCCGAAGGTGAGCAGCAGGTTTTCTGACTGTTGAATCTGGTCGTCACCGAAGAGCGATTTCCCCGACGCATCCGAAAGCGCGCTGGCCAGGTCGGTGATCTGATCGACACTCCGCCCGGCCGCGTTGCCCATCGTCTCGATCGTCTGCGCGGTGCTGGCGTTCAACTTGGCCGACTCTCTCGCCGCGCCGATGCCGTCGTAGATGGACTTGCCGAGCGCGACAAAACCGGCCACGCCAAGGCCCGCCGCGATACCGGCGACCGTCTTGATGGCGCTGCCCATCATGCCGCCGGCCTTGCTGACGATGCCGCCGCCCTTCTCGGTCGTATCGACGAACGTATCCGTTGCGCCCGTCGCAGACTTGAGGTCGGACATGTAGGCGGACGCGCCTTCAGCGATAAGTTTTACGCCAGCTTCTTCCATTTATTTTCGTCGCTTGTGTGCAAAATATTGCACCACGGCCTCGATCTGCATGTTCGTGCGATACGCAGCGACCACAAAGGCCATGTCTTCGCCGTCTAATTGGTCGAACTCGTCAAACCAGTTCAGCCCCGCCCACCGCGCGGCTAAGAACCATTCGAGCATAATGTTGTACCGCACCCCGGAGCGCGGGATCTGGCGGAACTCGAACACGCTTCTATTCCGGTAGGTCGCGTTGAAACGTGGCGATCTGTGACTGGACGGCCTCCTCGGTCGGGACGGAGCGGCGCATCACGGCCTGGCTAAACTCGCCTAGATCCTCTGGCGTGCCGGCGGCGACGTGCAGGATGTAAAACACTTTTTCGTTCTCGGCCTCGGTCAAGTCAGGATTGTCTTCCACTGGGATACCGATCAACTTCAGATGCCGCTTCTTGCGCGCGATGTCCGCCCGCGCCGCGTCGTCTATTGTGACCTCGGCCTCAAGCGCCGCAATCAGCAGCAGGCGCTGGGTCAGTTCGTTGCGCGTCTGGGTGTTCCACACTTCCATCGCCGCGAGGTAGGCCGGGTCGGCGGCGTTCGTCTCCGCGCCCAGTTCCGTCTCGACCGTCGGCGGCGTCGGCTCCGGCAGCTCTTTCATGATCGCCTGCGCTAAGCGCTGCTGCGTGGTCGGGCCGACCTTGCGGATCTTGATTGTGATGCCGCTATCCTTGAACGTATGCTCAGGCAGGGGCGGTACCACCCGCCCCTGCTGTCGCGTCCCATTCACGTGTTCCATCAGTTGTGACATGTGTTACCTTCTGTGTAACAGGTGTTTCACGTGTTACACCCCTAGTTGCGGTTCGCGATTCCAAGCTCCAAGATTCCATCAGTCCCACCGCCCGACAGACCACCGAGCGCGATCGTGTTCGTGTCGGTCGTCTCTTGCCCCGTCCTTGGCACCGCAATGCGGTTAAACCGGCTCGCGGTCGGCAGGTTCTGGATGCGCGTGGTCGATGCCGCGCTACTTGTCCACTTCTGCCCACCGTTCCAGGTGGTGATCAGGCGTCCGGTCGGCGTCGCGGTGCGCGCGGTGATGTAGATCACTTCATCGGTCGCGGCCACGATGTCGTCAATCACGGTGAGCGTACCGCCCGGCAGGGTCTGCAACACGAAGTTCTCGCCGCCGTTGATGGTGTAGTAGACAAACCCGCCCGAGGTGCCGATCCAATAGCGGTAGGTGTCCAGCACAGCGATCGCGCGTACCGTCGCGCTGGTGGGGGACAACGTGACGTTCGCCCAGGTCACGCCGCGATTGTTTGACTTGACGATCTTCCCGCTATCGCCCACAACCACGATGTCATCATCCTGACCGTGAATGCGCACGTAGTTGCTGGTATTCGCGTTCGCTGCCTCGATCACGGTCACGCCGCTCGCGATGTCGGTTGAGCGGTACACATACCCGCCGTTGGCGCTGAAGTACACTTCACTCGCCCCCGCCACCCAGATGTCGGTCGGCTGCTTGCTGGCCACGAACCCGGTCGTAACTTGCGTCCACGTGCCAGGCACGCCGGTCAGCACATTGATCTCCGCGAACCAGTAGCCGTTGCCCGCCGTGTCCAGCACCACAAGGTTGTTGCCCACGATGTCAATCCCGGTCGGGTCAACCGTGCCACCCAATCCGGTGATGTTGGTCTGACTGAAGGTCGAGCCGCCGTCCACGGTGTAAATCACCTCGGCGGGCGTTCCGGGGCTGGCTGCGCCTGACGACTTGGTGACACTATACAGCCGCTTGGTGCCGTCGTCGCCGGGGCCGCACAGTCCGCAGTCAATGCCGCCGGCATAGACCTCATCAACCACTTCGCGCTCGACCTCGCCCGCACCCTTCTCACCAAACAGCAGCGCGCCGATCTTGTAGATGGCCGCGAAGACGAACTCCATCGCGGTCATGCTCACATCGTCACTGTCCTGGGTGGTCAGCCCGCTCTCGTCGTGACTGTTCGCGCGCCCGTAGCTGTAAATCTTCACGAAGTCCGACCAGCCGTTGATGAAGTCATCCGGCCGCTTGCACGGCCCGACCACCTCGTAGAAGTTGTTAAAGCAGCCGGCATCGAAGTCCGCCCACGGAATGCCGCCGTGCCGCTCCAGGAAGTTGATGGTCGAGCCGGGAAAGTCCGGCGCGTCGGTGGTCTCACCAATCAGCCGGTACGCGCCGCCCGCGCGCCGCAGCGGGTCGTGAAAGTTAATCGGCGATCTCCCGCCGACAATCGGGTTGTTGTCGTCCTCGAAGGTCATGTAGGTCTCATCCGCGCCCGCATAGCGCGTGGTATTCACGGGCGACGGGCCGCCGCGATGACTGAACGCGCGACGATGCTTCTGGGTGACGACTAAATCTGCGCCTGGCTTTGGCATTGTAGTTTCCTCTCTGTGTTTAGGGCTATCTAATGCCCTAAACTTGTGCTATAATGTAGGCAACACGAAGCCCCCGCGCTGCGCCAACAGCCGGAGGCATGGCCGATAGCTACGAAGGACGCTACCGACATGGATGATTCTATCACAAAGCGCTGCAAACGTTGCGGCCAACCGCCCCGTAACCACACCCCCGATTGCCGGCACTCTCGTATTATGAAAGACCCAGAACCACGCTTCTGGAAAAAGGTTAACAAAACCGGCACATGCTGGCTTTGGAAAGACCCCGATCCGTCGAATGGTTACGGCAAGTTTTCGTACCAGGGTCATGTCATGGGAGCGCATCGCGCATCGTGGCTGATCCACTACGGCGCGATCCCTGATAATCTTTGGGTATTGCACCGCTGTGATGTTCATGCGTGCGTTCGGCCCGATCATTTGTTCTTGGGAACCCATGATGACAACATGGCAGACATGACCACAAAGCAGCGTGCCGCATTTCAGCAGCATCCCGAAAACGCCTTGAAAGGTGAGCAGCATGGCAACGCAAAGCTGACTGAAAACGACGTTCGTGAAATCCGCCGCTTGCGTGCCATAGGCGTATCGCGTATGGCTGTTGCTCGAATGTTTGGCATCAGCCAATCGAGTGTCAAGAAGATCACGGGTCGCTATTCCTGGGCGCACGTTGATTGATCTCATGCCAGTATTCCTGTCAACTGTTGCTGGTCTTGAATGAAGCGCCACGCCTGCACATGGCCCCGGCGTGTCCCCAAGGGATTGTTGAGATTCTCTGGGCTTATCCCGAACAACTCGTCGCCCCTTGCGGTTTGCGAGATGTCAAATTGCCATCGGTATAACTCCCGATTCGCGTAGTCGCACCCGCAGATCGTGCGCCCTAACTCCGCTGCTGCCAGCCGTGCGACCACGGTGCGGTACGGCTCGGCCATAATGCCGTCGGCGGCCAGCGGGAAGCCGGCCAGGTAGCGCAGCGTGACCCGATCCGGCTGTGCGCAGACCGTCCAATCAAGACTTGACCAGATGCCGGTCGTGCTGTCGTAGCTTGCATCGGCGGGGGTCAGCAGGCCGTGCCGCTTGTCGCGAATGCCCACCCGCGCCACCGCCTGCGCCACCGCTGCCGGGTCAAACGGACTACCCCCGTACGCGGTGCTCGTGCTTGAGCAGCCGGTGCAACAGCACCACCAGCCATGCGACGGGCGCGTCTCCCAGGTGATTACGCCCTGGCTGTCGAGAATGGTCAAGCCGTTGCCGTTCGTGGTGCGCTGATACACATCCAGCGTCGTCACAAACGTGGTTGTAATCGGCGTGGGGTCAGGGTCGAGCGCGTCGCTTACAAAGCCTTCATACAGGATGGGCTTGACGAGTTGCCAGGTTCTGCCGCGTATCGTCGCGACGCCGCCGCTGATGGTGATCGTTATTGGCAGAATGCGCCACTGATCGCCCGCCGCCGCGCTGTTCAGCCGGTCGGCAGCCGCAAAGTACACCGCGATCTGTGACGTGTCCGTGATCGAGGTCGCTTGCGTAATCGTCCACGTATCGTCCAATCCGTCGCCGTCCGGGTCGGTGTACGCCACAATTGGCGTGCCGAGCAGCGTCAACTGCTCTACGCCCGCCGCCTGGATGTAGCCTTCGTCGGTCTGGATCGTCAGCCAGCGCCAATCGCTTCCCGCCGCGCCCCAGCGCTCTGAGCCGTCGAACATAGCCGGCCATTGATAGGTCTGCTCCACGTAGCGCGGCGCGGGCGAATAGTTCAGGTACTGCGTCAGGATGTTCTCCGCGCTCTCGATCGCAAAGCGCACATCCTGCCGGCTGGCCATGTCCGCCGAGCGCCACGGATAGGAGCGCACCATGTCATCGCAGCCGTTGAGCGGGATGGCGCTATTCATGAGCTGCCAGAAGTGATAGGGGTGATACCCCATAATGTTGCGCCATGTTTCGAGCGGTAGTAGATTGGTCATGCTATACTGGCCTTATGATCGTTCGCGTGCTTATCTTTGCCGGCCTCGCCTGTCTGACCATCGCCGCTGGCTTAGCGCTGGCCTGGCTGCTGTTTAGTTCGCTCCCGTAATGAGCGGGTTGAATTTGAAAACCATCTCCTCGTGCGGTCCACTCGAGCAGTCGTACCAATAGCCGCCCGCGTTATACGGCCAGCAGTCCGCCCGCGTCGTGAAGGTGACATCCGTGCCCGGCGCAATGTACTGCTGCACCGCGTCGGGCGCGTTCGCCGCGCGAGAAGCCATGCCCATCGGATCGGTGTAGAACGTGCCGCTATAGGTTGCGGTTGCCCAGATGTGCACGCCACTATTGTTATTGGTCAGAAAGCGCCACGCGCCACGCGCCGGCCCGCCGCCATCCGTGCGCGCAATGTTTGCAGTACAGTCGAGCGTGTCGCACGCGGTCTGCGCGGTCGGCGTATTGAATGTCAGCCCCTGGCTGGAGAAGCCAAACAGGAGCGGCCGGTTGTCCATACGCCACGGCTCGTACCCAATATTGCCGTGATCCATGACCGGGATCTGCCGCACGCCGCTCGATCCGGCCGCTTGTGGCCCTTGATTTGGACACGCTGCCGGTGTCAGGTAGGCTTGTGTCTGATTGTCGCGCGCCGGGCCGAAGTCGCCCATCAGGTGGATGTTCGCAAGGATCACCCCATTGCGCGCGACCGCGACATCCACGGTATGGAACCGCGCGCAGGCGGCGGCCATCGCGTTCGCCGTGCCAAAGTGATGCGTGATCAGCCAGCGGTTCCCGGCATCCTCGAAGGCGTAGTTCTTGAACCCGGCGTTCCCTTCCGCCATGCCGTGCTTTGCGGCGGTGTAGCCGAACAGCGGCTGATAGCCCGGCACAAACAGATCGGGATCGCTGCCGTGCTCGTGGTCGAAGCGGCACCCGCTCCGGTCAATCTGCGGATGCCAGGACACGTACATGACGCCATCCGGCCCGACCTTCCGCCACGGGTAGCCGTCGTGGACAGCCTGGCTACAGAGCGGGATCGTCACGTCGCCCGCTGCGCTGTTGACCATTAACAGCGGGAGGAGGAGTATAACGAGGAAGAGTTTTGATGCTGTCATATGCTTGCTCGATCAGGCTGATTTAGCAACAAAGTTGTCGAGGGTCGATCCGGTGTCCTGCGCGGTCTGGTACGTGCCGACGCGATTGATGGTCAGCGCCGTGTAGGATGCCGAGAGATCCGTGATGGCGAAGCAGATCGCCGCCTCGGTGCCACGATAGATGATCACGTTATCCCCGTCACAGGTCATCCGTATGGTTGTCGTTACCCCGTGATTGATGACCGTTCCGAAGTTCACCCGCTTGACCACGGTGGTCACGCCGCCGACCGTGTACGCGACCTCAATCTCGGCGGCGGTCGGCTGGTCATCATTCACGCGCGGATACGTTGCAAGCCAGGTATTAGCATCCTGGTACATGAGCACGCCCGTGTGACTGTTGTTACCGCTGCCGTAGCTCGCGCCCGGCGGTGTCACGTCAAGCGACAGATCCGCGAACGCCGTGCTTGACCACGGCACCGTGTAGCCGGACGACGTGCCGGCCGCGCCGACCGAGCCGTTGCCCGCGCCATCGCGCGAGACCGTCTTGGTGCCGAACGTGCGCGCCCAGGTTAGGCCGCCCGTCGTCGTGGTCAGGCCGACCAGATCCGCCGCGCCGCCCGCGAACGTCTCGGTCGCCACCGTGGTCGCGCCGAGCGTCTCGTACGGTGCGCCGACCAGCGACAGTGGCGACGGGATCGTGATGGTGCGCGGGTGCGCCTCAAAGTCCTTCGCATAATTGCTGGCGGTGTTCTGCCACTGCCGATAGCCCACGCCCGTGCCGGCCGCATGCGTGGTGTCGGATGTGCCGCCGACGCTCGGCCACTCGGCTTGATCCAAGTAGGTGCGAATGCGGGTGCCGTCGTCAATCACTTGCAACACGTGCGTGCTGTTGGCATTGAAGTGCGCCGCGCCGGTAGACTGTATGGATACCTCAGCGCCTGCGATAACACGCCGCAAGGTGATCGCTGTGCCGTTGGAGAAGAACAGCCAATAGTTACTCGCGTCCACAATCCGGAACGCGATGCCGTACTCTGCTACCGTGCCGCCGGTCACAAACGTGGACTTGATCAGCCCGCTCGTCACGCCGGGACTGAGCTGCGCGAGGTTCGCACCCGCGATCGTGCCGGTCATGCCGCTGCCGGTGGTGATCGTGAACCCGCCCGCCAGCACCGTCCACCCGCCGCCGATACCGTCGGCAGTGCGCCCCACAATCGTGCCAGTGCCCGTAATCAGCGTATCAGCCGCGTGCGCCGTGCCGTACCAATTCGCCCACGCCGCTACCTGCACGACATCAAGCGCATGCACGCGCGTGTTATTGGCCGCGCCTGCGGTCAGTGCGCGCTGCCATACGCCGGGGAAGATCGGCGTGGTCGTGACCGTGGTGTCAATTCCAATCGGGCGCATCAGCGGAAAGTCGGGCTGCTCTGTCGCGCCGGCAACGCTGGCCAGGTAGTACGCGACGCCGGTTACACGCGCCACGATAATGATGTACTGCTCCAGCATCTTATAGGCACTGATTAGCCCTATCTGCGCCGAGCCGTTACGCTGAATCTGTCCGCCGTTCACACCATTGTCGGCAACCACGATCGCGTTGCCGTTGGTCAATGCGTTCGCCGGATTCGCGCTCGTAAACCATCCCACCGCAAGATGCTGCGCGGTGCCGTCGTTCGTCTGCACGTCGCCATCGATAATCCGCACAATCAGCGTCAGGCCGTTTACGCGGGTGTACGATGGGTAGCTCACACCTTCACGGTTCCACCCCGCCACCGTCATGGGCGCGATCCGGAGCTTGTCATGATCGATCGACAACTTCGACTCAGTATCCGCGCCGCCACGAAGGACGCCGCTCGGCGCAGTTGATCCGATCACCGTCCCAGTCGATCGCGCATCGCTAAAGCTATCAAGCATTGCTTCAAAACTCCCTCCACTTGCGGACAAGCTCCCACTGATCACGTACACCGGGATGGCCGGCCCGATCGCAGGCGTCCCAGCCGGCGCAAGCCGCACCGCTAAGGGCGGCCCGCCCGCCAGCGGTACTTCGTTCGTGATGACCACGCACGCACGCGACGGCCCGACGATGGGAAGGCTGTTATCGACATACACGGGTATGGCGTGACTGCCTTCCATCGTCACCGTGTTGCCCGTTAGAACCAAACCTAATGCACCGGCCATACGACCTCCGATCCTGCTACCCCGACCGTGATAGGAACATGCCGTAGTTGCAGCGCCTGCGTAATCGCGGCGTGCGTCTCCGGCGGTGCTAAGAACAGCAGGAAGCCGCCGCCGCCCGCGCCGCAGAGCTTGCCGCCCCACGCGCCGTAACTGGTAGCCACGCTGTACCAGCTATCGAGCCGATCCGTGGTCACGTACTCGCGCTTAATCATCCAGGCGTAATCCATCAGTTGCCCGCATATTCGCAGGTCATTCGCGTGCAGCCGATCCGCAAACTCGATCGCCGTTCTCGCGAGCGCGCGCACGTCGTCGCGGTCGTGCGCTTGGCTGGCCAGCACCGCGCCCGCGTCGCCCGTGCGCGCAAGCCCCGTATCAAGCAGCAGGCAGTGGGCGGAGAGCGCATCCACGTCACAGGCGATTGGCTTGACCGTCACGCCATCCGCCTTGAAGCCGAGCAGGTTCACGCCGCCGTAGGCTGCGGTGTACTGATCCTGCTTGCCGATGGGCTTCTTGCACAAATCAATCTCGACGTGACACGCCGCTTGCGCAAGTCGCTCTGTGACGTGAGTTAGACGGAGTGCGCTCAACAATCCCACTGTAAAGGCGCTAGAGCTACCTAGACCCGTCCCCCCTGGTATGTCTGCAATGCTGTGTACTTCGATGCTGTGCAGCCGTCCTGTGAGCTTCAGCGCCTCTCTAATCAATTCATGCTCAAGATGGTCAAGCGTTGTGACATTTTCTGTCACAGAATACGCCGCGCGAATACTGCCGTCGTACTTCGGATTGACCGCTACCCAAACGAACTTATCGATTGCCGCCGCCACGCACGCGCCCGGCTCCTCCATGTAGAAGCTGGGGCGGTCGCTGCCGCCGCCGACGAACGAGATGCGCAAGGGTGTGCGAGTGAGTATCATAGACAGCCACCACGATATATGCTAAACTGCGCTATAAAATGAGTAGAAAGAAAACACAATGCCGGATATGAAAATACAGGTTGGCGGATCACCATATTTTCGTGTGCAATCGATGTATCATGAGATACTTGCGGCACTTGATGACGTGCCATTTCTTCCAGACGGTGTAACCAGCGAGTGGGTATCGGTAGAGTTCCCTTCCGTGACCGAGGCGCGACGAGCACGCACAGCAGTGTGGGGCAGGGTGTCGCGCCCAGGTTATCGGCTCCAAACCCGGCTAAAAGAGAATGTCGCCTGGTTTCGTTTTCACGTCTCTTGATCATGACCGCTTCCAATACTCGTACAGCTTCGCCGCCGCGCCCGCGAGGCCAAACCACCAGATCGGCCACAACCAGATCGGCCAATCACCAACCACGCACAGCAGCACCGTCACGGGTAGCGCCGCCCAAAAACTCAGGCAATAGAAGCACCTGATCCCCACATCAAACGCGCGCTTGTCGTTCGTATGCGCCGCCCTGATCTTCTTGAACACGAACCCCGGCCCGTCCTCTTCCGCGATCATGCGCGCCGCGCGGTAGACCGCGAAGGCCGCGAGCGTGGCAACCAGCCAGGTCATCGCTTCTTGCCTCGTGGTCCGGTCTGCGCCTGTGCCGCCAGCTCCATGATCGGGCTGTCCGGTGTCTGCGCGGCCTGGAACAGCAGTTCCGGCGGCACGACGCGAAACAGTTCCATGCTCACCAGATGCTCCACATCGCGCGGATCAACGTCGTGGAAGCGCGCGACCGGGTCACGACCGGCGCGGTATACCCGCCCCGAGACGCGCCCCACATAGGTCTGCTCGCCCCACGACCCGCCAATGAACTCCATCCGCACGCTACTCGCACCCTCCGGTATGCTGGCCATCAGCATGCCGCCCGTTTGCGCGCCCAGGAGCTGGTCAAGCGCGCCCTGCGCATCGATAACCGTTGAGTTATTGCCTCCGCAACATCCCATGACTTTCTCCTCTCCTGATAGGTAGGCCGCGTAGCGGTCATACAGCGCGCTCGCGGTCTGCTCGCCTAGCGCCGTGTACGCGGGCGTGTTCTCTTCGCCCTTCTCGCGCGGCTTGAGCAGCGCGCGGGTGCGCGTGCCGTGCGCTCGGCGGTAGACCAAGAGCGGGTGCGGATGCCGCACGCCGCAGTAGCCGGCTATCGCCATCTTGCAATACAAGTCCCAGTCCTCGAAGCCCGGCAGGTTGCCGTCGAACCCGCCCACCGCCCGCACCCATTCGGTGGGGATAAGCGCGGTGACGGCGTGGCGCAGGCCGTGGAGCATCTTGCGCTGGTCGTAGTCCTCGACCTCCCTGACCTCCATGTCACCGTCAATGCGCGTCTCATCCACCAGGGTCAGCCAGTCGCTGTACACGTACTTGCCACCGCTTGCAACGTAGGCGCGGGTCATCGCTTCCAGGGCGCGCGGCACAATCACGTCGTCGGCGTCGAGGAACAGCACCAGCGGCGCGCGGGCTATCTCTAGTCCCTTGTTCCGGGCCGCGCCTGCGCCCGACTCGCGCTTGAGCGTGGACACGACCCGCGCCCACGGGTGCGCTGTTGTATCAATCTTCCGCGTATCGTTCACCACGATCACTTCCCAGAACGGCGTCGTCTGCGCCTGCACACTATCGAGCGCGTCGATCAGCGTCTGCTCATGGCCTGGCCCGACCGGGATAATGACCGAGATCAGCGGGTGCTGATGGTGATGGACAGGCCACATCTTCAAGGGCGGCGCGGGCTGACCCTGCGCGCCGAACGGAACGAGCACCGGGTTCGGCTGGCGTCCGTCGCGCTTGGCTTGCAAGCCCTCGTGCGGGTCGCCCGCTAAGCGCCACGGGAGCCATGCTGTCCAATCGCCGTCGCCGTCTTCACCTCGGCTCTTGCTGTCAGACCGCAGCCGGTAGAGCAGTGTCGATTGGTCAGTCACTTTCGCAGCCCGGAAGCCGAAGGATGTCACACGTGACCAGAGCGCCGCGTCTTCCGCCCGCCAGTCGCGCACCCGGTACCCGCCCGAGCGCTCGAACACCTCGCGCCTGACCATCGCGGCGTAGGGCAACTGGTTCAGGTGCGCTATTTGCGCGTGCCAGTCGAAGGTGTCACCAGGCCACGGGTTGCGCTGCACGTTGCCGCCCTGATCGTCCATCGTGTCGAGATGCCCGAAGGCAATGTGGATACTTGTGTGTTGGTCGAGCTGGTACGACAGCGTATCAAGCGCGTTCGGCGTAAGCATGTCATCTGCATCAAGGAACAGGATGTACTTGCCGCGTGCGTGCTGCCATCCATAGTTGCGCGCTCCTGATAGCTTGAGATTAGAAGGCGTCTTGAGATACTGCACCTTCGGGTAGCGGGCAGCGACCTCGGCGGTGTCGTCTGTGCTCTGGTCATCTACTAGCACGCATTCATAATCGGTCAGCGTCTGCGCCATCACGCTATCGAGGGCTGCCGGCAGGTAGCGCGCAAGGTTGTGACACGTGACTATTACGCTCACCTTCGGCCTGTCCTCAACGCTCGCCTGATAGACCTGGGTGAAAAGCGCGGCATAATCCTGGATACGCCCTTTCCATCCCCATCGCGCGGCCACGTCTTCGGTAGCGTTGCGGCTAAGGCGCTCGCGTTCTCGCAGGCAACGTCGCACCGCCGCCGCCAGCCCGTCGTAGTCGACGTATTAGGCAAGGTATCCGGTTTCTCCTTCAATGACAATCTCCTCTTGGCCGCCGTAGCGCCAGCCCGCTATTG
>Ga0105249_10000312_pt1 | contig 49255 bp, 63 predicted proteins | sample KBSS44metaG_FD_81522 | JGI IMG/M metagenome (GOLD analysis project Ga0105249, IMG submission 81522) | Switchgrass rhizosphere microbial communities from Kellogg Biological Station, Michigan, USA - KBS S4-4 metaG | ecosystem: Host-associated > Plants > Roots > Rhizosphere > Soil | place... | reverse complement strand
GATCCGGCAGTGGACGCCGCACCGCACTCACCCACTGGCGCCTGGACTGCTCTGCGCGCCAAGCCGACGCGCTCGCGGACACGCGATCGGCGTCCGAAGTCCCATGGCTCGTCGTTCGCGCTCGCCATCGCCGCCGTCGGCGTTCTTCTGATCTCTCCTGCGTCGGCTCGCGCGCCGAGCGGTTGTCCCCTCAGCACCGAGGTCTATCCGTACCCGGAGCAGAGCCTCCGTTCCTACGAGGTCGAGATCACGGACGGCGGCCCCGGCGACGTCGACAGCGGCATCGACGGCGTGTGCCTGTTTCGGACGCGCGTCTGTCTCGGCAGCGCGAACGCCACCCCGGAGCCGTGCGAGGAGGCTCGCATCGGCGGATTCTCCGCGAGGGTGCGCTGGCGGCTCCAGCGAAGCGTTCGCGACGCCACGGTGCAGAACGCCGTCGAGGGCGGCTTTCGCGTCAAGCAGCGAGATTTCGAGGGGCAAGTCGCCAGCTTCCAAAAGGCGGTCACCAAGTTCAAGACCGAGCCCTTGACGGCCTTCGAGAAGCTTACGACGCTGGGCAAGATATTCTGGCACGGGGCCAACAGCTTCAGCGAAATGATCGCCAAGCCGATCATGGATCAGCTCGTTCCCCGCATGAAGGCGGGCGTATTTGCCGACTTAATCCGCTCGGAGATAGAACGCCGGCCGGAGATGAGCCTGGCCGAGAAGCGGGAAGCTTTTGGCAAAGCCTGGGACTCGGTAGAAAACCGCCTCGGCCAGGTGACCTACGACAATCTGCACTGGAATCGGGGATTCAAGGACATCGCCATGCTGGGCGTGCGCTCGGTGGGCTGGAACCTGGGCACCTGGCGCGAGCTTGGGGGAGGCGTCAAGGACATTCCCGGATCGATCCGGGACGTATTCCAGGGCAAGGGGATCAGCGACCGGCTGGCCTACACCGTGGGCATGACCATGGCCACGGGCTTTTGGGGCTATCTCATCAGTCATGCTTTCGGCCAGGCTCCCGAAGAGTTGAAGGACTACTTCTTCCCACGCACGGGGCGGATCCGGCCAGACGGCAGCCGGGATCGTATGTCCCTGCCCAGCTACATGCGCGACGTCTATTCAGTGATCAACCGCGGGGATGAGGGGCCCGTGCGGATCATGCAAAACGTCTGGACCATGGCCAAGCACAAGGTCAACCCCGGTCTGGCGATTGCTGCGGAAATGCTGGGCAACGAGGACTTCTACGGCGCCGCGCTGTACAGCCCACGGGATTCAGCGATGCAGCAGGTGATGGACCTGGGGCAACACATGGTCAAGAGCTACACGCCATTTGCGGTAAGGGGATTGACGCAGCAGCTGGCCCTGGGAGCTTCACCAACGCAGGCGGCCAGCAGTTTTGTTGGACTCACTCCGGCGCCGGCGTCGGTGACGCGAACGGCTGAGGAACAGCGCCAGGCGGAAGAGGCTCGGCGGTATCTGCCAACGGCCCAGGAGAGGCGACGGCGGGCTCTGGGGCGTTAACCAAACAACTCATTTTCTGCCTTGAAAAACGTCTCATTACACAGCAGCACTTCCGGGGCAACCGACATGGTGCGCCCGCGCTTGTTTTGATTGTGCAGTTGCTTGTTGCACGAGCAATCCATCTTGTCCCACCCTGGGTAAAGCTCAGCCAGCAAGGGCGAATCGTAATACGAAATCACAATTCGGGCCTTCTTGAAGCGCTGCAGCTCGTCGGCCAGGCGCTTGTGATCGGCATCGGCAAAGGTGTGAACGTAAACTGAGTTGCCTGAGATCGTGCCGGGCAGGTACGGGGGATCAAAGTACATGGCCACGCCGTTATCGTCCTCGATCTTGGGCAGAACCTCGAACAGATCGCGGCGCAGGATCTGCACATTGCGAAGGCGCTCGCACCAGGCCGGGATGGAATCGACTGCCGAGTGAAAGCGTAGGGGCCCGGATCCGCCCCCTTTGGTCCAGCGGGTGGCGACCTGATAGTTGACTCGGGAAGTACCGGCGACACCGTTACGGCCCATCCAGGAAGCGACGAAGTAGTGATAGGCCCAATCGAGCGATGAATCGCCATTGCGGAGAATCATTTTGCTCTGATCCCAGGCGTTTAACCATTCCTTGCTCGCGTAATAAAGCTCATCGTCATAGAGCGTGCGCTGAAGACGGTTGAATAATTCGACCGCCATTTCTTCGTCTTGCACAGCCCAGGCCAGGTTGGTCAACGCCCCGTGCAAGTCGCAAACGGTTTCATGCTCGCTGGGCTCCTTGGCCATGATGATCGACATCGAGCCGGCGCAGCCCTCGAAGTAGTATTGGTGCGGGCCCAGCTGCCGGACGATCTCCGGGGCCATGGTGCGCTTACTTCCGAAACCAGGGGGCAATGCCCGCAATCTTCATTTCGGTCAAAGCTCACCTCCTTTCAGCTAACGTGGGACAGCTCATCACCATCCAGCCAAAGAATCATCGGCTGGCTAATCACCTCAATCTTGACCCGCGTTCGGGGCACTTCATCGGCGGCCGCCACAACCTTGCTCTTGACCACGGCTGTAACCTGGGCATCATCCCGCCAGGCCACTCCCTTTAGGGCGTCCTTGAGGGCCTTTTCAAGGTTATCCAGATCGGGCTTGCTCGTATGCCACTCCCTGGGCATGGGCCGGGACTTCCACATTTTGCTCTTGGGCCTGGGCAGGATGAACAGGACCGTTAGGCAGATGGCCCCTTCGAGGGGAGCGGTAAAGACCTTGCTGGCCTCGAGCGCCGCGGCGGCCTTGAACGCGTTGACCGGGGAATCCTGCGGCAAGTAATTCTTGGCAATCATCTTGCCGCCGACAAAAGCAACCCGATGCCGCTGGCGCGGCTGGGCCATGGGGATGCCCGGAATGGTGAACGTGGTCACGATGAGCTTCCTTTCAGCCAATTCTCGGGGATGACGACGATGGGCCGATTCGCTGTGGGCATGGTCTTGACCAGCTCAGAGGCCTTGGGCGCTTCCATCTCCATGACAAATTCCTCGGCTTTGGTAAGCTGGCGCATGGCCCCATTCTCAAACATGTGCATCTGTCGGCATCCTCCGCAGACGTGGATAAAGTCTTCCATCCTGCCGGGGCACTGGCCCAGCATTTCATAGCCGCATTTCAGGCAAGTGCGTTCGCTCATACTTTTTCCCCCGCCTTGATGTCAACTTCGATCGTCATCACCCCATCGGCATCTGGCTCGGTGTGCATTCCATGGATCTTGTGCTTGCTGATGATGCGCACGCCAGGCCAGTCAACACAGCCCGTTATCGTGGCCAGAAAAACGCCCTTGTACCAGACCTCGATCACGTTGCTGTCGGTCAGGTGATGCGATTTTAGATGCAGCTCAGTTCTCATGCGTATTTCCTCTTCAGGTACTCATCGACCTCTTTCACCACGCCCCGCAATTCGACTACCAGATTTTCAAACCCCAGCTGGCTCAGCGGCACGATCGGCTTGGGCTCGCGGAGAATGGCCCAGTAAACATCCTCGACCTCGGCTGGCGTCCAGCCCCCAGGCTCCCGCAGGCAGACCTGTTCGAGCAGCTTGAACCGGGTTTCCTCGACCGACAACCGGCGCCCGTCGCACAGCCTCATTTGCCCATCATGCAATTTTGTATGACAGGGACATTCGAGCCCAACCCCCAGGCGGATAAGGATCATTTCCCAGTCCAGGCGACCTCCACCACGGGTAAAAATGTGGTGCCCAACTGTGGCCTGGCAGCTCTTTTTGCACCACCCACAACGCCCTGGCCCCCTGAAGCTGGCCAAAAGTTGCTCGTTTTCCCACCTCATTTTGATCCTCCCTGCTCAACTGACCAAAAATTGACCAGCGCCAAAACGCACAGAATCGATCAAGAGGCTTCGTGTTGGTCTCCCAGGAGTTTATCGCCTTAACGCCTCCGCGCTCGTCCTGAGCAGAATTTTGGGGGTCGGCGACGGCATTAATGTCAACGCAGCGGAAGCCAAAAGCCCGGAGAGCGGTTTTGAGCAAGCTCCGAAGGCGGATAATCGGCGGGGCATCGGTGCCCACGTCGGAGGTTTCCAGGGTGAGTTGCCAGCGGAATTTCATGAGCCCTGCCGTTGTTTGATTCGCTCGATGATCTGCTTGACCGGATCGGCGAGCTTGCCACGGGTCTTGTCGGCGTGCTTGGTTGCCGATCGTGCTGTCTGCTCGGCAAGCCTCTTGGCTTCGCGATCGATTTGCATGGCCTTCCATGTCGGGAAGTTCTTCTCGTATTCGTCGAGGGTGACCAGGGCGGCTACCTTTCTCCCGGTCTTGTGTTTCTTGCCCGATGATTCTTCGTCATCCCATTGGGCGCGGGTTGCCTGATTCTGCGTGAGCTTAACAGCGCCGATTGAGCAGCGACAAGCGACAACGGCGGTGTAATGCGGCCAGACCCAACGCCCGTCTTTCATCGACTGGGGATGAATAACTTCGACCAGGCCCGAGTTGTGGCACTCTACGCAAGGAATTTCACGCTGGGCCATTCGCGCTGCTTCCTCGGCCCGTTGTTGCTCAGCCAGGCGCCGCGCCCGGACATTGGCCAGCAAGGTTTCAAGATGCTCCGTGCGCCAGGTTTTCCCGGAAATGGCCATGCTCGCGATCTTCAATTCCTGCAAGCCGGCATGATCGGCCTCGAATACTGGACGCCAAAGGTCCATCATTTCGACATCGGACTTATCGCTCATCCGGTGCAGTTTGCCATGGTAAGAAACCCAGTCGGCCCATTCTTCGTCTTTCATGATTCACCTCGAAGTTAAAGCGCTGGCGCGGTTCTCTTAATCGTTTTGGCTACCAAGTCCTCGAACGGCAATTGCTGCTCGGTCCCGTTGATCTGCCAGTTTTCCCGATCGTCAAGCCAGCGCTGACCGTTCAGCCAGGTTGCCGGATGCGGAATGAAGCGCGGTTCTCCTCGGCTGGTGACGATCGGGCTGGCGGCAAACTCGGCGGCGGCCTTGATGATCGATTCCGGCAAAGCGGCTTTGATCGCCTTGGTCCAAGCCTTGAGCGCAGCCCCCTTCGCTTCCTTCCTTGGGTAGGCTTTCCAAAATTGCTCGAAGCTCTCACTTTCCCCCTTTGGGGGGTAGGGGGGTATTTCCTGTTCCTGTTCCTGATCCTGTTCCTGATCCGGAGTGCCAAATTCATCCTGAGCTGGATACCCTATCGGAATCCAGCGCTTTACAGACGGGTAAGTTTTAAGGAAGTCTCTAATCAGAAAAGAGTTATGGAGGCAACCGATCTGTTTGGCTACCGAGCGCTCGTTTTTTTCCCCGCGAGCCTGGTATTTAAACATGTTGACCACCCATACAACGCTCAATTTCTTGTCTCTTCTAGCGAATCCTGAGCTGGATAGGGTATCCCAGGCAGGATCGAGTTGGCGTTTCGCGAGCTTTGTTTCGGTCAAAATGATGGGCTCGGGCAGGTAGTAAATGCCGCCAACGTGGGAGTGCGGATTGGTCACAAGGTACAGGGCGAGAAGTTTGTCAAGCGGGCTCATTTGGTCAATCTTCGGATCGTGCCAGAATTTAGCGTCGATCGTCCGGTACATGCTCACGGTCCTTGTGCTGGGAAAGCGAGCCAGGCCCCGGCAAAGTCTCCTCACCAGCAGAAATGGCCGGGGGCTCTGGCTTGCGTCAATCGTAATTTGGTCAGTGGGTCTCTGGTGAGGAGACGTGCAATCGTTTTACAAACCGCGCCAGGGGCGTCAAGAGCTGACAAGCTCCTCGAGCGCTTTGACCCTGGCTTCGGTCAGGTCGATCTCGGTTTCGCCCAGCATCCAGACCAAAACAGCTCTGGATGCCTTGAGGGTGCTGTCAACGGGGCGGCCCGTGCGTATACGGCCTTGCCAGAGGGCCTCGACCAGGCGCAGGTGTAACCGGACTTCGGCTTCACTCCTCATCTTCTTCAGCCTCCCCGTTGCTCTCAGGCAGGGCCTCGACCGCCTCGACGATCAACCGGCCCGAGCGCTTGGCAAAATGGGCCAGCACGCTCACGTCGATCGATGCCAGGGCAAACGTGAGCCCAAAGCTGATCTTGTCCGAAGTAACCGAAAAGCCCTTCACGTCGAACACGCCCGCCAGGTGGGTTTCCAGGTCGACACCGGGCAGGGTGCCCTGTTCGGGGTTGCCGGGCGGCCTGGTGATGATCCGGCCCGTAAGGCGCTTCTCGCACAGCTGCTTGTCGGCATCGCTGACCTTCAGCTCCGATCGGTCCACGTTGACGCCGATGCGGGTTGTCTTGTCCCCGATCGAGACCTGGCCGTATTCCACGGGCAGCTCGAGAACGTTGGCGGGGACTGGTTTCTTCTTGGCCATGCTTTCTCCTTGTTGTTGGTTATCGAGACATCGTAAACAGACCCAATCGGCTTCTCCGGTTACGCCATCTGGCACGAGTCGGCATGTGCCGCGCTTGCCGCACCAGAAGCATTCTTCAAGGCGTTGCTCGTACATGGCGCCTCCTTGGTTTTCGCCAAGTATGGAGGTAATGGCCAGGGGGCAGCAGCTCGCGCAGGGCTTTGGGGGCATACCTGGCCCTGACGGGGTTGTCGCTTGCCTCATACATCATCGTCTGACACCAAACGATAATCAGCTTCATCTGGGCAATCGTCAGAGCGTCAATCGACTCGCTAGCCAGCTCGTCCTGATGGTTTTCAAGGACCATCAGCAAGCAATTTTCAAGCTGCTCTCGAACTTGGTTCTTTTTCATGGTCAATAAGCCTTCCGCCTGATCCCCTTGCGACGAGGAGGGCACTTATCCCCCTGCACGAACTCCACGAACCAGGCGTAAAGCGCTATCAAGGTCGCGGTCTCTTCGAAGTCGTTCTTGCGTGTAAAGCGCTCGAGGTAAAACTTGCCGTCCTTGGTCCACGCAAAGAAGTCGCACCAGGCCCGCTCGGTTACCGCCAATTGGACCGTCATCTGTAGCTGGTAAGGGGGGCTGATCTCCGTGGGTAGGCGCTTCGGGCACTTGATTTCCACCAGCCCATCCTTGCCGATCAGGGCTTCCGGGCTTGCCCCGAGCCAGGGATATTTCGGATGAATCCAGAACCCGGTGGGGCGGATCAAGGCGCCGGTCTCGTTCTCGTAAGCGGTCAGGGCGTGAGGCTCGTAAAACCTGCCGTGAGCCATGTAAGGATTGTCGCGCTGTACGCTCTTGCCGGTGATCTCGCGCCAGGCTGCCATGGGGCCCTTGTGCTTGTCGAGACCGAGACATGCGGCGGCCAAACTCGCCGTGATCTTGCCCTTGCGGGCTTCGAGCCATTCATCCGAGCGTTGTTTGGCGACGAGCAGCGGCATGTTTATTAAGTGTCTTCTTGAAAATCCAGAAAGGTATTGCAAATGAGACAGTAGTTGTGACGGCCCAGGCCGAACCCGCAAAAACCATAGCCTGCCATGAGTTCGGGTGATCCACACATTCCGCAACGGGCCACACCATCATCGATGAAGCTCTTGGGGCTTTCATCGGCGAACTTCCCATCAACGCAAACTCCCCGCGTCGATTGTTTTCTGGCGATGCTTCGCTTTTGCTCCATGAAAAGCGCAAGACATTCATTGCAATACCCGCGAGGCTCCATGGCCTCGATTTCTTCACAGCACCGGATGCAATTATTCATGGGCATTAGGCTCCTCGACCGATGCAGATTTTGATGTCGCGCCACAGCACGCGCAGTACGCAAATGCGGTCCTTGTAAGCCGGTTCAGGCATGTTGTAAACGCTCTCGTCGTCAGCTGCCCTTGCGCTTCGCACCAATCGGGGCGAAGAAGTTTCGACATGCTCGCCGCATTCCTCTTTGAGCCGCAGCGAGGACACCAAAAGACCTTGCGACCTTGAACGCCCAGGTTCTGCACGGTATGGCCGCAAATCTCACAAGGCATGACTGGCTCCAACAAAAAAACGCCGGGGCTGGTAGTTGAGCTTTCGAGGCCCCAGGCCCCGCCAGTTCCCCGGTTTTGCCGACAAGGATACTGCCGAATCCATGCCAACATCACTCAAAAGGCACTTCGTCCGGGGGTTCGTCGCCCGGCTGCCGCTGCTTCGCGGCGTCGGCCTCGTCGGCCATGTCCTTCAGGTCAACCCTGATCTGGTCGCTCACCTGCTCGCGGCTCTGCTTGGTCAAGGATTTCCAGACCGTATCGAGCGCTTCATTCCCCAGCAACGCAGCGGTCTTCAGGTCCACGATCAGCTGGGCATACTCCGCGGAAACCTTGGTCTTGCCCTCATCGATCGCCTTGGCCTTGTTCCCGAACGCCTTGACCTCCTGGGCATTGAACAGCTTGCGCTGGGCGTCGGTAATCCGATTGGTCCAGCAATCCTTAGCGCTCTCATACCCGCCCTTGATCGCCTCTTCGAGCATCTTCACGGCATCGGCCTTCATGGCCTCTTGGGCGCGTTTGAGTTGCTCGGCGGCTTGTGGGTCAACTTTGGCCGGCTGCGCTCCCTGGGCGGGCGCCCCGGCGGTCTTGGCTGGGGTTTTGGCTGGGGTCTTGGCACCTTTGGCAGGGGTCGGGGCAGCTGGGGTATTGGCGGGCTGGGGCACTGGTTCATCGGGTTTGCCATTGGTCTCTGTCTCCTGCTCGTGGCCCATTTCGTCGGCTGTGTAAAGCCCGGACAGCTCTTGCGGAAACGCCTTGCGCAGGGCCAGCGACTCCGCGCACTTGGCCAGCATGACATCGGGCATCTTCGACCAAATCGAGTTGACCTTGCCTTCACGGGTGGTCTGGCAATACGAAGCATAGCGAGCCACGCCAACATAGGGGTGAGCCTGGCCCTTGCGGTAGATGATGACCTTGGCGGCTGCCGGTGGTTCCTTGTGAAGCCAAACATCGGTCCAGGCGCCGTCCGGCCCGCACCAGTAAGGCCCGTCCTGCCCATCGGCTTGCCCCGTGCGCTGGGCGATCAGGCGAAAGCCGTCAATCGTCACCCCCACGGCCATCACCTGGCCCTGGTTGCGATCCCAGCGCTGCATGGCGTAAATCTGTCGGGAGAATGGATCAAGCCCCGTGCGTTTGCACTGGTTGACGAACAGGGCCAGTTCGTCATCGGTGGATTGCGGACAGATGGTCCGCTTAATCATGTCCACCTGCTGCGGGCTGTAATTGCCCACCTGGATTGTGGCCAGTTCTTCGCTCACGCGGAAGCCTCCTGAATGTGCTTCCATCGCTTGCCCGTTCGGATCAGCGAAACGAGCGCTTTTGAAAGCAGCAATGGTATCGCCGGAAATGTTGAGTGTTTGCAGACGCTTGATTTCTATGACCTGGGCCACGGTGAGCAACGCTTGGCCGTTAATCTCGCCCTTGGGCGCCCTCAGTCTGCCCTTTTTCACGGCATCCTGGATGTTATCCTTTTGCGTGCCCAGGAAAAGGTGATCGGGGTTGACGCACATGGTGTTGTACCACAACCCACTATCAAGGGCCACGGCTTTGATCCATCCGTCTCGCCATTCGACCCGATCCTTGAATTGCTTGCGGTACTTTATGGGCGCGTTGAGCAGCATTGTGGCAAGCATTACTCGGCCTCCTGTTGCTTGACATAGGCCCGGGCTTCGAGCAGTAGTTTCTGCGCGATGGGCCCATCGAAGTTGACGCGATTTTCCTTGCCCATTCGGTTCATAATCGCCAGCCCGCAGATTGGGCAGACGGGGCGATAGCGCAGCATCTTGCCCAGGGGCTTGATTGCCATCTTATTAACGAGATGATCGGGAAACATGCGGGCGCACTCATCGCACTTGGTCATGGTAGGCACCAAAACGCCGACCCTTCCCCCAGGTCTCCGACCAGCTCCAAGCGGGGGAAAGGTCAGCGTATGAAGTTCAGGGTATGTCCTTCGAGGGATCGAAGCCCCAGGTCAGTATTTCGGCCAGCTCCGGTTCGGCCCGGGCAATCTCGGCGATCACCTGTTCGCAGAAGTCCCGGCACGTCTTAGCGCTGTCGCCATTGTTGCGGGGATGGCGCAAGGCCAGTTGCATCTGGGCCACAAGCACGATGATATTGCCCATCGGCATTTCGACCGCGAAGGTGGGATGCTTCAGCACCAGCCTTTCGAGGGCTTCAGTAAAGCGCTTCTGGGCTTCAGGTCCGGGTTTCATAGCCCAATTCCTCCAACATGCCAAGTTCAGCCAGCAAATGATAGTTAACATCGTCTGGCATCGTGTCGGTAATGAGCCAGTCTTCCCCGATTCGTTCGTAGCGCTGGAAATAGTCGTACCAAAGGACGATGCGCCAGCGCCCATCGGCTGTTGTGGCAATCTTTCGTGGTACAGGCACATGGGCCATGGATTGTTCTGGTTTCATGGCGTCCCCTTGGCAATCGACATGGCAAGGACGCGCACCACCATGACAATGCCGATGGTCAGCGCGAACGATGCCCACTGTTTTCCGGTCCATTTCGTGCAGTCCCAAAGCATGGCACACACTCCCCAAAATGCTGCGCTGGCAACGATCTCCGGCGGCGCCCAGGGCTTCATGCCCTGAGCATCACCGGAGACCGTCAGGCTCGATCCGTGGTACGCTTTGGGCGCCGCACGGTCAATCGCTGGCGAAACTCTCCGCAAGCTTTCTCGAGCGCATCTTCCAGCTTTGCGACGGCTCGTTTCTCTGCGGCGCTCAGCGCTCCTGTCCGGACGGCAGGCGCGGATGAAGCGATATTGCGAAGCCCCAGGCTCTCGCTAAGGCTCAGGGTTAGGTTAATCATGGAACGTTCTCCCGGCTGGCACGTTGTCCACGGCCTCGTCGATCATGTGCGTTGCGATTTCGTACCAGTTGACCTCGGACAGAGCTGCGCCAAGCAAATCGGCCCATACGCTGGCCTGCATCCCCGATTTTTCCAGAAGCTCATCCTTGTCGCTCTCGTAGTCCTCCTTGAGCGCTTCGGCCAAATCCAGCGCCGCTCGCTCTTGGCGCGTAAAAATTTCGTCGGCCCTGGCAGCGTCCAAAAACGCTTCCGCCATGGCAACATTGTGCCGATAGCTTGATTCGTCGTTGTCCATCCACAGCTTGACGTTCCACGTCTCGTAATTAGTCCAGCCGTTGTAACTTTTCGACATGTGAAGCACTCCCGCCGACATACAAAGCGTTTCGGCCCGCTTGGGCTTTTGTACTCTGCCCGTGAGTGTTCAGCCCTGCGTGGGCTGCAACGGCGCTGGGAGAAAGCTGAGCCGTGGTTAAGGGTTGAGCAATGCTACTTCGCAATTCGCTACCCGTTCTTCTCTTCAATGGGTCCACGGCTCAGCGTTTGGCAATCCTATCTCGCAAACTGCGTAGCGTCAAGGCAACTTAAGGCAGTTTGGCCTTATTGTCCCATGAGCAGCTTGAGAACCAGGAACTTCCAGCCGAACACAAAGAAGCCCCAGCCCCCGAACACGAGCCCCAGGCCCATGAAGATCAAGCCCACAATGGGCCCCAGGGCGCTCTTCTCGTTGGCCCGGATCTTGGCTTCCCTGATAGCGGCCTGATCGCGGTTGTAAGCGATGCGGGCCTGTTCTTCGTGGTACATCTTCGTGTACTCTTCGTGGCTCAGTTGCATGGCAATTCCCCTTGTGTTGGTGGTTCGGCGCTGGCCATGCCCCCGGATTCCACCGGGAGCGTAGCGAAAGCCGCTACTTGAGCGTTATTCTCACGAGCTGGGGCAGATCGCCTTCGCTCCTGATGGGCGGCATGACCACGCATTCCACCCGATGTTTCTTGCCCGGCAGCACGATCTTGCCGTGCCGGCGCCGGTAGAGCGTGATCCTACCGCGCCACACTTCCCCCCCCGATCGCGTTTCCTTGCCCTCGACGCGCTGAGCGGTCAAGCTCAGCTCGCCCAAATCATCCATGGCGGCCCGGTAATCGGGGTTATCGTCTTCCAGCTCACCGCGGAGTCCGGCAAGCTCCATGTACTGCCGGACTGCCGCGATGGTGAGGTACCATTTCCACGTCATACCGGCACCTCGGCCTTCTCGGCAACCATGGGGAACGCCAGGGCTCGCAAGGTCTCCTCGCACATGAGCAGATCGGCATCGGACACATCATCCACGTCCAGCGTATCCCACTCAAGGCTGAGGGCCACGCCGCAGTTGCCGGGATGGGCGGCGAATTGCCCGAACGATCCAGTGCCGCTGTAAGTGCAGCCCCACAAATGGCCTTTGGTATCGACATACAGCCCCTTCGTGCTGCTGACCGCCTTCCACTCGTGGTAGAATCCGCCTTCCGTGGCCACGGCGTCCCATTCGGGCTGGGCCACGCGGATAAGCTTTGGCCCGTTCTTGTTGGCATACCGCATATCTGGGGGGTAACTGTTGTCGTAATGCCCGTCCTCGTCTCCATACTCCAGGGCACGAGCCTTGAATTGCTCCGGCTCTCGCACGGCCACGATACGGGCCTCGGCTCGAATGAGGCGCAATAGCCTCTCGCGTTTGCCCGCTTGCTCAGCTTCCAGGGTTGCCGCCAATACCTCGACTTGCTCCAGGGTGATAACTGACATGACGCTTATCCTTTCGCCCATGGGTACAATGCCCCCACGGAATAGGCTCGCTGGTGTTACGCTGGCCGGCACCCTGGGCATTTAGCGTTCCCAGGGCATCAGCCAGGGCAATCACCCGCACTTGGCGAGCGCCGCTTGCAGCGATTCGCGCCGTTTGGCCGCATTGTCCCCCTTCGTCGCGCTGAGCATACCCAATTCCCGCTCAATCAGGGCCCGGGCATCCTGGCGGAAGGCGCCGCTTTCCAGCCTGCCCAGCACGCGCCGCATATTCCCACCGGACGAGCTGACCGTATCCAGGTAAACCGCCATGGGGAGCCCGTCAATCCCTTCGCTGGCCGCCACTTGCGCCGCACGCTGGGCATAGGCAGCCCGGGCCGCATCGTCAAACACAAGCGACACTTCGATGCACCGGGACAGCAAGGGCGCCGCGTCCCCGCTGTCGTCGCAGTCGAATAGCTTGGCTTCCCCGGCCTTGGTAGTGGTGAAAACCCACACGATGTGATCGGGCAGCCCCCCAACGGGCTCAATCGCGGTTAGCAGCTCGCGGATAGTGTCGCGCCTCAGCCCGTGGGCTTCGTTCACGATGAAGACCTTGCCACCCCGACCGAACAAAGCCCGGCTTGCGTAGGTCTCGACGATCTCCCGCACCTTGGCAGGGGTCAGGCGCTGGGCGTCCAATTCCTCGGTACACAAGTCGTCAGCCCCTTGTGCGGCGATAATGCGGGCGATGGTGGTCTTGCCCGAGCCCGAAGGCCCGGTAATCCACCAGGCACGCCCGCCCCAGCCCCTGGCGAGAACGGTCTGGATCTGCTTCACCGCGGCATCCTGGCCTACAACGTCGCTCAGCCCCTTGGGGCGGTACTTCTCGAACATGCTGCCCATGGTATCGACTCCTCAGCCCGCGTACAAAGCCCTCGGGTCGGCTGTATTGCGCTGGACTCTCACCATGAGCCCGCATCGTGCGAGCCCGTAGTGAAGGCCCTAGCCCTGCAAGGCCCCCTGATTCTCCCACCAGAGCCGATTGGCCAGTTGCAGCAGCTCGCGGGCTCGCTCAACGTTGCCCCAGTAGGCTTCGAGCATCATCTCGGCCATCGCTGTACGGTACTCGTTCATGTCGTCTCCTCGGTTGGTGTAAAGCGCTGGACTCTCAGCGTAGCCCAGCCCTGTAAAGCGCTGGGCAGCACTGAAGGCCCTATTCGCAGCTGGTATCCACGGTATCCCAGGACTCCCGAAGCCTCTCACGACGCTCCAGGCGCTCGCCAATGCCCCAGGGTTGCTCAACGCATACCCGAAGCATGGCAATGGCCCTAACGCATTGCCCAGCCAGCCCGTGCCTGACCAGCTCGCGTACCAGCTCATCGTGTGGTTGCATGGCGTCCAAGGCCAGAAGTGCAGCGTGCATGGCCTGACGTTCGTGGTGTGACATAGACGTGATCCCCATTGGTTGCACCGTACAAGCCGCTGTGCCCGGCTGAGCGAAGAATTTTTCGCTCACCAAAACTTTCGCACACTTTCCGCGATTTGTCAAAAAACTTCTTCGGAATTCCCAGCGCCCCTGATTTCCTCCACGCGATCCTTCACCCAACCGATCGCGCGGCCACGCACCTACACGCGCCAGCACGCACGCACGCGTCCAGATTCGCGCGCCCACGCGCCACACACGCCCAAGCCCCGCTTGCCCGAATGGGCAGCTAAGGCACCACAAGGGCAGCTGACCCCGGTGTACTGCGCAACACACACTCGCTACTCGACACCACAGCACGGTATATGTACAACATACACAACCCATCACACCACGAAGCGCAGCGTAGTGCAAGCGCAGCGCAGCACCTGTGCAGACCAGTGACAACTGCGTCCGATAACGGCGCAACTAAACAGAACAGCTGTTATCAGACGCATTTAGCACTACTCTGTTCAGTGGTGGACTGGCACAGGGGCCACGCACAGGGCAGGACAGCACAGGCACGGCCCTGGTAGGATTGAGCCACCCCACCCGGTCTGAACCAAAGAGTCTCATCCTTACTATGTAGCAACGGAAGGCTGCTTTGATTTACTGGTTCTGGCTGCACGGTTGCGTAGTGCGTCACACAGGCGGCACTTGTAGTACCGGCGGTTGGGTCCGTAGAAGAAGGTATTGGAAGAATCGTAGGGATGGCCGCGGCGGCAGTGGGTTTTTGGTGAACGGTTGCGAGAGGTTGGGAAGCGACGGCGATGTTCTTTGGCACGTCGGTGGTTTTCCTGCTGGGAGACCTGTTCGAGGTGATCGGGGTTGCAGCAGGCAGGGTTGAAGCAGAGGTGATCGATTTCCATGTCTGGGAAGATGGGGCCGTTAAGGTCTTCGAAGATGAGGCGGTGAGCGAGGATGCCGACCTTCTTGCCATTGCGGACGCGGCAGAGTTGGACGTAGCCACTGGGGAGGGGTTTGATTCTGGGGACGTGGCATGGTGTGAGCCCAGGGACGGAGCAAGGCACCTCGTCACAACGGATGGTAGCTCCCGGTTTTCTTGCCATCGATGTTCTCTCCGTGTAAGACAGCCATGTGTTGTACCGAAGAATTCCTGGATAATCAAGGGGTGATGGGATGGCTGGAAGAATCGTTTCAATCAGGGTGACGGACGAGGAACGCGAGTCATGGATCACGGCATGTGAGGGGCGCACCATGACGGAGTTCATCAGGGAGTGTGTGAACATCAGGTTGGGGCTAGATTTCGAACGGGACCCTGAGCCTGAATGCCTGAAGAAGGCGAGGGCTGTTAGGCAGATGAAGCGTGCTGTGGAGCCGGTGCCGGCGAAGGCCGAGGCGATTCCTGATGCGGAGATCGTGGGGGAGTCAGCGGCGCCGGCTACTTACGATCACGGGGGTTTCAAGCCGAAGAAGGGTTGTTTGAATCCTGATCGGTGTGCGCGTTTGGGTGGGACGTGCCGGGTGTGTTTGGGGCTGAAGGATGCCTCATAGTTTCCACCAACGGCCATCGCAGGTAACGACCAGGCCGTTTTCCAGGTTGGGGTGATCGTAATAGGCCAGGCCGCACAAATCGCATGGCGTGTCACCAGCGGCTCTTTGCCATTGATCGCTTGTTTCTTCGGGCTTGGGAATGTGCTTGGCAAGCTCGCGGGACATGCGGCGGTAACGCAAGAAGCGTTCTTCTTCGCTCATGGCTTGGCCTTTTTCTGGGGGATGATTCGACCGAGGCGGGCCTGGGCGGCGGCGGCAAGGATGTGTCGCATCCAGGTTGTCAAGTCCATCGAGGAAGCGCGGGCGGCCTCGGTCAGGAAGTTGAGTTCCTTGCGGGTGAGGTAAAAGCGGACCTGGGTTTTGGCTTCGGATGCCATGTTATTCCTCAAGAGCTTGCGGTCTGAAGTCTTCGGCTTTGAGGCCGTTCAAATAGCAGGCGATCGCTTGCAGGTGAGCGTAGATTATTTGGGCTCGATCCCATCGCCATGCGTCTGCGGATTGCTCTGGCCCACCTTTCTCGAATTGGGGAGGATCGCCGAAAAGCAGATCGGCTTCCATGTTGATCGCCTTGGTGAGACGTTTGATGCGCTTGAGCATGTGAGGACTCCTGGCCTTGCTGGTTGAGTGATGCGAAGGTACTATAGCTCACAGGACAGGAGCTATCAAGGCTAAAGTGACTTGAGGGGTGCAGCGATGGTCGAGAGCTTCGAATACAGCGACGAGGGCAAGGCGGCATTTCCCAGCAAGGAGCGGGTCGCGGAGATGGTCAAGGACTTCACACCTTTGCTGTTTGCGAACGCATCGCTTGGCGGAAAGGGTTCGGACATTGCTTTCCATCCTGGCAAAGGATCGGCAGCGCGTGAGGGCGTGGCCGCCGGGCGCGACGGGGCGCTGATCTTCAACGATGCCGACAACAAGGAATTCCTGCGTCTGGAATCGGGTGGCAAAGCATTCGTTCAAGGCGAGCTGGTTGCCGATAACAAGGGCGTCTACGATGCCTTTGTGGAATGGCTCAAGGTCGATTGCGGGTTTGTGAATCTGTGAGAGGGGGTGCCTCATGGTCGTCGCGGCTATACTGGACGCATGGACGGGGAAACTTCTGGCGGTGTGCAAGCATTGCGGCTTCAAGCGGCGCATCGACATCAGCGTGCCGAGGATTGCCGAGATCGTGCTGAAGAACGCGGGCTGGAAGAGTGGCTATTGCCCCAAGTGCGTGAAGGAGTGTTTCCATGCCGAGGGCGAAGGGATCGAAGGGGAAGGGGGGATCGAAGGCGGGCTGGGAAGCGGCGCCCAAGATGCTCCGGGACATGCGGCGGGTTTACCGCAGCGAGCCCGAGAAGGACAAGACCCCGGCCCTCAAGCGCTTGCGGGAACTGCTGGTGAGCGACCCCAAGAAGTTCTTAACCATGATGCACGCCCAGGAACGGGACTTCAAGAAGGGTCGGGGGGAGCTGGCGGCGCAAAAGATCGGGCTGGATGAGGGGAGCGAGCGTGCCTTAACCGTTGTGGAAGAACTACTTAAAGAAGGCAAGGCAAAAGGCGAATGGTAACCATCATTTGCACAAACTGCGGCAAGCAGTTCCAGATTGATGCCTGGAAGAAGCGACGGTTTTGTTCGCGTTCATGCTGCTCTGAATGCCTTGGCGTGTGTCGCTCACTGATCAGCAGGGTTTGCCGAGGAGAATGCTGGAAGCACGTCGGTAGGAAAGAATGGCATCGGCCAAAAGGGACCGGCGCTGGCAGACTGAGCAAGGAGCGCAACTAAGATGCTCTCCCCCGGTCGCTGGCATGAAGCAGTCCCACGCGAGCGCACCGCGAACCTGCGCTACAGGCGGTTCATCCTCGAAGCGGCAAAAGACAACCCGGAAATTCAGCGGGGTTGTATGGAGATGGCGAGGCTTGATTTCCTGTGGTGGTTAAACACTTGGGTCTTCCAATTTAATCCCCGCAAGAAGGGCTTCGAGGTTGGACCCTTCATCAGCTGGGCTTTCCAGGACACCGCTTCGCTCTCGATCCTGCGCGATCACATTGAGATCGACGAGGACTTGCTCGTCGAAAAATCCCGCGAAATGGGAGCGACCTGGCTCCTCTTGCTCATCTTCCTTTGGTGCTGGCTGTTTTATCCCAACAAGAAATTCCTGTGCATGTCCCGCTCGGAAAAGGCGGTCGAGGATGCCGATCCCGATTCGCTGTTTTGGAAACTCGACTTCGTGCTGAAGTATTTGCCGGGGTGGATGCGACCGGAGATCAAGCGCAGCAAGCTCTTTCTGGGCAACCTCACCAACGGCAGCTCGATCACGGGCGAGGCCTCGACGGGCAAGGCCGGTGTCGGCGGGCGGGCCACAGCCATGTTGATCGATGAGTTCTCCCAGATCACCGAGGACTTTGAAGTGCTGCACCGCACGTCCGACACGACCGGCTGCCGCATCTTCAACGGCACCCACAAGGGGCAAGATACCGCGTTCTTCCATCTCTCCCAGCGCCCCGACATGAAAAAACTCAGGATGCACTGGACCCAGCATCCCGACAAGAACCCTGGCGTTTACCGGGCCTTGGACGGCAAGGCCAAGATCATCGACCGGACCTACAAGTTTCCCGCGGACATGTTCTTCGTGCTGGACGGAACGCCCGTGGGCGGCCTGGCGCCGGGCATTCGGAGCCCATGGTACGACAAGGAGTGCAAGCGCAAGGGCTCGGAGCGAGCTGTCGCCATGGACCTCGACGTCGATCCTGCGGGCAGCTCGGGGCTCTATTTCGACCCGGTGCTGATCCAGACCCTGCGGGCGTCGATCGCCTGCCCTCCCGTGTGGGAAGGCGACGTCATCCAGGACAGCGAGGGGAAATGGCAGCTCAAGGCCATGCGCTCAGGGCCCCTCAAACTCTGGTGCCAGGTAACGAGCGACGGCAAGCCGATCCCCGGACGGTACGGCGCTGGCGCCGACTTATCGACGGGGGAAGGGGCGACCCCCAGCTGCATCGCGATCTACAACGCCGACACGGGGGAGAAGGCCGCCGAGTTCGCCTCGGCCTCGATCCGCCCGGCCGACTTGGCCCCCAAGATGGCGGCGCTCTTGTGGATGTTCAAGGACCAGGGCAACGAGCCGCCGCTGTTTGCCTGGGAGCAACAAGGCCCGGGGCTCACCTTCGGCAACGCGATCCTGCCGGTTTACAGCCGCGTCTATTACAACAGCGACGATCTGGACCCCAGCGCCACGCCGTCCGATCGGCCCGGCTGGTATCCGACCGATCCCAGGCGGCGGCTCCTCCTGGACGCTTACCAGCAAGGCCTCAGGACGCGGGCGTGTCTCAACCGCTCGGACATCGCGCTCGAAGAGTGCAAGGGCTTTCGCTACGATAAGCGCGGCAACCCCGAGTGCGGGCGCCTCATGGCGATCGACGATCCCTCGGGCGCCAGGGTCAATCACGGTGACCGCGTAATCGCCGATGGCCTGGCCTGGAAAATGTGCCTGAATCTGGGCGGCTCACGCCAGAGCAAGGAAAAGAACGAGCCCCCCGTCCTCTCTCTCGCTTGGAGGAAAAAGTGGCACGAGGATCGGCAGCGGCAGGAGTCCGCGGAGTGGTGACTATCGACAGAGCAAGCCGAGTCGGGTAGACTAAGCGGCGACTGAGAGAAGGAACGGACAGCTTCCATGAAGGATGAACCCGACCTGGACCGCCTTTGCACAGCGGTATATCGATCCCGGCTTGTCCTGCGCAAGCCGCGTCAGGTTCGCGTCGATATGACGCGCGAGTTTGTCGGCACCAACTGGTCCGAAGAAGGCGCCGAGAAACCCGTCCTCATCAACCTCCTGGCCATGTACGTCAACGTCGTGGGCCGGCGCCTCCTCTCCTCCAATCCCCGCTTCATGCTCAGTACCTGGAACCGCGCCAACAAGCCGATCGTCTCGACCATGGAATCCTGGGTCAACGAAGAGGTTGTCCGCACCTATCTGGCTGGCACGTTTGAACGCTGCATCACCGATGGGCTTTTCAACGTCGGGATCTGCAAGGTCAGCTTGGCCACGCCCGCCGATGCTTCGCTGTCGGCCTGGACCAAGGGCGCTGGCAAGCCTCTGGCCCAGCGCATCGACCTCGACGACTTCGTATGCGACATGCACGCCCGTGACTTCAAGGAGTGCAGCTACATCGGTCACCGCTTCCGCGTGCCCCTGGCGGTGGTCAAGAATTCCAAGCTCTATTCGCGCGAAGTCCGCAAGGACATGTCCCCCATGCCCGACCGGATTTACAACCTCGAAGGGGACGAGCGGATCCATTTGCTCGGGCGCACCACCCTGGGCGGCGACGAGGAGGAGTTCGAGGACTTCGTGGACCTGTGGGAAATCTACCTCCCCCGGCACCGGCTCGTTGTCACCCTGCTCGACGGCGATGTCACGGTGGACGCCAAGGGGAATGCCAAGGCCATGCGCATTCAGCGCTGGCTGGGCCCTGACTGCGGGCCCTATCACATGCTCGGCATGGGCACGGTCCCCGGCAACATCATGCCCAAGGCCCCGATGCAAGACCTGTGGGATCTGCACCTGGCCCTTAATCGCCAGCTCCGCAAGCTCGTGAGGCAAGCCGATCGGCAAAAGGAGAACGTCTTCGTTCGCGGCGGCTCGACCGAGGACGGCAGCCGGGCGATCGATTGCAACGATGGCGAAGTGGTCAGGGTGGACAACCCCGAGAATCTGAAGGCGGTCACCTACGGCGGACCCAACGCCCAGAATTTCCAGCTGTTCATGGCGCTGAAGGATGTCTTCAGCTGGCTCTCGGGCAACCTCGAAATCATGGGCGGCCTGGCTCCGCAGTCGAAGACGGCAGCTCAGGACAAGCTGATGAACGAGAACTCGAGCGCCACGATTGCCCAGATGCAGGACCGTACCACGAACTTTATCGGCGACGTGGGCCGGGCCTTGTGCTGGTACTGGCATCACGATCCCGAGAAGGTCATGACGAGCGAGTATGCCCTGCCCGGTATGCCGTCGATGTCGATCACCAGGAAGGCCAGCCCGGACGATCGGCAGAAGGTTCCCTTCGAGGACATGAAGGTCACCTTGGATCCGTACAGCCTTCAGCATCAGACCCCGCAATCGCGCCTGGCAGCGCTCAACCAGATCGTCACGCAAATCTTTATTCCCATGGCCCAGGTCGCACAGAGCCAAGGCGTTGCCCTGGACTTCCAGGCCTACTTGAAGATTGTCGGCAAGCTGATGGATCAGCCCGACCTCGAAGAAATTCTCACCTTCCAGCAAGCCCCCGCGCAGCAAACCGGCGAAGAGGAAGGTGGAGGCGCTGAGCAACCGAGGATGCCCCAAGAGACAACGCGCACCTACGAGCGGCGCAGCGTTGGGGGGCAGACCGGCACGGCGCAGGGCCGAGGGCAGGAAGCGATTACGCAGATGATGGCAGCTTCAAAGAATGGCAACGGCCAGCAATAGGTGAGCCATGCGAGCCATGACGCCCGCGGAAGCTATCGCCGAATTCCTCGACGAATTCGAGCAGCGCCCCGAAGTGGTCTCGCTCTATGCCGGGGCCCTGAACGATTACGAACGCCAGCGCAAGGTGTATCACTTCGAGGCGGTTCTGAGCGACCGGGACTTCGATGGCTTTTGCACCGATGAATCGCCGATCATCATTGCCCGGGCCAAGATCAGCTGGAAAGAAATAAAGCGCATGCACAACGTTGCGGCTGTGGACAATCTGATCGTGCAGCGCATTGTGCGAGCGGTCGAACGAATGCGCGTTGACTTCGCGAGGGCGATGGTATGAAGAGGGATCAGGCGATTCTGGGCAAGAACGGCTGGCAACATTTCCTGGACGGTCAGGAAGTGACGCAGGAGGAGTACGAGAAGCGCTACCCCCCCCCGGAGAAGTGCAGCGGGCCCAGCTCGTTCATCGCCTGGAAGCCCCTTGAGAGCGATGCTTTGGCGGTTCACCCCAGCCAGATCAAGGAAGCGATGGAGATGGCCCAGGCCCGAGGCGTGCCGACCAGCTTCACACCCGATGGCAGACCGATCTTAACCAGCCGGTCGCACCGCAAGGCGTACATGCAGGCGCATGGTTTCTTCGATCGGGATGCAGGCTACTCCGATGCGCAATATACTGGCAAGCACCAGGCGCCAGAAATCAACGACTACTGAGGAAACCCATGTCAGTCATCACCCCCCACGGCCAGGAACCCAAGAAGCTACCCGCGATCATCATCGGATGGGACGACGAGCTGAAGCAAGTTCACATCATGCCCCCCGACCCCAAGGCGTTCCCCAACTTTGAATTCATACTCTCGGTTCTGGAAACCGCCAAGGAGCAAATCAAGTTTCAGCAGAACGTGCAGCGCATGCAGAATCTTCAGATTGCTCAGGCCGAGGCGGCGCGAACGAATCAGATGGTCAACAAAATAATGCAGCCCCCGCGCAGGGGGTAAACAAGGAGTGTTGCGATGGCTAAAGAGATAACCATTTCCGGCTCGCTTTCCTTCTTCAAAACTGGGGTCACCAACTCCGCTGTCGGCAAGGCGGCCACGGCGGTCCAGGTTGATGTTGCCGGTAATGCCTACATCGAAGCAAGCATGGCGACCTCGACAAGTCCCGCCGCAATTCCCCTCGGAGGAGTGACAACGCCTCGCTGGGCGCAGTTTCAAAACATGGACGCAACAGACAACATCAGCATTCGAGACGGCTCCGGTGGAACCAATCTCATCACCATGAAACCGGGCGATCCGGTAGCGACTTTGCCACTGGCAGCTGGCGCGGTTCCCTATGCTGTGGCATCGGCCAACACTCCGCGTTTGGACTACCTCATCGTCCAGGCGTAAATTTCGGCGCTTGACAATTGCATTCGCCTGGCGTAATTTCATGGGCATGGCGAATGAATCCCAAGGGCCGGATGCCCAAGTCGATGATGACCCCTTCAATCTCGGCGAAGAAACTCCCGACAAACCCCGCGACGACAAGGGGCGCTTTGCTCCGACAACTCCTCAAGAACCAGCTGAAGAAACACCACCGGCGCCGCGCCAGAACGCTTACCGGCAGCGTTTGATGAGCGAAGCGGTTGAGCTGGGCTTTGCCGAAGACGAGCTGGCCGACATGTCAGACGCCACGATCGCCACAACCATTCACCGCATCCTGCGCGATCGCTTGAGGACGCGCGAGGAATTCAGTCGTGCTCAAACCCTCGAAGATGCTCAGGCCCCGCGCCGGCAAGCAGCTGCCCCAGCGCCCGAGCCCGAGGAGCAATACGATCTGGGCGTCGATGAATCGCAACTCGATCCCGTTGGCGTGCAAGCTCTCAAGCACATCACCAAATCGACCAACAGCCGAATCAAGAAGCTCGAAGCGGAGCTGGCCGAGGAACGCAAGAAGAACGCCGAGCGCGACACGCGCAACACGTTTCACGTCATCGACCAGGCCTTCGATCTGTTGGGCCCGGCCTATGAAAAGCTCCTGGGTCAGGGCACCGGGCAAGAACTGGTTGGCAAGCAGCAGGCAGCTCTCAAGCGCCGCATGGCTCTCCTGAACGAGGTCGGCAGCTCGGGCGTCAACATCCAGCAGCTGACGGCGCGGCAACTCGCGATCAAGCTCAAGGAAGCCGCCGATACGATCTTCGGCGAAGCGAGCGAGCCCAAGCCGACCCCGCAAGACCCCTACGCGGGCGCCGGCAATCCCAAGCCCAAGGGCAACGGGCGCGTAACGTCGGATCAATGGAACGATGCAACCTTGGCCCCTGCCACGCAACGACGACCCCCCGTCGAAAAGCCTGGCACGGCCAAAGCGCTTAAAGGCGTAGCAGCGGCGTTGGCTGAAACCAACGGCGCCAAGGCCGGACAGGAAGAACTCGACGAGTTCTTTGAACAAGGAACGTAATCCAGACTGAGAGAAACGGATTTTCCGTGCCAGGCATTCAACCGGAAAACATTGGCGACTTGGTTGCCAATACGCTCAGGGACTTGGGCAAGCCCAAATTCACTGACATTTCGTCGAACCTCCAAGAACACGTTGCCATGAAGAACCTCTTGCGGAAAAACCGCATGGTTCTGCAATCGGGCACCGGGATTCAATTCAACGTTTTGGTCGCTCAATCCAACGCCGCTCGCAACGTGGCGCTGGCCGAAAGCGATAACGTCAACATCGTTGACGGCATGGTCCAGGCCAACACGGTCTGGCGCAACAGCCAGACGAGCTACGCGATCATCGGCCAGACGATCGCGATGAACAGCGAGCCTTCCCGCATCGTCGATTACATCAAGGAACAGCGCATCATGGCGCTGATCTCCTTCGTGGAGTTGATGGAGCAAAACTTCTGGGGCGCACCGGCGGCCAGCGACACCAAGACCCCGCTGGGCATTCCCTACTGGGTGCCCAAGAACGCGACCAAGGGCTTCAACGGCGGTATCCTCTCGGGCTATTCGGACGTGGCGGCGCTCTCCCCCACGACCTACCCCAACTGGAATAACTGGACCGGCCCGTACACGGCGATCAGCCGCGACGACTTCATTCGTCAGGCGCGTGAAGCGGCAACCAAGACGCACTTCACCCCGCCGGTCGATGGCATCCCGACCCCGAACACGGGCGACACCTACGGTTTCTACACGAATTACTCGGTGTACCAGCCGCTGGAAGAAGCGCTCGAGTCGCAAAACGACAACCTGGGCAAGGACATCGCATCGATGGACGGCCAGGTTGTGTTCCGGCGCACCCCGGTTGTCTGGGTGCCGATCCTCGATCGCGATTCGACGAACCCGTTTTACGGGCTCAACTGGGGCTGGCTCAAAACGTATGTCCTCAAGGGCTGGTGGCTCAAGGAAACCAACATCCCCTTCACGCCGGGCCAGCACACGGTGGCGAGTCACTTCATCGATTCGCAGTACAACTTTGTTTCCAAGAATCGGCGGTGTCACTTCGTTCTGTCGAACGGAGTCACCTACCCCGGTTAAGACCAATTGCGTCAAAGTTGCGTTGACGCAACTTTTGACGCAATTCGCGAAAGGCTCCCATGATTCCGCTGGTTGATGTTCAGAGCAAACTGATCGTTTACTGTCCCTTCGGCTGTGAGGTCGAGGACATGGACGATCAAGGCTACTGTCATCACCTGGTCGGGTTCACCTCGGACAACAAGATTTTCGAGCCATTGAGCAGGCGGAAAGATGGCCGCCCAATGGTCACCCACAAGGGACGGCAGCCCGTTCTCAAGACGGACGTGCTGGTCAACCCGGAGACGCGCAACAAGGACGGCTCGATCGCCAAGGCCGGGGTTTCTTCGCGAGTGTATCGCAAGACGGTAAAGAAGCCCGAGGCCAAGATCGAGGAAGACGAGACTTTTTCCGATCCTCAGACTGAGACGGAACCTCAGCTCACACTCTAAGGAGAAAACATGTCGGTTAAAAGCGTTGACTATAAGGCGAACCTGGCCGCCAGCACGATCCGTGGCCCCTCCCGCGTCATCTGGGCCGATTGCCCCATTCCCGACATGCTCGAAGACGGCGGCAAGGGCATGTACCTTTTCGACGACTTCATGAAGGTGGGCAACACCGACATGTCCAGTGCTGTCGCGGGCTCGCTCGCGGGCTGGTCTGTTTACGGCTATGCCGGGGCCCAGCTCAATGACGGGCAGCTCGAAGGGGGCGTCATCAAGATCGGCTCCAACGGCGACAACGAAGGCGTTGCCCTGCTCTCCTCCTCGGGCGCGTTCCGCTTCATCACGACTTCGACCCTGGCCCTCAACCAGAAAATGTGGTTCGAGTGCCGCTGGCGCCGGTCGAGTGTGACCACGGCGATTGCCGATCACTTCATCGGCCTGATGGGCCCGACCCTTTCTTCGGGTCTCCCGGCAGCCGCTCAGCCGATCACCACGACGGACGATACCCTGATGACGGCGGGGAACTTCTTCGGCTTCCACTCGACCGCCACGACAGGCGTGCGCGGCGGCCCGACCGAAGTTGCGGTCGCTTTCGAGCTGACCTCGGGCACGATCAACTATCCCACCAACTTGACGACGCTGATGGCAAGCTCGGGCAACTCCGTGCTGACCGCTTCGAGCTTCGTCAAGACGGGCTTCTTGTTCGATCCCAACGCGGTGCCCAAGATCGTCACGGCGCCCACGGCGCGGCAAACCACGGGATCGGTGCGCCGTCCCATCATCCGCTTTTTCGTCAACGGTCTGGAACTGCCGACGTTCCTCACGACCGAGGACATCCAGAACGCGACCAGCGGGCAGGCATTCCCCACGGCGTTCATGACTCCCGTCATGGCGGTGATGAACACGGCTGGCTCGGCTACCAACACGCTCGACATCGATTGGATCGCCTGCGCCCAGCTGGCGAACAGTTAAGGAACCAGGGCCAATGATTGCTCTTGTTGTTTTCATTGTGTTGATGATCCTTTGGCTCTTTGGGGGCGGCATGTACGTTTTCAAAGGCCCCACTCCCGACCCCATGGCCTTTGGCTCTGGCACCCTGATCCCGTGGGTGTGTGTAGCGATCCTCGGCTACCAAATCTTCAAGTGATGGGCAGCCGATCCCGCGGGGGTTACAAGGCCCCGGAAAACAACACAGGGCATCAGTGGCACGGCAAGCCACTGATGTTCTTGGTCCTTAAAGGACGAAGGCACCGGCGCTATCGGAGAATCCAGTGCGCAAGAGCAAGGGCAAACATCACACGGGCCCAACCCATCACTCAGGCATGACCAACCGGCTCAAGGGCGAAGGCAAGGATCCGCACGCTTCGTCCGAGCATCATGCAATGAATAGCCAGATGGGAATGCCGGAAGGGTGCTGCCCGACCGGCGGCCATCAAGCGCCCCAGGAAGCCAGCGAGGGCATGAGCGACGGCGAAAGCTGCGAATACTGAAAGTTGCTACCCTTCTGTTGTGTTGAATCGGGGGCCGTTGCGAGCGCCGTAAAACCGGAACGACAACGGCCCTTTTTTGCTGGAAAGCCATGGCCGAACCCAACCTCAATCTGACGATCGAACAGATCAAGTCCAAGCTGGGCTCGTTCGCGGGCTGGGGCAGAGGGAACGTTCTCTACAGTGACAAGGCCTGGTCAGCCAAGCAACAGGCAGAGATCGACGATGCCGCACAATCGGGCTTAAGGCGCTTCTATTTCCCGGCTCCCGTGGATGACTCGGGCAGCTCGTACAATTGGAGCTTCTTGACGCCGGTCTCGACGGTGCTTTTGGCCACGGGCGCCAGCACGGTTCTGTTGCCCGATGACTTCGGCGGTATCGAGGGCAAGCTGACGATCCAGACCACCAGCACCACCAAGCAACCCTGGCGGATCGACTGGCGCAACGAGGGGCAGATCCGCGAAATGTACGCGGTGACCCCGACCCGATCGGGCTGTCCGATGTACGCGGTGGTACGGCCCCTCAAGGGAACCGAGGTCAACCGCTCGCAGAAGTGGGAGCTATTCATCTTCCCCCTGGCCGACAAGGATTACACGATCCAGCTGACCTACTACGTCAACCCGAATTACCTGGACGGCACGACGCCCTACGCTTACGGCGGGGCCCAGCATTCGGAAACGATCCTGGAAAGCTGTCTGGCGGTGATGGAAGAACGGCTCGACGATGCCAGCAATGTTCACGCTTCCGCTTTCGCCTCCAGATTACTGGCATCCATCAGCATGGATCGCAGAAATAAGCCGGCCAAAATGGGCTATAACGGGGATCGCTCTGATAATGCAAACAGCGTCAACCAGTGGCGGTATGGCTCTGGCGTGGCCACGATAAACGGAATCAGCTTTGACGCGTGAGGGCTTTCTCGACGCTCCATCCGCGTTGATGAAGACGGTAATGCAGCCAAGAATATGTCAGCTTGAGTTCCTTGGCCCAAGCTGTGAGCGTTTGTGTTTTACCGCGAAAAGTGATTAGTCGTTGACACTGTTTCCGTGGTGGAGTTGTTAAGGCTTTTTCGACACTCCAACATTCTCGGACGATGCGGGTTTGAAGAGTGGCGCGGTTGATGCCGAGTTCTTCAGCCCAAGCCGCAAGGCACTGTGTTTTTCCCTTGAAGGTGACGAAATGATTGTGGCATGTATTTCTGGCTTGTTGCCTTTTGGTGGCCCAGCGGCAGTTGCCAGGCTCATAGTCACCATCGTTGTCACGGCGCTCAATCTGATGCTTGGCAGTCGGCCTTGGCCCCATGTCCTCAAAGAACGCCGCGAACGATTCTTGCCAGCGCTTGCAGACCTTGATCCCGCGCCCGAAGTAGCGACCAGAATGATCGGCGTTCTTGCGCGAGCAACGAGCTTTCATGTTGAGCCAAGCGTAGTACTCGCCAGAAGGTTTGCGATGCCTGTTGTGTCCGTGCTTGATCCGTACATTACTTTTACTCATGACGTGAACCTCCACCAAGGTTTGCGCGTGATCAGAGCTGCACGGAACCCCAATTCCGCGCGGCTCGTTTTATTTTAGTGAGCCTGACCGCTCTTGGGGGGCTTAGGGGTTCAACTCAGTCGCCTCTGGGCAGCAAGAGCGGTCTTACACAAGGAAGAGTGTCAAACGCCGATAGATTGTTTCTCTCGGTGGGCATTGCCAAAGTGGGATGATGTTGACACAAGGAAAAGAAAGAAGGTGACCCATGTTCGTAGTCGTGCGTGATCTGGTCGATGAGGCTTTCTTGCAGGCGGCCGAAAGGCTCGAAGCGGAAAACTCAGGTCTGCATGTTTCCCGGCGCCATGATATTCAGGATGCCACGGGCAGGATCGAATACCTGCCAGGACGCGGCACGGTCCAGGCCTGGGGCTCGTCAGCTCCAACGGACAGTGTGGCCGGGTTTGCTCCGGGCTGCATCTATCACAACCTGGCGGGTACGGCGGGCTCGACGTTGTATTCAAACATTGGGACTTTCTCTTCCTCCAACTGGCTCAACATCACCTAAAACCGGAAGCACTTCGCGTAGCGGCAGGGTGCAGCTGGGGGGATTGGGACGAGTCCCCCCGGCATCTTTTACAAAGGAGTTCATTCCATGGCAGGTTCGATCTACACGACGCTTTTCGGTTCAGGCGGCCCCGCAGCTCCCAACGCTACGCCGGTTTACGGCAAGCTCACCGTTGGGGCAACGGCAGCACCAACCAATCCCGAGCTGATTGTCGCGGCTTTTCTGGGCGCAGCTCAAACGGCCACGGCAGACCAGAGCGCTCACCGGGTGCAGATGTTGCACACTGGCGGCGCCTTGACCATCCCCACGGGCACGGCGCCGGTGGTCTCCTCGCTCAACATCCACGAACCCAATATCACGGCAACCGGCACGGTGACCGTGGCCTGTACCCTCCGCATTGTCGATGCGCCCACCGAGGGCAGCTCGAACTATGCTTTCTGGGTCGATGCAGGCGCGAGCCGCTTTGACGGCAACCTCGACTTTGGCGCCGGGGCCGTCCTTTTCATCGCTAAGGCCAACACGGCGGCGGCCCTCGATCACACGGACGGCACCACGTCCCTGTACACGATCGACACGCGCAACACCGTCACGGTGCAAAACCACGTCTTTGCTCAACCGGCGGCGCAGACCCTGCCCAACGGGGCAACCTCGCGCTTTCGCCTGGTGACGGTCTCGGCGCCCACAGTGACGCTCGCGGGAGCAACGCAAATCTCGACGGTTAACCAGGGGGCAACACTCTTCCTGGGTGGCCCGACCTACAACCAATCGGGCGGCGCGGTCACGGTCGATCAGGTCTCGACCTTGCACGTTGCTGTCCCTGTGGCGGGCTCCTCGGTGACGATCACGGCCAACCGCATGATCTCGACGGGCGTTACCGACTGCTACCTCACGGGCGCTGGGGTCTGGACCGATACGGCTTGCTTTTCCAGAGGCAAGCAACTGATTGTCGATGCCTCAAGCGCCGTCATCGAAAAGGTGCTGGGTAAGCTCAAGGCGAAGACTTGGCGCTATCGCGAGGACATTCACGGCGACGACATGGGCCGGGAGCGGGTGGGCATCGTGTACGATGAGTTGCCCGATGAGCTGATGGCTCCCGGCTCGAAGGAAGGGGTATCGACGGGCGTTCTCAGCTCGTTTGCCCTGGCAGCGCTCAAGATGCTCTGGGATCGCAACCAGGAGCTGGAAGCTCGGCTGGCGCGTCTCGAAGCAGCATAAGGAGCATCGATGCTTGCCGAGATAACTATCACGGATTGGGTGGTATTGCTGACGGCCTTGGGGTCGTTGTGTTCAGCCATCCTTTCCGGCTTAGCCGCGTTCCTGGCAGCGCTCGCCAAGATCAAGTCCGAAAAAAATGTCAAAAAACTTGACGTGATGGCCGAGCACGTTCAGCAGATCGAGAAGGCAACCAATTCCATGAAGGATGCTCTTGTCAAGGCGACGGGCGAGGCTCGCTTTGCCGAGGGCAAGGAAGCCGGGAAAAATGAGAAGCAAGGATGACCGATACGATGTCACTCGACCAGGCGTTAGCCCACCTCGTTATTACCGTGGCGGGGACCATTCCCCTCTTGATCCTGGCCTTCGTGGCCTATATCAAGGCCAAGACCGCTGCGATCAAAAGCACCAGTCTCGAAACGAAGATGGACGAAAACACGCAGTTGACCAAGGAGGGCAACAGGGCTGCCAGAGAAAGCGCCCTGGCGGCCTCGACGGCAGCCGCAACGTCCGTGCGCCAGGCCACGGCGATCGACGAGCATTTGCATGGCACGGAAGTCCAGCTGCTCAGGACCGATCAAACAGCGGTCAATGCCAACACCAAGGCCGATGCGGCCTGGGACTTCATCATCAAGCGGACCCAGGTCGAGGCCAAGGAAAAGAAGCTCGTCGATGAAAACGGCTACGTCATCGAAGAAGTCAGGAAGGTCTACGAAGCTCTGAGCGACGAGCTGAAGGTGATCTATCAAACGAACGACGGCGACAACCTGCCCTTGCGGGAACTGCTCATGCGGATCGAGGCACGGATGGGCGATCGGCTGGTCAAAGAAATCTGCGTCCCCTATGGCATCTACCACGGCGCTTGCCTGTGGATCGCTGCCCAACTAGCGAAGGAAATCAATGGCCATGGTATCGCTGGACGAACGCCTTGACGCGATCGAAGCCCGTCTGACCATCGTCGAGGGAAAGGAACAGAAGCTCGAAGAGAATGCCGCCCAAGGCTTCAAATCATGGCTGGGCAAGGCGGCCAACGGTTACAAGCTCGTGGCTCCCTGGATACTCCCCCCGCTCTTGATCGTCATGTTGTCGGTGGGCTATCAGGGCTGTAAAACTCCCGTCCCTGTTCCGCCCACCCCTATTCCCAATCCAACGCCGGCGCCGGTCCCGGTGCCCCCAACACCGACACCCCCAACCCCGGTGCCGGCGCCTACAGACCCGTTCGCTACCAAGTTGCAGGCGGCCTATGCGCTCGAGGATCCGGCAACCCGAGCCAACAACGTCCAAAAGCTGGCCACGCTCTACAGCCAGGCCGCGATTACCACGGTCAACGATCAGACCTTAAAAACGGCTGGGGAAATACATCAGGCTCTGGCAGGAGCTGAAAAGGCGGTGATCGGGGACCGCATGAAGGTCTTGACAGCGATTCGCAGAGCGATCGGCACGGAGCTATCGAGCAAGTTGCCGACCTCCCCATCGGCTCAGCTCGACGCGGCAACGCGCAGTCAGATAGGGGCTCAGTTTGTGCGCATGGCGAATCTTCTGGGAGGGCTCAAGTAATGCACCTTGGATTTCTCACCAAGTCGGAACGCAACGCGGCTCAAGAAGCGGCGCACGCCCTGGCCGAATCGACGATGCTCCGTCTTCAGCCAACCGTCATGACGTCGCACGTCGCCGGCCAGGTCAAGTTGCTCTTAACCGATTGCTGGAAAGCTCCCGAAGTGGTTGCCGACGTGGGCTTCGTCTTCCCCAGGTTTCGCCAGTTGACGGGGAGCTGCGTTGGCGCTGGCGGCGGCCAAGCGGTCTTCACGCTGGGGGCGGTTCAGCGGCGCCTGGACGAGAGCCCGACCAAGGCCTTCATTCCCTTCTGGCCGTTTGACTACGGGCTCTGCCGGTACGAAGGCGGTATGCGTGGCCCAGGCGAGGGGGCGATGGGATCGGCCTTCGCGGACTCGGTTCTGAACGATGGCATTCTCGACGCTGCTACCGAGGGGCTGCCAGCTTTCACGAATGACGACGGCCTGATCCTCACAAGCAGGATCGAGCTGCAATGGTCCGATGGCATCAAGATCGGCCAAAACTGGAAGGACATGGCCAAGGTGCATCCCGTGGGCGGGGTTGCCATTTGCAGGAATCCCCAGGACATCAGGGCCGCGATCTTGAACGGCTACCCCGTGACGTTCGCCTGTAACAATTACATCGGCTCGGCGAGCGTTCAGGGCTCGGGGGAGAATGCGGCGGTGTGCGGTTACTGGGATAACCGTGGCGGGCACCAGGAATCGGTTCACGGCTACTGGGACAACCCACAGCTGGGGCCCCTTTACTGGGTGCAAAATAATTGGGACGGCAGCACTTATCCCACCGATCCAGGCGGCGGGCCCGTTTGCGGTTGCTGGGTGACCGAGGCCCATGTACAAAGAGCCTTTGCCCTTGATGCCGAGGTATACGCCTTTTCTCATTTGGCGTGGTTCCCGGCTCAACCGGCAATTCTCGATTGGTTCACTTAACCACTGTTTGGAGGATCGTTCGATGATACGAATGTTAGGAATGTTTCTGGTCGGCGTGCTGTGCTTTTCCCTGCTTGGCGACCCCTTGCGGAGTGCCCAGCCGATCAGCTGCGCCAACGGTGAATGCAGCCTTGTGCAAAACACGCTGTCCACCTTCGACGATCGCGACGATGCGGCCAAGGCCCTCGATGCGGCGGCCAAGAAGTTGCACGATCAGGCCGCCACTCTCGAAGCCGAAGCGCAGCGGCGCCGGGCAGCTCCCGTCACAAGCTCCGGTCAGCCGTTCTATTACTACCAGACCTATCAGGGCGGATGCGCTGGTAGTTACCAGGGGGGCTACCAGAGTTTTCAAAGCGGCTGCCAGGGAAGTTACCAGGAACGCGGGCGACTGTTCCAACGTGGCCAGCGCGGGCGACTCTTCGGCGGCGGAAGGTGCGGACGGTAAAAACAATGTGACCTCAGCTTGGGGCTGAGGAATTCAGCGATGCCGCCGGGCCGTAACTCTCCCGGCGGCTCAAATTTCAGGCAACCCATTCGCTTGTGGCGTCTGGGAATTTCTGGGAGTGTCGGGAGGCTCACACTTCCTCCCGGCACTTTTCAACGAAAGGTTTCCATGTTCAACGAAGCTACCATGGCCCAGGCCATGTTCCAGCAGGGGCATCACAAAGGCGCCGACAACCTGCTCAAGATCGTGTCGGCCCATGCCACGGCGGAACAAACGGCCTCGGTCAAGACCGCGATCGAAAAGGCCAAGGCCGCGGGCGTGCCTTGGATCAAGATCATCATCACGATCATGCCGTTTATCCTTGGCATCCTGAGCGGCGGCACGCTCGACATTGCGGCGCTGGTTGCCGCCATCATGAGCCTGTTTCAAAACCAGACTTCCTGAAAATTGAGCCGGGATACCAAGGCGGGTAGTCGGCCTGTTTCGCGATTGGGGCCACCCGGCTCATCAAACTCCTTCCGGATGAAGGAGGCCTCTTCTCGCCTGGGGACTATGCCCCCCAGGCGAGTTTTCTTCTTACCTTGAGGAAGCCAATGAAGATCGAAACCTTGACCATGCCCTTTCGCAAGGCGCGTTCGGTCAGTCAGACCAGCAGCAGCTTTGTGTCCAAGATTCCCACGATCACGGAGCCCACGGGAGACGCGGCCAGCGCTACGGGGGCCTCGATCATCGATCTGGGCTCTCAGGGATCGGAAACCCAAAACGCCGTGCTGCTCGTTCCCTACGGCGCAGGCAACGACAATACCACCTTCTCGCTGCGGGTGATCGGCTGGCGCAAGCTCGGCACGACGCAAACAGCGCTCTGGATTCCCGTCAACCTGATCGAGCTGGCTTGCACGCTCTCGGCGGTTACAGGGATCGCTGGCATGGACCTTATCAACACCGATCGCTTTGCCGACACCATCACGGTCACGACGGGATCGACCCTTTCCGGGGAAGCGGCTGCCGAGAACGTTGTCAGCCCAGCCAACGATACGATCGCTCATGCCCTTGTGGATTTCAAAGGTTTTACCAAGATCGAAGTCAGTTTCTCTACGGGCAGTTCAGCGACCAATTGCAATTGTCTTTTGTGCCTGCTTTAAGGACACCCATGCGGCGGCGATTCAGAAAACGCCTGGTAAGGACGTAAGCCATGCGCTGCCGACGCCTGTTTCCCCTGATCTCAAGGCTCAACCGATTAGGTCAAGGCGGCAGAGAGCCCATCCTCACGCTGCAAACGGTCACGTTCGATACAACCACCGGCGATGAAGTAGCCTGGGTTTCACCGGCTGATTTCTACAGCATTGTCAGTATTGAATGCTGGGGCTCTGCGGCTCTGGGCGGCGCTCGTGCTAGCGGCAGTAATCCTGAATCGCCCCGGGGAAGTGGCTCTGGCTCTGGCGGTGGTGCTTATGCCAAAAGCACTGATGCTACCTTGACCCTTGTCAAAAACCACACCTATTCAGTTCTTGTCGGTTATCGTGGCCAGGCGTCTTATGTGAAAGATGGCTCCCCTGGTCCGACAGGGCCAACCCCGCCACCTGGAACGCTTGTTTACGCTGCTGCAAGCGTCGATCCTAGCGATGGGTATCAACCTGGCGCGGCGGTGGCTGGACAGGCAGCCGATTGCATTGGAGAAGTGGCTTATTCAGGTGGCAACGGTGCTGACGGCGTGGCTGACGATGCTGGCTATTTCGGCGATGGCGGCGGCGGCGGCGGACCTGGCGGACCATCTGGACCGGGGACGGCAGCTGTGGGGACAACGCCAGGACATGACGCCACCAACACCATCTTCGGCGGCATAGGCTATGACCCAGGTCCAGTTCCCAGCGATGGCAACGGTCAATCTCCGGGCGGCGGCGCTGGCGGCGGCGGCAATGTCAACTCCGAGCCAGGCTTAGGCAAGGTGGTCATCAAATACTATTCGGCAAGCTAATGGCCAAGGTGCAACCAGCTCAGGAGCAATTCATCGATCAGCAATTCCCGCTTCAGGGGGTTGACCTGTCCAACGAGTACGTCGGTCAGCGCCCGCAAACCACGGAAGTCGGCACCAACTGCCGGGCCTTCGAGCCCTTGACCCATCGGGGCCGGGGCGGTTCCCGTGCGGGCCTGGTGCGCTATCTCGACACGCCCATCATTGCCGGGGCCTTGATCCAGCACCTTAACATCATCGTCGATCCCCAGGCCGAAGCCCTGGGCATCAGCTTCGACGACACGGGGGGTGATGACGAGGCCTTTGAAGACCCTTCGGACGGCGGGCGCAACTTGATCGGCGACGGGTCGATCGGGGACATCTACGTTGGCGGCTCGGGCTTTCACACGAACAAGAACAAAAGCCCCAAGCATCCCAAACTAAGGATCGTGGCCAACAACCGGACCAAGACCTTTGGCGATACCCTGGTCTTTGCCAACACCGAGTACACCAAGACGGGTCTTTTGTCGGGCGATTCGATTGCGAGCCTGTTTCTCTCAAGCACGGGGGCCGACGCCGGGGCAGCGCTGGGCACCTATCCAATCCTGATCGGCACCGTGAACCTGAACCTGACGCACATCGACCCCTCGACCGGCTTGCCGCTCACCTACCGGATCAAGAAGATTCCGGGCACGCTCACCGTGCAGGGCGCGTCCACCGTGGCCTTTGTCCAGGCCAACAACGAGCAGTACACCTATGGCATCGAGCCGCCGCCAAACTCCCTCGCCTTTAACAGCGACGTGTCGGCGGGCAACCTGATCGTTGTGGCCTTCAGCAGCAACTTTGTGCCGGGAGCAACGCCGGCGATAGCCGACAGCCAGGGCAATGCCTACACCCTGGCGGGAACGGGCGTGGGCGGCACGGACATCGATAGCAATGTGGACGTTCAGAGAATCTTCCTGTGGTACACGCTTGCTGGTTCCAGTGGCCCTAACACGGTGACGATCAATTACACCGTGGGGCCAACGGCGGGAAGAGACATCGAGATTTCCTTGGCCGAATACAGCGGTCTATCGGGGGTAGTCGATGCTGTGGTGCCAGGCAACAACAGCTATCACGCGGCCAACCCGGCCTTGGCCATGACAACGCAAACCATCCCGGTCAACTTCCCGAATGATCTGGTCATAGCGGTTTTCAACGATCAGAACGGCAACGCGGCAACGCCCGATGCTGGATGGACCCAGCGCACGGCCAACTCGACCCGCGGCATCATCATCGACAACCTCGACGTCAGCGCATCCGTGGCGGCCACCATGACGGTCGCTCCACCGGGTGCGACCTATGGATACGTCGAAATAGGAATCTCGTTTCTCAAGACGTAGGAAGCCATGCCCGAGCAAGAAACGTTCGTCGATATGAGCTTTGCCAAGGGGGGCATCGATCTCTCGGCTGCCGTCTGGAAGCAACCGCCGCACGTCAACCCAACGAATCAGCAAGAGTATTTTCGCTCGACGCCCGTGGCGGTCAACGTGCGGGCTTACGAGGCTGGGCAGGACCGGGCCCGCGGGGGAACGCGAGCGGGGCTCAAGAGGTATGTGGCTCAGCCGGTCATTGCGGGCTGGATCTTGCAAGACCTCGATCAGATCGTTGGCAACGTCAATCCAGGAGGCTCCGTGCAAATCAATTCTTCAGGGCGAGTGGTCACGATCGTTGCCGTGAGCCAGGGGCAGGTTTACATCGCCAACGCTGGCGATACCAGCTGGACCCTGGCGACCAACAACACCGGGCAGAATCCCCCGCTCAACTTCACGGGCCTGGTCTACAGCGCCCCCAACAATCAAAAGCTCTATTTCGCGGACGGGACCAACTGGTGCTACTATGTGCCGGTCACCAACTCGGTCGAACGGTGGACGCCGGGCACGACGGACAAGGACGGCAACACGATCGTCTCGGTGCTGCCCGTGGACAGCGCGGGCAACAAGCCGCGCCTGATCTGCACCTGGCGCGGGCGCATTGTGCTGTCGGGCTTGCTCCTGGATCCGCAAAACTGGTTCATGTCGGCGATCACCGATCCCAACAACTTCGACTACAGCCCGACCTCGACAACGCCGACCCAGGCTGTCGCGGGAAACAACTCACCCCTGGGCACCGTGGGCGACGTGGTGACGACGCTGATCCCCTACACCGATGACGTGCTTATCTTCGGCGGCGATCACACGATCTGGATGATGAAGGGCGACCCGATGGGGGGCGGCCAGCTCGATCTCGTGTCCGACACGATCGGCATGGCCTGGGGCATTCCCTGGTGCAAAGACCCTTACGGCACCGTTTACTTTGTCTCGAACAAGACGGGCATTTACACGCTCATCCCCGGTCAATCTCCGGTGCGGATCAGCCAGGCGATCGAGCAATTGATAGCCGAGCTGGATACGGGCGCCAACACGATTCGGATGATCTGGGATGATCGTAACCAGGGCTGTCATGTGTTCATCACGCCGACCGCTCAGGCGGTTAGCCTGGCCAACGCTGGCACGGTCAAGCATCTGTTTTACGAGCAGCGCACGGGGGGCTGGTTCCAGGACAACTTTGCCAATCCCCAGCACAACCCTTTGACGGTCTGCACCTTTGACGGCAACTTGCCGGGAGATCGAGTTCCCCTGATCGGCAGCTGGGATGGATACGTCAGGTCGATCGACCCCGAGGTCTCGACCGATGATGGCTGGCCGATTACCAGCGAAGTATTGATCGGGCCCATTCTCTCGAAGGACATGGACACGATCTTGCTCAAGGACTTGCAGGGCGTTCTCGGTGAAACCTCGGGCGAGGTCACCTGGGAAGTGCTGGTCGGGCCCACGGCGGAAATAGCGATCTCGCAACCCGCGGTCGAATCGGGCACCTGGGAAGCGGGCAGGAACCTTTCGAGCTTCGTTCGCTCAGCCGATCATGCCATCTGGGTCAGAATTAGCTCGACGAACGCTTGGAGCCTGGAACAAATACGCGCCCGGGTGGCACTCACCGGGAAAGTCAGACGGCGCGGCCCCTGACGACTGCCGTCCCGCCGACGCGGTGGGACTTTACATTCCTTCCTGGGACGGCGGTTGTCAGGAGTCCGTTTGCTCGGTAGACTGGGAACGTAGAAATCCAGTTTGGAGAATGTGCCCGGCGAGCCTTTGTCGGGCATGTTTTTTGGAGCTACTTTGGGCCGGAAAGACCAAGAAAGATGATCGTTTTGCTCTGGTCGTTTTCATACCGATAGTCCATTTTCATTTCTGCCTCTTGCCGATCAAAAACATCTTTCGGCATGTCCGCCCAGATTTGCTCGATGCCTGCCATGGCTTGATCGCCAATGATGGGCGGCATGTGCATTTGGCAAAGGCCAGTAAGACACTTGAAGCCTTCTGGCAGTAGCAAGACATCGCGGTAGACGTGAAAATGCAGATGGATATTGCCAATGGCAAACATCGCGAGCTTGCCGTTGCATGGGCCGTTTCCCTTCCAAGCTCCGCATCCAACCTCGATCAAGCATTCGCAGGCGTTTTCAAAAGGAGTCCCTTTGCCGGTTATGGTAGATATTGTCATGTGATTTCCTGGCTGAAGTGGTGAGCTGGGTAAGTGCATTATAGAATGGCGGTTGCCAGCGTCAACGCATGACGCTACACTGAGGGCACAAGGAGAAGTGTCTCAATGGCATTAAGCCAGTTCAGCATTGGAGGCGGTCTCAGTTTCGGCTCGGCCCCTGATCTTTCCAAGGGGCTCGCGGGCTATAGCTCGGCCTACCAGCAGGCGCTCAACACTTCCCAGACCAATTACAACAACGTCATTTCGGGTTACCAGAAGACGCTGAGCCAGCAAATCGCAGCGCAAAACAAGCTCATCCCGCAATATGGGCAGCTCAGCCAGCAAGTGCTGGGCGACATATCGAACGTCACCGCTTCGCAATCCCAGGCGATCAAGGACACCTACGCCCAGCAATGGGGCAACCAGGCCCAGGGGCTTATCAACGCGGGGCTGGGCAACACGACCGTACAGGCGAGCTTGCAACGTGGGCTCACGCTCGACGAGCAGAAGGCCCAGGTGGCATTGGCCAACCAGCAGGCTCAACTGACTGCGGGCTACAGGTCACAATTGGGCCTGGCTGGTCTTGGCTATCAGGCATCGGCCATTCAGCAAAACTCGGCCTTGGCCAACCAGCAGCTTCAGAGCATGGCCAACTGGCAGATACCCTATCCCTCCCCGGGCCCGTTCATGTCCATGTACGCGGCGCAGCAAGCCCGAGGGATGCAGGGCCAGGGCGGAAGTGTCAGCTTCCCCGGCAACCCCTACGGGCACCTACGCTCAGGACGTGGCACGCCCACGGCAGCCCCCTACTCGGGGCCACAGTACGGAGTGGGTGGCGGTGTCTACATGGGGCCTGGCGAGGGGTACGCCGAGTCCCAGCGAATCCTGGGCGGCAACGACATGGCGGGGGCAGAGGCGGCCGGGGCCGATCCCTACGGCACCTTCGGTCTCACGGGCGCGGGCGGCCAGATCAGCGACATAGGGGCTTACGATCTCAGCTCGATCTCGGGCATCAACGATTACGGGTACGCAAACTTTGGAGGCGACGAATGAAGCTAGCAACCTACCAGGCTCGTGATCTTCTGGCTCTCCAGCGCGCCCGCCAAATCGAGCGGCGCCGCGACTGGCTCAAGTGTTCCGGGTACACGGGCACCTGGTCAGAGCTGATGTTCGTCAACAAGAGCGATTACACGGCCTATGCCAGCTCATCGACCGAAGGGAGTTTGCTGGCCGGGGGTGGCAACGAACAGCCGATCATTCCGGCGACGTTCTGGCTGGGCAAGCCTGGAACGCTCCGAACGATTTCCCTTTTGGCGCGCGGAGTTCTGTCAACCACTAGCACGCCGACCATCATTTTTCAGGTGCGTATTGGGTCAACGTCCGGCTCCTCATTTCTCTCAGGCACTTCCGTAGGAGTCTCCGCAGCCATTACTACTCAGTCGGGCGTCAGCAACAAATGGTGGGAGCTGCGCCTCGATCTGGTTTGCACCATCACGGGCATCGGCACGGGCAATACCACCTTAGCCGGCGCTGGCGTTGTCAAGAGCCCCGGCGGCTTTGCCAGCCCGTTCACCTATGCGCTCGAGCCGACGACTCCCGACACGGCAACCTGGACGGCCACGGTGGATGGAAGCGTGACAAATTACTGTAACTTATCCGCAACATTTTCAGCTTCAAGTTCAAGTAATACTTGCACTTGCAAACAGCTCTTTATGGCTGGCCTAAACTGATTTGCGTTTGGCATGAAGTCGGTTGCACAACCTACAGCGCCGCCCTTTCCTTTTGGTCCGACAGGTATTTGCCTCGGTGAGTTCATGACCTCGAAGACAATGAGTTTTGGCAGCATTCTTTGCTGAGGTACTGAGACTGTTTTCAATCGCGTTGATCCTCGAAGTGACGACGCGGAGATGATCGACGTTGCAGCAAGCCCTGTTGCGACACATGTGATCGATCATCATGTCTTCAGGGATGGGGCCATTCTCAGCTTCCCAGATGTAGCGATGAACCAAAATGCTTTTGCTGCCTTTGACGCCGACCCACCCGTAGCCGCAGTTTTTCGATCCCCTGAATACATGACATGGGCCGATCAGATCGGGATTAGGGCACGCAACTTCATCGCACCTAATTCTCGGTTTTGTTCCTGCTGGTCGCGTCCTCTCAAAGAGCGGTCGCAACGGCTGGCTTCTCCTATGCTGAGAGGAATGCCCGGCGCACAAACCAAGCACTTTCTCCTTTCGATAAACGGGCCTTCCGCACTTGGGAAATCGACAAACTTTTTGAGACATGACCGGGCCTCCGCAAAAGGTCTGGTTGTGGGATCGGGGCGGTTCAGCGCCCTGATCCATATTCTCCTGAATTTGGGGGAATAAAACAGTGTTCCCGCAAACGGGTCAGTATTCCCTGGAGTTCGATGGCACGTCGGGATTTGTCGAGACGACGAATCAAGATCAGTTTGGAATTTTCTCTTGGGTATGTTGGTTCAAAAGAGCGAGAGTCGGCGGCTCAGGCAATGCCGACCGGCTTTGGATGTCAGTTAATAATGGCGGGTTCGGAATCGGATTCCAGGACGACGGCTCGGCTGACAAGGATAAAATCTTCTTCTCCCAGATCGGGGTATCGGGCTTTCTGTCCGTGGCCTCGATCACGGACACAACGACCTGGCATCACGTCGCGCTGACCTTCAACGAATCGACAACCACCAGCAAGCTCTACATCGATGGGGTTCTGGACACCAACAACACCGGCTACGGGCCAACCTTCTCGAGCGCTGGGGGCAATTACACGCTGGGCAGCCGGGGAGCTGCGGAATACTTCAAGGGGCAGATTGCTCAACATGCCATCTTTCCCTTTGTGCTGTCGCCTCAGCAAATCCTCGATCTCTACCAGGGTAAGTACGATCCGACGTCGATCACTCCTGGCATGAGCTGGCAATTCCCCGAGGGCTCGGGCTCGACAACGGTGGACGGCACGGGCAACGGCAACACGGGAACGCTGAACGGCGGGGTAACCTGGTCAACGGACACGCCGGCGGCCTTGCGGCTACTGGCCACAATCGCCATGCCCGAAGTCACGGGCGGGCCTATTCCCGTGGCGCCCTGGCAGCAGCACTTGCCGCATCAATTCGATTGGCTCTACGTCAACGCCAACGCTCCCCCGCCCGAGCCGCCGGCGAGCGCTCACCTGGCCTATCCCCTGGAAGTCCACAAGGGGCCCCCCATGCCGGGGGCGCCGTGGTTTCAGATGCCGGGCACCGTGTTCGAGCAGGGCGGCCCCTTTTCTCTGGGGCCCAATCCATCGCCCCCCTCCCCTTCGCCGGTTCCTGGGGGCGGCGGGGTGCCCGTGCCGGGCGGCACAACGCAGCGCATGCCCGTCCCCCGGTACAACGCGACGGGTGTTGACACCCTGCGCACGCGCGACGATCGGCTACAGCGCTTCTCGGAAATCGTTTCCCAAATCCTCAACTCGCTCATCGCTCAGGGATTGATCTTCCAGACGGGCAAGACCACCTGGACCCTAGCGGGTGGAGCTGGGGGCGTTCTCTCGTTCGACGGCAGGGCCGGGGCGGTCACCCTTTCGGCGGCGGATGTTGCCTCGGCCTATTCGGGCATCCTGGCCAATCAGTTCTTAGCGGGTACTCCCCTGCAAGCGCGGTTCATCGTGGCCGCCGATCTACCGTTCTCGGGAGTGGCGGCGGGTGGCTACACGCTGCCCAACCTGATCGTCGATCAGTGGGGGCGCATTACCGCGATCGCGAATGCAACCCCAGGCGCCGACTATGAAGTCCCTTTGACGTTCACGACGGGCCTCACGCGCACGGTCAACACGGTGACGGTCAACACCAGCCAGAACATCGCAATCCTTTCCAACCTCACGACCAACGGATTCGTCAAGACCTCGGGCGGCACGGGAACGCTGTCGATCGATACGACAACGTATCTTTCGGCCATTGCGATTGGGACACCCGTTGGCAGCTCGACGAACAATTCGATCCTATACATTGCGGCGGGGGCGCTGGCCCAGGACAACACGAACTTCTTCTACAACGGCACGACGTTCACGGTCAACAAGGATGTTTACAGCAACACGAATTCCTCGACGGGCTTCATTGTCGAGCAGTCGGGGACGTTCGCTAACCTGTTCAGGATCAACACGGCCACGGGGCGCGTTGGGTTCGGTGTGGCGCCCACGAACTTTCTCCATGCAACGGGCTTCACGGCGGCCTCGAGCGCCGGTCTTGCTGGCATCGCTGCTGACGACATCGTGTTAATCACCGGCACGGGCGGCGCCAACACAAGAACCACTTCGTCCTCAGGCGGCATCGGCGGGAACTTTGCCCGTGCCAGCGGCGCGGGTGGGCAGCAAACCGGGGCCACATCGGGCACGGCAACGGGCGGACGCGGCGGCAATTTCACTGATACTCTCGGGGCGGGCGGCGCACAGGCTCAGGGAAGCGCTGTCAACAACACAGGTGGAGCAGGCGGCGCCTACACGATGACGATGGGCGTTGGTGGCACGGCCACGGGCGCCACGTCAGCGACCAACCTTGGCGGGGCTGGCGGCGCTCTGCGGTTTGTCGTGGGTGTTGGCGGCAATGCTTCGGGTAGCACGGGCACCAATCGTGGCGGGGCGGGCGGGGTCTTCACATTCACGGGGGGCAACGGTGGCAGCGGCACGGGCGGCGCCACAGCCACAGGCGGCAATGGTACGGGCATGGCCTTTAATGCGGGGGCCGGTGGCGCTGGTTTGTCAGGAACGGGAACGAACACGGGCGGTAATTCCGGCAATATCAGCTTTGTTGGACTCCCAGGCGGGGCGGGCACGGGAGGCACGACGGCGGTAGGTGGCACAGCCTCGTCGATTATCTTCAAGACGGACGTTGGTGGAGTAGGCTCGGGGGCATCGGGGAGCAACACCAACGGCGCCAACGGCGGCATCATCTTTGGAGTTGGTACTAGCACCGATCCCACCGTGGTTGCCAACCAGATCAACTTTCAGCACGCGCTTGTAACGGCAGTCTCCGTGCGCTCGACCGGCACGTTTGTTCTTTGCCTCTCCTCCTCGACGATCGGCCTGACGGTGCAAGGGGCGGCCTCGCAATCGGTCGATCTTCAGGATTGGGTCGATAGCGCCTCCAACGTCCTCGCCAAGATCGATTCGGCGGGCGACTTGACCTTGAACGGCCAGACGGCCAGCCGCGCCCTGACCTTGAACGCCAGCAAGAAGGTTGTCACGATCACGACAACGGATACCGAGCTGGGCTACGTCAACGGGGTGACGAGCGCGATTCAGACGCAGCTGAACAAGCGACCGCTGGCCCTGTTCGATCGTTTCGCGGACACGGCCTCGACCAGCACGGACGGCACCGAGGACGATCTTTATTCCAACACGATTGCTGCGGGGCAACTGACGGCCAACGGGGACATGATTCGCGAGAGCGAATATGCCGTGTTCGCCGGAAGCGCCACGGCAACGCGGCGGCTCAAGAAGTATTTCGGCGGCACGCTCATCTGGGATTCGGGGACGCTGACGCTCTCGGCCGGTGGCGACTTCAGCCTGACCACCGAGATCATCCGGGAGAGTTCGACCGTGGTTCGGGTTACTGTGACCGTGGCGTCCACCTCTGCTTCCAATGTTCCTTACGTCACCTACACCAGGATTACTGGGCTGACGCTTTCGGGGACGAACATCCTCAAAACGACGGGGATAGCGACGGGAGTGGGGGCAGCGCCCGCGGACATCACGAATAAAATGGCCAAGATCCGCTACGAGCCAGCGGCTTAAGGGTGCAGCATGAAATTCATCATCGTGGCAGACGATGCTTTGATCGAGGAGTTTTGCCTTTACAATGGGTACGAGCCAACCGCCCTCGACGAAAAGGGGCAGACGATCCCCAATCCAACGACGCCCCAGGAGTTTTGCCAGGGCCGGATCGAAGTGTTCCTGAAACAGGGCATCGTGGGCAAACGGATGAACGATGCTTTCGCCAGGACCAAGGCGGACGTGATGGCCCAGGCCGAGGCCATTGTTGTTGACGTGAAACCAGAGAAGGAGTGAAGCAATGCCGATTTCCTGGATGCCTGACACAAACCCGAACATTGCGGCAACGCTCATTTCGGCCTACGGACAGGAGCGCGAGAGCGCCCTGCGCCAGCAGCAGCTGAACCAGTCGGCTCAGCAACATGCGGCATCGCTGGCCATGCAGCGGGCCCAGCTCGACGAACATGCCTACGAGTTCGACGCCTCGCGATTGCCCAGCCAGCGCGATACCTTTCATGCCCAGGTCCAGCAAGACAACATGGTGCATCATGCAGTCACCCAATCCTGGCTGAATCAGCAGCAGCTGACGCAAGGTGAGGAAATGCGCTTGCAGCGCATGCGCAACACACAGTCGGAGATCATGGACGATGAGAACCTGACCGACGATCAGAAGAAGGATGCCTTGACCATGCTTCGAACGGGCATGGACCCCTTGCAGCGCCGTCAAGCAGCGACCGTGGCGAAGCAGCACGAAGTCCAGCTCCGTTTTCAGATGATGCAGAATGCTCAGATGGTGGCCCAGCAAACCGAGGATGACAAGATCAGATCGATGAGCGCCAGTCAGCGCGTGCAGCCCATTCGGAGCGAACGTGGTGACGTGATCGGGCACGAGCTAATGATGCCCGGCGGCCGGTCACATTTCATTCCGGCGGGGACCGAGCGCGGCATGTCGATCATGGATCGTCATCGCATTTTGAGCGATGCCCGCAGCTGGGCGGAAAATCGGATCAAGATTTCCACGGGCCCACAAGCGGTTCCCTTGCCGAAGATCACCGTGAACGGCGTTGAAAGAGCGATGAATGAGGATGAGCTGATCCAGGATTATATGCGCCAGCACATGCCCCCTCCACCGCCAACGCCAGGCGGGGGAACAGGGCGCGTTGATGAAGCGACCATCAATTCGCCAAGCAACACGGCGCCAACATCCGCCGCTGCCCCGACAACTCCAGCGCCGCGACCGGCTTATACGTCGGAGCCTGGACGATCGGGCGGCATGGCTGCCCCGATCGTTGGTGCCGTCGAGGATATTGCCAGCTGGTACGCCGAGAATCTTCCCAGAGGATTTAGCCGTATCGGTGGCTGGTTAAACCTGGGTGGACGTTCTCACAGGACCGAGCCGCCACGTCGAGGAGGATAAAGTCGATGGCTGATGATTTGAACGATGCACCAGACGAAACGCCCAGCGATACCCAGGGCGAATCCGAATCCACTAGCCAGGAGCCGGCGCAGCAACAACCCAGGTTGACGCCGGTTCGCAGTCCCGAGTTAGCGCGTGAAGTTGCCAGGCGAGGTCGCTCAGGATGGGCCGATGCCAATGTCACGCCTCAGGCCCGCCTTGCCGACATCCTTGCCACGCATTCTTTGGCTGGCTCGGATTGGGAAACCACGCAGCGCCACGTCGATGAATTCTTCCCGCAAATGGGTTTGCGCGATCGTGCCCAGGTTGGCCATCTCTACAACATGGGTCGGCAGCAAATGCGCCTGCAACAAATGCAACAGGACTATTCCGGGGCTGAAGAAACCACGCTAGGCAGGATCGGGCGCAAGGCCAACATCTTCGGCATCCATCAATTCCTCACGCAGCGCCGTCTTGGCGAAGCCAACGAGCGATTCCGTGCAGCCAGCGCAACGGATGATGACCTGGCCATCATCGCCCAGCATCAGCGCGTAGCTGAGATCGAGAAACAGACCAGCACCAACCAGCATCTGTTCGATGCCGTTGCCGTGCGCTTGCCAACGATGATGCTCGAAATGTTTACGGCGGGCAAGGTGCTGGGCGCCGTCACGACTTGGGGCGCTCGCGGCTTGCAGGCGATCGGCATGATGAAAGCAGCTGCACCCGTCGCGGGCGAGGTCTTGGCCGCCACGGGCGCCTCTTCCCTTCCCTCTCTGACTTCCATGGCGGGGATGCGGGCTCTGGGCACGCGGGCTGGAATGGGCCAGTACGCCTGGGAGCTGCCCGCTTACCTGGGCAGGCTCTCGGCTCAGACGGCGGCCATGCCCTCCATGTGGCTCGGGCAGGCGGCCGAGAACGCGGCATCCCACGGCGGCAACTGGTGGCAGGGGAAGAACCTGGCGCCAGCCTTTGGCCTGGGCATGATGAACATGGCGGTTCTGGGATCGATGGGGCACATTGCCGAGAACATCCCTGGGGCCACGGTGGGCTCGTTCCTGCAACGGGCGGGAATGCGAGCCGGGCTTGGCATGGTCGAGCAGCAAGCGGTCGATACCATCGCCAGCGCAACAGGGCTTGAGAGCGGATACGGTATCCTCGGGGACGCCTTTGCGGGCCGGTGGGGGAACGTCTGGCGCCGGGCTCTGGTAGACGGCACCACTTTCGCGGCCTTCGGCGCTTTACACGAAGCGCAGCATGGGGCTCCCCCCGCCATCATGTCCGACTTGGCCCGGGCCGGAAGGGATTTGCGACTTCAGGGTCTGCCGCGCGATCGCGCCGGCGCCGAGCTGGTCAGGGTCAGCGAAAGTCTCGGGGCACAAATGGTGGCGGATCCGACCATGAACCGGGAAGGCGCTCGAGCTTTCGTCGAGGCGGCCTTCTCCGGGGAACGGGAGGGACCGCAAAAGCGCTATGGCCTGGCCCTGGCCGACGTGCTTCCCGAGAAGGTGGAAGCGCCCAAGGGGCCAACCGAAACGCCGGGCGCAACGCCACAGCCCACCGAACCGCCTCAAGAGGCTTCCCAGCCTCAGTTCTTCCGCGAGCCGCCACGGGCCACGCAGGAGGCCAGGGCAGCCCGTGTGGCCCAGGGTGAAAGCGTTCATCTGGACAAGGGGACCAAGTTTGGCGTGAGCGAGACGGGCGACCCCACGGTAAAGGGGAGAAAGAACGGGGAGACCTACACCCTCAAGATGACGCCCGACGCCCAGGGGGGCATTGTCGAGGCCTACGATGCCAGCGGCAACAAGATCAAAGATACTTATTATGCCTTCACCAAAAACGAGAAGGGCATTGTCAGTGGGGACGTAAAAATCAATGCCGATCATCAACAGCAAGGGTTGAAGACGGCCATGTACGATCTGATTAGCCGGACCCAGGGAGAGGTTGGGCCAGGCCGGATGCAGACGCTCGAAGGGGTGAAATTCTGGGCGAATAACGAAAAACTTGGGCAGCAGATCGAGGCGGCCCGGAAAGCTGTGCTAGACTTGCAAAAGACGGAAGGGGAGAAAAGCCCACAACTCGAGCGCGACACGACTGATCTTCAGGATTTAACAACCAGGGCCAAGGAATACGTTGAGTCGTTGGGCCAGCAACACCCAGCGCTGGCCAAGGAATATGCGGACCTGTTATCTCAGGCTGCGACACTCAAGGGGGAATTACATGGCGAAGTTATTGGCACCGGAGCCGGAGGCGAACGTAGCGGCGAGCAGTCGGCATCCCTTCGACGTTCCGGTGAGGCCGATTTACAACAAGCATCTCAAGCTGCTCAAGATCATGACGCGGCTACGCGCGCTCAGAACGCAAGCGCTGACGCCGCCCAAGGGATTGCCGAACGTGGGCCCACCGGCGCCGAGCCCGCCGGTGCAGCGGCTGCCGCTCCCGTTCGGGGCGAGACCGCCGTCAGCGACGTGAACCACGTCGAGCGCGGGCGCATGGCGGGTGAGCAATTCCGCAAGCAGTTCTTTCACGAGCCGGGCTCGCCGATTCCCGCGGGGCCCGTCCCGGCTCCCGAGCCGAGCAAGGTGCCGAGCGCCTTGAGCGTGGCCCTAGCTCCTCCTGCCCTGGCCAAAGTCCTTGGCTCAGGAACCTTTCGGGCAACCTTAGCCGAACAGGTGCGCATGGTCATGCAAGCCGAAGCCGCGATGAAGGAAGCGAAGGAGTTCTATCGCGACTGGATCGAGCGCGTGCCGGATGAAGCCCCTCGGCAAGAACGCTTCTTGCAATTCGGCGATGCCATGGAACAGGGCAAGCTCACGGAGCTGCCGGCCGAGCAACGCCCCTTTGCCGAGGGGATGCGCAAGCTTCTCGACCAGGGCGAGCAAATGCTGGCATCCCGTGGCTTGCTCAACACGTTCGTTGAACACTACTTTCCGCACATTTGGGAGATCGGCGATCAGCCGCCGCAATCGGTTGGCCAGGCCTTCCTGGGGCGCCGTCCCCTGGGCGGCTCCAAGAGTTTTCAAAAGGAACGAACGATACCCACGCTGCGCGACGGCATCGAAGCCGGTCTCAAGCCGACAACCTGGAACCCAGCTGATCTAACCCTGCTCAAGCTGGGCGAGGTTTACAAGGCGGTCTTTCAGCACGACCTGAATCAGCAGCTGGTCGATCAGGGCCTGCGCGCCTACGCCCGCCTGGGCCAGCAAGCCCCCCAGGGATCCCGCCGCTTGAATCAGGCTAACGAGGCTGTCTTCGCGCCAGCGGAAACCAAGGTCAAGGAATACTTCGACAAGAAGCAGACCGATGGGCTTGAGAAATTTGCTCAGTCGCTGGGCATCGACATTCAGCGGGTGATGAAGGGCGAGCCGGGCATGGCCGAACCGAACCGGGTGACCGTGCGCTTTGGTACCGGCGAAGAAGTTCTTGCCCATGAGATCGGGCACGAGATCGATCGCAAGTACGGGATGCAGCAATGGCTGAGCGATCCGGCCATTGCCAAGGAGCTGTCCGACCTGGCCGATCTGCGAGCTGAGGGGAGAGCCGATCCCAATTACCAGACCTATCTGCGTTCGGACGGCGAGCGCATGGCGAACCTGATCGCCGCTTATGTCCATGCTCCCGATCTGCTTGCCGAGATGGCGCCGCGCTCCAAGGCCAAGCTGGAAGGCTTGCTCGATGCCACGAAGGAATTGACGCCCCTCAAGGACATCAAGCCATCCTTGGTGCTGGGCAGTCGGGAACAGATGCTGCGTTTAGCGGGGCCGACGCTGCAAGGGCACTACTACTACCCGGCGCCCGTGGCCGACATCATCGATCGCTACCTGGCGCCGGGCTTTCGCGGGAACAAGTTTTACGATGCGGCCAGGCATATCACCGATTCGCTGGTTTCGAACCAACTCGGCTTCTCGTTCTTCCATGCTGGCTTCGTGCTGTTCGACACCATGGCCTCGAAAATGGCACTGGGCATCAAGGAGATCAGCCAGGGCCGCTTTGCCGAGGGCGCCGGCAAGGTGCTATCGAGCCCCTATGCCGTTGTTGAAGCCTGGAAAGAAGGTGGCAAGGCGATTGCCGAATACCTGAAGCCTGGCTCGCAGGGAGGCATCTACGGCGAGCTGGTGCAGAACGCCGTCGAG
>Ga0105249_10000311_pt1 | contig 49293 bp, 43 predicted proteins | sample KBSS44metaG_FD_81522 | JGI IMG/M metagenome (GOLD analysis project Ga0105249, IMG submission 81522) | Switchgrass rhizosphere microbial communities from Kellogg Biological Station, Michigan, USA - KBS S4-4 metaG | ecosystem: Host-associated > Plants > Roots > Rhizosphere > Soil | place... | reverse complement strand
GCTCGTAGATCGCCTTTCCTTCAGCCAGGTCAATGGCCTTCGTCGGCAGGTCGAGGGCGCCCTCGGTACCCAGCGCGGCCGAGAAGCGATCATGCAGCGCAATGAGATCCTGGGGGGGCCGCTTTGCGAGGACGGCTGCGGTGAGTGAGTCCAGCACCGCTTGCGCCGCCGCGGCGCGCGCGCCGCTGAGCCGAGCGGCGACGTCCTTCGCGTCCTTGAGGAAGGAGACCGCCTCGTCGTACTCGATGTCCGAGATGAGCTTCCCGCTGGCGTCGATTGCCTTGCTGTACTCCTCCACGGCAACGCCCACGATACTCGACAGCCGCTTGGCGGGACCCTCCTGGGCGCTCAGCGGTGACCCCGCCGTCGAGGCAATCAGCGCCCCGAGCAAGGCGATCAGAACGGCTCGCGATCTCATTCCGAACGAAATTATCGGGCTTTTCGACCCAATGCTAGTCGCTGCCCTATACGGAGTTGGGCGGACTGGTCGCGTCGAGAACAACCATGGCGCCGGCCGTCGTCGCGGTGTGGGTGAGGGATACCCAAATGTTCGTCACGCCGAGCTCGGCCGCGCGGTCCGCCGCGCGACCGTGCAGCGCGAGGGTGGGGCGGTCATCGGCGCGAACCACTTCGATGTCTCGCCAGCCGATGCCACGCGCGAGGGAGTTGCCCGAAAGCGCCTTGAAGGCAGCCTCTTTTGCCGCGAGGCGGGCGGCGAGATGTTGGGCCGGCAACGGCCGCGCGAGCGCATACGACACCTCGTCCGCCGTGAACAATCGGCGGAGCACGCGTTCGCCCTTCGCGTCGAGGAGCCGATCTACGCGCGCGATGTCCACGAGATCGATTCCCACGCCGACGATCACGGCTTCGCCTGTCGCCAGAAGGACCGCCGAGGCGACGGAAGCGGAGACGTCGTCAGGGCCGGCAGCATCGCGATCCAGCAGCGATCCGCCTCCTCGAACACTCGAAGCACCGCCCAGGTCCAGTCGCGCCACCTGGCGAGTCGGGTCGCGTTGCCGCTCGTCCGCACCTGTTCCGCCGTCTCGCCTAACGCATCGAGCGCGGCGTACAGGCGCTCGGCGTACTCGAGCAGCTCGGCTTCCAGGGCGCGGCGGTCGGGCGCGCTCTCCGGGTAGCGCTCCGTCGCGAGCTCACCGAGCAGCGTGGTCGTCGCGGCGGTGAGACGGCGCGGATCGAACGCCGCGAGTCGGGAGGCCGGCTCCGCGAAACCCTCCGCGGCACGCCGGGCGGCGAGGAGGCCGGCGAAGAAACGGTCGTGGTCCGATCCAGTATGCCCCCGACGCGACCCCAGACCGCGCATGGTCCGCGTGAACTCCGGAAGCGCGAGCGCCGTCGAGACGATCTGCGCACCGAACGGCTGCAGCCCGGCGTGCCCCACGAGCTCAATGACGTCCTGCCCGACATGCACGGTCAGCACCGGCGCTTCCCAGACGACGCCATCGACGCGATCGATGCGCGTCGTGTGCTCGCGATCCGCGACGTGAATGGACACCAGCTCGTCGACGATGCGGACGGTACCATCCGCGTCGAACGACGCACCGCGGAGCGTGCCGCGGACCCGTACAGGAATGCGTGGCGTGTCACCCATTGACTGCTCCATCGCGGGGTTTCGCGTCGAGGCCGCGCCCGCTCACGATCGCACGGTTTCCGGTGCGGGCCTCGAACCGCGCCATGAACGTCGCGAGGCGATCGGCGCTGAACCGCTCGCGCGGGATGCCTAACGCCTCGATCGCCCGCTCGATCGCGTCCGGCAGGCCCTCGACCTCGACCAGCACGTCCATCCGGGGATAGCGTTCGAAGCGGATCGTCGCCCGGCCGAGCACATACTGCGAGACGTGGCGGTCGATCTCCACGGCCACTGCGTACCCCAGACGCTCGAGAAGCGCGTACACCGCAGCCGCATCCGCCGCCTCGACCGAAATCTCCTCCCGAACCTTGTACCCGTCCTCGTACCGCGTCGGTCCCTTCCACTCGAGCGTCGCCCGTCCGCCGTCCGCGCCTCCGAACGAGCGAACGCGAAGCATTTGATCTGCGGCACCGAGTCGGCCGTCGATGTCGTCGTATCGCCGATCCTCGAGGCGTCCCTCGAACGTCATCTGTGCACCCGCCGCCTCGAGTCGTCGGCGGCAGGCGTCGATGTCGTCGACGACGCTCTTGAGCTCGACCTCACGCGGCATCGATGGCCCGCATGACCGCGTCGGTGTCGGTCAGGTCCGCGAACACGGCAACCGGTCCGTGCGACGACAGCTCCTCGACGGAGTACCGCCCGGTGGCCACGGCAATCGCCCGTGCGCCGATCGCGCGCGTACAGTCGATGTCGGCCGGCGTGTCGCCGATGATGACGATCGCGTCGCCCTCGACGTTGAGGCCCAGGCTCTCGCGCGCGCGCCGCTGCGCGATGGCAGGCAGCTCCCCGCGAATCTCGTGATCCGATCCGAACGCCGACACGGTGAAGCGCGCCGGGTCGATGCCGACGGCGCGCAGCTTGGCGCGGGCACCGATTTCGATGTTGCCGGTCAGGAGGCCGATGCGGCGATCATGCCGCGCCTCGAGCGCATCGAGCAACTCAACGACGCCGTCGAACCGCTGCACGTGCGTCATGCCGGAGACGAGCTCCTCGTTAAGACCGGCGACGTAGTCGGCGAGCAGGGTTTCCATGCGCGCGTCGATGAGCGCGTCGCCGTGCCCTTCGGCGCGCATGAGATCGCGGACGATCTGCATGTCCGTCTTGCCGTCGTAGCGATAGCGCTCATCGCCCGATGTGCCGAATGCCGTCGTCAGGGCGCGCTGCATGGCGCGTCGCCCGGCGCCGTCGCTCCAGAGAATGGTTCCATCGATGTCGAAGAGAACGAGCTTCACGTCTTCCGGATCAGGTTCGAGTGATGATGAGGCCGGTCATGATGCTGCCGGCGCCGAGTCCCTGCCAAATCGTGGGAACCTCTCCCAGTGCGATCCACGCCACCGCGAGCGCCACGAGCGGCTGCAGGTTGCTGAACATGGAGACTCGCGTCGGCCCGATGCGGCTGACTCCGTGGTACCAGATCAGATTGCCGACGACGAGCGCGCCGATACCGCTATAGATGATGGCGCCCCACACGGGCACCGAGACAAGATGCCAGTCGGTCGCCACAATGTCCGGCAAACCGACCACCGTGACGAACACTGCGCCGCCGAGCAGGCTGTAGGCGCCGACGTCGATGCCGGACAGGCGCTCGGTGTACGGTTTGATCAGGATCGCGAAGAACGCCCAGCAGAGCGACCCTGCGACAATGAGGGCGCTCCCGAGCATGGTATCGTCGCCGGTCGAGTGAACGACCGAGCCGAACACGACGCACGCGATCCCAACGAGCTGGAGCGAGATGCCTGCCCAGCCGCGCGCGCCCACGCGCTCGACGCGGAAGATCCGACCGACGATGGCGACGAACGCCGGAGACCCGGCGAGCATCAGCGCGACGGTGCCGGCGCGGCTGCGTGCGAGGCCCTCGATGAAACACAGCTGATACAGACCGTTCCCGAGCACACCGATCGTAATGAGCGCCCACAGGTCGCGGCTCACCGGACGCTCGTGGGATCGGATGCGCCCGATGGCGAGCAGCGCGACGACGGCCATGACGATGCGGACGGCGTTGTACGCGAGTGGCGGGACGGTGCGCGTCCCATACTTCGCGACAGTGTAGTTGACGGCCCAGATGACCGCCATCAGCACGAGGAAAGCATCGGTCGCAAAATCGCCCGGCCGCGCTGGTGTGCGGCCGGGCGTCGCGACGGGAGTGGCGGTCGCCGGCATGGGGGGAAAGGTAACAGCTATCAGCTATCAGTCCTCGGGTTCGGTCACTGGTTTACAGTCCCTCGTCCCCAGTAGTTTCCGCGGATGCACGTCTCCTTCGCACTCTTCGCCGACGCGGCGAACCTCTCGCAGGAAGGCAAGCTGAACATCCTCGGGGTGTTCGACGCGGTGCAGGTGGCCACCATGCCCACCGTGCATCCGCGCGCGACCCTCGTCCTGCGCCTCAAGGGCTCCGGTTCCGACATCGGCCGGCATACGGTCGCGCTCCGCTGGTTCAACCCAACGGGCAGCGAGCTCTGGTCGTCGCTTGGCGAGCTGGATGTCGGTGCCGCCGGCCCACCACACCAGCTGTCGACGGAGATGGATCTGCCGCTGATCGCTGCCATCGATCTCCCGCTCGACGAGGTCGGCTCGTACACCATGCAGGTTGCCCTGGACGACAAGGTGCACGCGAGCGTCCGGCTTCAGGTCCGCATGGGCGCTCCGATCCTGCCGGCGACGAGCATGGTGAGCTGACGCAGCGTTGTCGTTGTCCCGCTACCCGCTACCCGTCAGCCGAGGACGCGCCGCGCCGAGATGAAGCGACCCGTTAGGGCAGTGACATACGCATCACTCGTATCATCGAGACGCTCCACCGCGTAGCCGCCGCGCCCGAGGGCCAGATGCACCATGCGCGCCCCGCCGAGTGCGATGCCGACATGCGTGATACGCCGGTCGGGGCGGTCGCTGAAGAACAGCAGGTCGGCCGGCTGAAACGCCGACAGCGTCGTTCCGGCATCGCGTCCTGCATCGGCCTGTTGCCACGCATCGCGCGGGAGCGAGATCCCGTGCAGCCAAAACGCCGTCTGCACGAGCCCTGAACAGTCCGCGCCCCACGGCGACACGCCGCCCCACTGATACGGCGTTCCCGCGAACCGATCGACAGCGGTCGCCACGATCGCCGCCGCGGCGCGTGGGAACGTGTCCGCCCGCGCAGTCTCGTCGATCGCGTAACCGTTGACGATCATCTCGCCGCCATCGACCCAGGCGCCGAGCGGAAACGCTCGGATGCCTGCCGATCCCCGCGCAACGCAGCCGAGCGACAGGCGACGGTCGACTGGCGTTAGGTGCCCCGGTTCCGTTCCGACGTAGCCTCGGTGCATCCACCCTTCGTACCCATCCTCGCCGCGCACGCGCATCCAGTCGCCCTCGTTCGACAGGACAGTGACGACGTGGCCGGCGAGCCGCTGCGAGATCTGCACGCTCGACACCCGTGCCTCGGCGTGCATCGGCGCCACGGACGCGCGGACGACGACGTCACCGGTCATCGCGCGGCTGTCGAGTCAGCGAGACCCGGAATTCCATCGCGTCCCGTGGCGAGGCGCACCGCGCGCTCCACCGCCCGCTCGAGCGCGGCCACCACCAGTCCCTCGGCCTGGAGGGCGGGCGCCGGCGGACCATCGAGCGGGCAGATGGCGAAGATCACGTCGCCGTCGAAGCTCGTTCCCGTTGGCGTGATGCGGCGGAACAGCGCTGCGGAGCTGGCCTGAGCGAGCTGTGACAGCTCGACGCGCGCCAGGCAGGCGCTCGTCGCCACGACGGCGAGCGTCGTGTTCTGCATCGTGGCATCGGTGAACTTGCGTCGCACGCCGCCCTCGGCGATGAGCCGAGCGCCATCGAGGAATCGTCCGTCTGCGTCGCGCGCCCCCGCGATGATCGCACCGTCCGCGTCACGCACGTCCCCGAGCGAGTTCACGACGGCGACCGCTGCCGCCGTGAGGTCGCCCGACGCCGCGGTGCCGATGCCCACGCCGCCCTTCATCGCGCCGGCGATGCCTCCAGCCTTGCCGACCGTCGCGCCCGTTCCAGCGCCGACGCTCCCTTCCGCGATCCCCACGGCGGTGGCTGTGTCACAGGCGTCGTAGGCCATGGCCGCGGTCGGGCGCGCGCTGAAGGTGCCTAACGGCATGAGGTCGAAGATCACCGCCGCCGGAATGATGGGGACGACGCCGCCGCTCACCGGATGCCCGCGGCCGCGCTCCTCCATCCACCGCATGGCACCGGCGGTGGCGTCGAGCCCGTAGGCCGACCCACCCGTCAGCACGACGGCGTCGACGCGGTCCACGAGGTGAAACGGCGATGCCGCGTGCAGCTCGCGCGTCCCCGTCGCGCGTCCGATGACCGCGGCGGCACAGCGGAACGCGCCTCGCACACCGCGCACGACGGTGATGCCCGTGGCGCCCACACCATCGGTCGCGTGGCCGACGGCGATCCCGAGCGCCGACAGGTCGGCGCTCACGCGCCGGATGCCGGAGCCTTCCCGGGCGCGGCCGGCGTTTCCGGCGTCACACCCGCGCGCTTGCTGCAGTCCGCACACAGGACGACGCCGCGCATCGTACAGACGTTGCAGATGAAGCGCCCGCAGTCGGAGCACGGATATCCCTCCGACGCGCGCTCCTCCTTGCCGCACGCGCGGCATACCATCGCGTCACGTTCGCGCAGTTCCACCATCGCGTTCTCCAGAGACCGGCGGTCGCGTCAGCGAGCGCGCGGGTTGAGCCCGTATTCCTTGATCTTCTTGATCAGCGTCGCGCGCGAGATGCCGAGCTCGCGCGCGGCGTGCGTGCGGTTCGCGTTATGCACGCGGAGCGTCCGCTCGATGTGCACGCGCTCCACCTCCTCCAGCGTGCGCGCCACGTGCTGCTCGGACAACGGCACCGACAAATCGCGGACGTCGGCCGGCAGGTGGCGCACCTCGATCTGCTCCGCTCCGCGCCCGACGATCATGGCCCGCTCGAGCACGTTGCGGAGCTCGCGGATGTTGCCGGGCCAGGCGTGCCGCAGGAGTCGATTGAGCGCTTCGTCGCTGATGCCCTGCGGCGCGGCCGGCATGTGCGGCCTCAGGTCATCCACGATGCGCCCCATGAGCTCCACGAGATCCTCGCGAGACCGCGCGCGCAACGGAGGAAGGTACAGGGGCATGACGCTGAGCCGGTAGTACAGGTCCTCCCGGAAACGCCCCTCGTTCACTTCGTTGACGAGGTCGCGGTTCGTGGCCGCGATGACGCGCACATCGGTGCTGATCTCCCGCGTTCCACCCACGCGCCGGAACCCCTTGCCCTCGAACACACGGAGGAGCCGCGCCTGGAGGTGCGTGCCCAGCTCGCCGATCTCATCGACGAACAACGAGCCGCCTGCGGCCACCTCGAAGAGGCCGACATGCGGCTGATGTCCGTTGCTGCCCGCTCCGGCGTCCTGACCGAACAGCGCGACCTCCAGCACGTCGGCATTCAGCGCCGCGCAGTTCACCTCGACGAACGGGCTCGTGCGACGCGAGCTGTGCGAGTGAATCAGCTCGGCGACCCGACCCTTGCCCGAGCCGCTCTCGCCGAGCAGCAGGACCGTCGTTCGATCGCTCGCGGCGAGGAGCTCGACCTGCGCCGCGAGGTCGCGCATGACGGTGGAGCTTCCGAGCGCAAACTTCGCGGCGATGCCGCCGCGACGCTCGCTCAGATACTGGTTGAGCTGGCGCAGCCGCACCTTCTCGAACGCGCGCTCGGCTGCCACGGCCAGGTGCGCGGGCTCGACCGGCTTCGTGAGGAAGTTCTCGGCGCCGCTCTCGAGCGCCTGCAACGCAAGTGGACCATCCCCGTGCCCGCTGATCAGGATCACGACGGGCGAGTGCTCGCGGATGCGTTCGTAGACGTCGACGCCGGTCATGTCCGGCAGCCGCAGGTCGAGCAACACCAGGTCCGGTCGCGATGCTTCGTAGGCAGCGATCGCCTCTGCGCCGCTGTAGGCGCGGCTGACGCTGTGATTCCCGTGGCGCTCGAAGAACGTCGCGAACGCGTCCGTGACCGGACGCTCGTCGTCGACGATGAGAACGGACGACATTACCGCGCGGCTTGAGCGAGGACGACGCGCGTGAGCTCGTCGAACGTGAACGGTTTCATGACGCACGCGCGTCCCGTCTCGTCGAGGAAGCGCTGCGTCTCGTCGCTCTGCGCGTCGCCAGTGAGAAAGACCACCCGCGCGGCATGCATCGGATCCCGCTCCAGGAGCTCGCGGTAGATCGTGTCGCCGCTGGTGTCCGGCATGCGGAGATCGAGGAGTACCGTGTCGTATCGGCGGCTCTCGAGGAGCGCGAACGCTTCGGCGGCGTTGCCAGCGGCATCCACGACATGGCCGAGTCCCGCGAAGTATCGGAGGATGGCCGAACGAATCGACGGCTCGTCGTCGACGATGAGTAGAGCCAGGGAACGGCCGGACGATTCGCTCGTGGACATCTCGCGTGTCCCCACCGGCTCCATCCCTGGCGGCGCGACGATCGGGAGGTCGACGATGAACGCGGCGCCCGTATCGGGGCACTCGATGCGGATGGATCCTCCGTGCTCGCGAATGATGCCGTCCGATACGGACAGGCCCAGCCCCGTTCCCTTCCCGATGGTCTTCGTCGTGTAGAACGGATTGAACACGTGATCGAGCTCCGACGCGGGAATGCCGGGGCCCGAATCGCGAACGGTGGCGAGTATGCGCCCCGCCCGGACCTCGGTCGTCACGCTGATCCGCCGCTCACCGTCCCACCCGCGAAGCGCCTGCTCCGCATTGCCTAACAGGTTCAAAAACACCTGCTGCAGCTGGAACGGGTCGGCCCAGATCGCCGGCAGCGTCGCGTCGAGGCGCTCCTCGAGCTCCACACCGTGCACCTTGAGCGCATAGCGACGCAGCTCGAGCGTGCTGGCGATGACGTCGTTCACCGACGTCGTCGTGCGCTGCGGGGCATGCTGACGGGCGAACGTCAGCAGGTTCGACACGATCTTGGCCGCGCGCTTTGCCTCGTTGTGAATCGTGCGCAGCGACTCCGCGCGATCCGCAGCGTCGTCGTCGGTGGTGAGCACGAGCTGGGAGAACGCCATCACGCTCGCAAGCGGGTTGTTCAGCTCGTGCGCGACGCCGCTCACCAGCTGTCCGATCGCCGCGAGCTTCTCCTGCTGGATCAACTGCTCGACCAGCAGCTTCTCTTCACCGACGTCGCGAACGACGCCGAGCGCCCCCGTCACGACATCGCCTTCCTTGACTGGCGATGCCAGCATCGCCGCCGGACGCGACACCCCGTTCGCATCCAGGTAGCGGAGCTCGCAGCGCTGTCGGCGTCCGCGCAGGGCCTCGCGATGAGTCGACCACAGCGCTTCGCGATCCCGCGGATCGATCACCGCGTCGAAGTGCGTGCCTAACAGCTGATCGCGGCTTCGTCCGGTCGCCATCTCCAGCGCGCGATTCACCGACGTGAAATCACCGTTCGTGTCGACAGTGAAGATCGCGTCGGAGGCTGACTCGACGAGCTCGGTGTACCGCGCTTCGGAGCGTGCAAGCGCGGCGTCACGTTCCCGGCGCTCGGTGATGTCTCGCGCGACTGCGTCGCGGGCGCGGCGCTCGTCGGTGATATCCCGCAGCGCCACGACGATGCCGATCACGCGCGTCACGTCGCGGAGTGCCGCCTGGCTCACCGAGATCTGGCGCCGCTCGCCGTCGCCACGAACGACCACCGAGTCGAATCGGCGCGGATCGCCCTTGAAGGTCGCCGCGGCGTGCAGCTCCATCTCGTCCACCAGTTCGGGCGGAACGTGTGAAGACAGCGCCGTTCCGACCAGCTCGCCCTTCGCCGCCAGCATCTCCGTCGCGGCCGGATTCGCGAACGAGATGCGTCGCTGCGGGTCGAGCACGAGAATGCCGTCGTTCGCCGTCTCGAGCACGAGCCGGTTGCGCTCGGCCAGCGTGTGCGCGGCGGTCACATCGTCGAACGTCACGACCGCACCGCTATTCGGGTGTGGCGACGCGACGATGTCGAACAGAAGCCCGCGCGTCGTGGAGCGGATCGTCTCGCGGCCGAGGACGCCGTCGTGCAGCGCTCGCCAGAGCGGACAGCCTTCACTGATGACGCGCGCCTCGCCAAGCACCGCCTCGTAGAACTGGCGGCCGACGAGCTCGCGATGATGCGTCTCGAAGTGTCCCAGCTGCAACGCACGAGAGTTGTACCGTACGATGCGGCCGTCATCGTCGATGACGACCATGCCGGTGGGGATCGCGTTGAACGCCACGGTCCACTCGCGACTCGATTCCGCGAGCTCTTCATACAGCCGCGCGTTCACGATCGCGACCGCCACGTGATCGGCCAGCCGCTGCAGCACCCGCGCGTCGCCGTCGTCGAAATCGTCGGTGCGGTTGAACACCGATAACGTGCCGATGACGCCGCGCGCCGTCGACAGCGGAACGACGACCGTATTGCGAATCCGCACGAGCCGCTGTGCCTGACGATTCAACTCGGGATCGTCCTGCACCGCATTGGAGATCACCGCCGACTGACGCATCACGGCTCGCCCACTGATGCTCGCGCGCACGGGGAGCATCAGTCCCGCGAGGAGGTCGCCGCTTCCAGCGGCGGCGGTCACGTGGAGGTAGTCGTCGCGTCGCAGCGCCACACACGCGCCCTCCGCGCCCAGCAGCGACATCGCGTGCCGCAGAATCAGGCGCATCACCTCGCCCATGCGGAGCGACCCGCTCACCGCGCGCGCGACGTCCGCCAGCGCTTCCGTCTGGCGGCGTTCCCGCTGGCTCTCCGCGTACAGGCGCGCGTTGGTCAGTGCGCTTGCCGCCTGTGCGCCCATCGTCAGCAGGAAATCCGCATCGTCGTCGTTGAACGCGTCGCGACGGCCGCTGGCAACGGCGAGCACCGCGACGAGGTGCCGTCCCATTCGCAGCGGGACGGCCAGCAGTGACGTCATGGGCGTTCCGGATCCGACGACGAGTGCGTCCGCGCCGATGAGCTCCGACGCTGCGGGATGCGGTTCCGCCACGAGCACCGGTTGCCCGGTGCGGGCGACGCGCGCGATGACGCCGTCACCGAGTGCGACCTCCGGAAGCGGAAGCTCCGAGCCGCCGACGAGCCGGACGAGCGGATTGACCGTCGAGCGGTCGAGATCGGGGTGAACGACGACGACGCTGTCGCAGGCGATCAGCTGAGACACGCCACGCGCGACTTCGAGAGCGATCTCGCGCTCATCCAGCGACCGCGCGAGCGCGCTGCCGACAAGCTGCAGCCGTTGCAGTCGCTCCGCCTGACGTGCGGTCAGCTCGGATAGCCGCACCCGCTCGATGTGGTGTACGACCTGCTGCGCGAACAGCTCGATGGTGCGCAGTCGCGTCAGCGCCGACGGTCCGTCCTCCGCCGGGTCGCCAAGAACCAGTGTGGCCACCGGGTGTCCCGCCGGCGTACGCAGCGGAAGGATGTGAGTACCTCCGACGCCCCACTCGGCCCCGCCATGGCGAAGATTGCTGAGCGCGAGGACCTCGCGCTGCTCCATGCCGACGGCGATGCACCGCGGGCCATCGTGGTCGCCTTCGCGAATCGCGATGCCGACGCGCCCGAATCCCACGGAGTGGATCGCATGCACGAAGATCCGCAGTCGCTCGTCGAGCGAAGTCGCCCGCTCGACGTCGATCAGCGCCGCATGAAGCGCCAGGTAGTGGTCCCGGTCGCGCAGCAGCGACCGGATTCGGCCGCCGAGCGATGGCGGCAATGACTCGAGGAGTGCGAGTTCCTCGGCCGACCAGCGCTCTTCGGCAGAAACCGGGGCGGAGTGGGCAACCACGCGGTCAGGTTCCGCATGGCTGGAAGGCGCCCTGAGCGCCGGATCCAGCGAGGTTCACTTCCGGCGCGGTACGAGGACGTGCGCGGCGAGCGGTTCCACCACGACATCGAATGGCGTCATTCCCACGAGGTCTCCGTCGGCCTGCACCGGTCTCGCGGGGTCCGTCTCGATTCGGATCCGCTTCCCGGCTGTGTACAGCATGCAGGGATCCGTGCGGAAATCCTTGCGCAGCAAGCGCCAGGTGATCCGCAGCGAGTCCCTCAACCCTCTCGGAGAGAAGACGCACAAGTCCAGCAATCCGTCATCTTGTCGGATTCCCGGCCCGAGCGTGATCAGATCCCGGAAAACTGCTCCGAAATTTGCCACCATGACCATCGTCGCCGTTCGCTCGTGCAGAACGCCGTCCACCGTGGCTTTTACCGCGAAGCGCTCCTGCCTGAGCGCGGCGCGAGCGCCCGTCCAGAAGTAGGCGAGGACGCCAAACCTGCCCTTGAGGGCCGTCGGCGTGGTCTCGACCATCCTCGCGTCGATCCCGACGCCCGCCGCAAAGGCGAACCGGTGTCCGCCGATCGAACCGAGGTCGATGCGCGCCTCGTCCCCGTCGAGCAGGGCGTCTACCGCCGCGCTCACGCGCAGGGGGATGCCCAGCACGCGCGCAATGAGGTTGCCCGTTCCGCCCGGCAGCACGCCGATTGGTACGGTGCTCTCGGCCAGCGTTCCTATGACTTCCATCACAGTGCCGTCGCCGCCAAGCGTGAAGACGGCGTCGTATTCGCGACCGCGCTGATCCGCCACCTCAGCCGCGTGCCCCGGTCGCTCCGTCATGATCAGGTCGCACGTCACTCCGCGACGAACGAACGCGGCTTGCGCCTGCGCTCGGGTCCGAGCGCCGCGCCGCGACCCTGGATTGACGATGAGAAGGACTCGCTGCCTCAGAACCGCCACAGGCGGAAGATATCGAAACCAAACTGCCGAGGCGTCGGCGTGAATCCACGCGCGGCGGAGATGGCCGCACCGCACAACAGCGCGCTCGTGGGCGGATCGGATCCCGCGGAGATTCCCAGGTTCTCGTTGAGCCGGTACTCCACCTTGATGCCGAGCGACTCGTAGATGTTCAGATTGCCGCTCGCGTTGTTTCCTCCGAGCAGCGCGCCGACCTGACACAGGCCCGTAGCGGCACTCACATAGGCGCGACTCCCGACCTGCCACCCCGTCGTCAGTCGGGCGCCGTTGAGGACACTGTTCAAGCCGCCCGTGAAGCCCTGCCCCGACGCCAGCCCCTGTCGCCCCAGCTCGACGTCGATCACATCCACGAATCCAATACCGCCGCGAAGCCAGTCGCCGAGGTAGCTGCCGAACGACCGCAGGAGGCTCAGCGTGGCGTCCTGGCTGCTGACGCTGAAGCTCGGCGCGCCCGTCAGCAGGTAGCTCACGAGATCCGTCTGTGAGATGCTGAGCAGACTGTCGGCACTGGACAGCTCGATGCGAGGCTGCGCGAGCGTTCCGCGGATCTGGACGCGCACACGGATATCCTGCTGCGCGAGGTTGGTGCTCGATCGATGCACCGTGTGCGTGGCCGCGATGTTCAGCTCGGGATTGAAGTCCGCGTCCCCGAAGAATCGCACTGTCCCATTCTCGACGATGAACGTGCGCTGGACGATGCCCAGGTTCAGGCGGTACGTGCCGCGGTTCGTCGTGAGAATGCCGTCGAGCGCCAGCTGCTCGAACGGGCTGCCCGTCTCCGAGCTGCGCGCGCGGGCGACCTGGAGCGACCCGCCGAGGTTGATGTTCGCCTCGGATGATCGCAGCCACACGTCGCTTCCCATCCGGATCTGCACGTTGTCGATCGACAGGTTTCGGACGAGCGCCGGAGGGGGCTTCGGGAGCAGCGTCCGATTCGTCGTGAGCGTCGTGTCGATGATGTTGTAGAGGTCCGGGCTGTCGAGGCGGATGACCTGTTTGTCGATGAGCTCCGGAATGAAGACCGTGCCGCGGTCGACGGTGATGAGTCCCGTGAGCGTCGACTGCTCGTACGATCCTTCGAGCCGCAGGTTCGTCGCGGAAACGTCGAGATGTGCGACGCGTGCCCTGTCGATGATGTGGAAGTTCCGCGCGGAAAGCGTGAGGTCGAACCGCGGGTTGTCCTGATCGGCCAGGCTCGCGTATCCACTCAGCAACAGCGTGCCCACACGCTCCTCGCGCGTGGCAACGCTGAAGCGGTCGATCTGCAAACTGTCGCCCAGGAAATTGAGGTTCACGTTCAAGTCGGTGAGTTTGACGTTGCCCATCGGCTTGAGTCCGAGCGCGCCACCGGCGACCGTCAGATTCCCCGTGAGCGTCGGCCGTGGCCACACTCCGCCGATGTCCAGGCTCGTCTGCAGCGTGCCGGACGCGTTCACCACCAGCGGTGACAACGTCTCGAGAATCGCGAGCTCGACGCTGTCCGACTGGACCTTGCCGCGCAGCGAATCCTCCAACATTCGCCGGGGCACGGACGCGAGCGCGAGATCCACGGGCACTGAAGCGGTGACGGAAAGAACCGATCGCTCACCCCGGAAGAGATCCGCCGTGGCCGCCATCCGCTTCGCCGCGTACGTCCCGCTCATTGTTGCCCGGTCGAGACGCACGTCGCCGAATCGCGGCTGGTCCAGCGCGCCGGTAATGGTGATGCGCGGATCGGCTCTCACGCCGCCAATGTCCATCCGCACACTCGCGAGACCACTCAAGGGCACGTTCGCCTGCAGGAGCTCGCCCACGTCTCCCAGCTCCACGCTGTCGGCACGAATGGCCAACGTTACGGGTTCGGTCTGCGGAATGGTCCCGGAGATCGTGAGCAGCCCCGAGTTGGCATCGCGAATGCGGATCGAGTCGAGCGTCATGCCGTCCGGTCGGATGGCGATGCCCGCGGGCTGTTCGAGGGTCAAACGATGGTCGCGCACCGCGAGCGTCACCGTATCCAGCTGGACGAACGTCGTGTCACCCGAGAGCGAGCCGCTGCCGTGAACGAGCAGCTCGGGGCCGTTCGTGCTTCGCGCCTGCACACGGTACTCCGCATGCTTGCGGTCGAGCGCGCGGAAGTACGCCGTGCCGGATGCAATCCCGACGCTTGCTACGACCGCCGTATCGGCGCGGACGCTGACGTTACCTGCCAGGCTGTCGCCGACGGCGCGGATCTCGAACCCGCCGACGATCCCCTTTGCACCATCACCGCGGAACAGGATGTCGCGGGCGCTGACGTCGCCGGTTGCGCGCACCGAGTCGAGCGAGCCACGAACCTTGCCTTCGATCGTGACGCGTCCGTCGACCGAGTCGGCGGTCGTCGGCGCGTTCGCGAGCGCTGCAGTCGTCCGGAAATAGCGGCGGAACCCGCCCAGCGAGTCGACCGTCAGCCGGTACGTCAGCGAGTCGTCGACGGCGCGGGTGAGTCCGAACGCGCCATGCGCGCTGACGTTCCCCGCGACGGTCTCGACTCGCATCGTGTCCACGCGGACGCGCCCGCCGCCGAACCCGAGTCGCGCCACCGCCTGGTACACGCGCATGCTGTCGATGAGCGACCGATCGAGCGTCGCGGAGACGACTCCGGTGAGGCTCTTGAGCGTCGAGTCGAGCGATGCCGAGTCGGCCGTGACGTCGAGCGCCATGCGACCGTTGAGCGACGTCACCGGAAGCGTGTCGCTCGCGAGCAGCGTCCGCACGTTGAGGTCGAGGAACGTGAGGGATCCGTGCGCGCCATACGACGTCGGATAGCCGTCAACACGACCATCGTAGGAGAACGTCCCACCGGGCCCTGTCAGCGTCGTCGTGATCGACAGGTCGTCGAGCGTGCCCTGAATGCGAAGCGGCCCCTGATAGGACCCGCGCAGCGGCAACTTCACCGACGGATACGCGTGCGCGAGCGTCGTGAACGAGAGCGGCTGTGTGGTGAGCGCCAGATCGTAGCCGGTGAACTTCTCACCGATCGTCACCCGACCGTTGCCGGTGGCGTGCGTCGGCTCACCGGGCCCGTCGCTGTGCGTTAGGTCTGCGTCGCGAAATCGAACGTCGAGCCACAGCGAGTCGAGCGTCGCAGTTCCCGCTACGATTCCGTTGACGCGTGGGAAATTCGGGTTGAGGTACTGCGCTGTGCGAAGGTCGAGCTGCGCGACGTCGACGTCGAATCCGCGGAACGTCGTGAATTCCGGAAACAGGATGTCGAGCTCGCCGCGCGCCGTCGCGCGCGTCACGGCGCCTGGAACGTTCGCGTCCTCGAACGAGATGCGCGCCTCGTCCACGCGAAAGCGATTCACCGGCCCGCCACGGGCGCGAACCGTGCCGATCAGATCCCCCTGCCAGTCGTACGGAAATGGCCCGCCCGCGAGCGTCCGCACGAGGTCGAAGTTGACCGGCGCCGCCTCGAGCGCGAGGTCCTTCACGATCAGCACCGGGCCGCCCACACCAAACGTCATCTTGCCCTTGAGACGCGAGCGCGTGGAGCGCACGTCCATGTCGGACAGCGCGTAGTCGATGATGGAGAGGTTCTGTTCGTTCCTGATCGTGAGCACCATCGACCCGCCGCCCGTCGTCGGCAGCGTGGGGTACACCCACCCGACATCGGAGAGCGACACCGAGTCGCCAACCACGCGAAGATCGTATCGCGTCGGGAGGTCACTCCCCCACCACACCTTGCCCGAGCCCTTCCCGGTGGATCCGGGCAGATCGAAATGCGTCACGTCGAGCCACAATGAGTCGCCCGTCTGACGCACGCCGCCGCGCATGTTGCGGAAGTTGAATGGAGGATCGAACTCGTCCGCGTCGAGCCGCGCGATCTGAAACAGTCGGCCGACGCTGTCGGGGTCCGCGAGACGGGTGTACCCCGACACCAGCTCGATCCCATTCCATCGCCACGTCTTTTCGAACCCCGATGCGGTGCGGCGAATGTCCTTGTCCTTCCGCGTTAGGTTCCGGGCGACGGCACTGTCGCGCTTGGCGCCGCGAAGAGAATCATCCGGGTGCCAGGGCATCGAGACGAGAACGGTGCCGCGCTTGATGACGACCGAGTCGGCGACAATGAAGTCCGCATACCCGCGCTCCGCGCCAGGCACCCGTTTGTTCGGCGGCCCCGGGGGGAAGACGTCCTTCCAGTTCCACTTCCCGGCCTGACTCTTTCGCAGGTGAACGTAGGGTCCGTCGACCTCGAGGTAGCTGATGAGCGTCCGCTTGTCGATCAGGTCACGCGGGTCCCATCGCACGGTGATCTTGCCCGTGGCGATGAAGAGCGAGTCGTCGGGACCGCGGATCTCGACCGAGTCGATGGTCGCGCCACCGAAGGAGAGCCCCGTGATCTTTCCGATGTGGAGCTTTCCTCGAACCTTCGGCGCAACGCGACCCTCGACGAAGTCACGCGCGAAGTTGCGGCCGAACTGCGTCTTGAGAACGGAGATGACCAGAAGCCCCGCGAGCACGCCGAGGGCGAGAAGCGAGAACGCGCTCGAGAGAACGACAACGCGTCGGCGTGTCACGCGCGCCAGGCGATCAGAACGCCTGCCCGATCGACACGTTCAACCGCAGCCGACTGAAAAATCCGGACTTCTGCTTCGGCTCGTACGAGATCGGGCAGCCGCGAGAGGGGTTCGCCTGCACCGCCGGCAGATCGTTATCGTCGTACGTGGGCTTCCACCCCGTCACGGGCAGGCCGTTTCCGGGGCTCACGCAGTAGAGCGGCGCCACATCATTCTGTTCCGATGCGTTGAAGTACGCGGCGCCCGTCACCCGATCGTACGGATTGAATCCGACGTCGACCCGAATCGGTCCCACCGGAGAGGCCAATCGCATACCGAAGCCCGGCGTGATGCGTAGGCTGCCGAACGAGCGTTCCGCGCCGCTCGCACCCCGTGTCCAGACCTGACCGGCGTCCGCAAAGAAGGCCACCTGGAGTCGATCCGGAATGAATGGGCTCGGCATACGAAGCTCGAGGTTCGCCACTGCCACCGAGTTGCCGCCCACGGGCAGCACACGCGGTGACCCCTCGGGGTCCGACGAGAAATACACCGTATCCATCGCCGTCTCTGGCGTGACGCACGCGCCCGTCGGCGCGATACATACCTTCATTTCATCCGGCAAATAGACGACGGGACCAAGCTCGTTCTGCTGGTACCCGCGGACGCTGTTTGCGCCGCCAGCGTACAGTCGCTCCTGCTGCGGAATGAAGGTCGGACTCTCCTCGCCCAACACGAGGCGACGGCCGAACACCACCCCGCCGCGTATCCGCGCCGCCAGCACCGAGCGCCGCGGCAGTGCCCAGAACCAGCTCCCGTCCGCCACGACCCGGTTGAACTGAACATTCGGATCCGATCCAATCAGCTGGTTCGCGGTCCGCAGCTCGAGCGAGATGTACGACCCGGCAGACGGATAGAACGGATCGTTGCGCCGATCGCGCCCGAACGTCACGCTCGCGGTCGCCACGCGTTGCATCCCTTTCAAGAACGCCTGCTCGTCCGCGTCGCAGATGCCGAAGACGCCGCAGAACAGCGCCGGCTCGGCGCTGGTGCGGCCGTACTCGAGCTGGTACGCGTACGTCGCCCCGATGCGTCCGCGCAGCTGCTGGCTCAGGGTGAGAACGGCGCCGATGGGCGTATAGCGGTTGAAGACGTGGTACTCGGATCGCAGCGCGCTGTAGACCGTGATCGTTGGCACCGCGCGCACACCGAACAGTGAGCTCTGTGCGAGCGTGGTGCCGACGTAGTAGTTGAGCGTGTCGCTGTAGATGTCCTCTTGCACGGAGGGCGCACAGATCTGACTCAGGTTGCCCGTGGCTTTCGTGGGGTATCCCACACCGATCTTCGACGCCCGCGCGTTGATGTCCAGCCGCCGCAACGCGCCGAAAAACGCGTAATCGGAGTAGTCGATTTGCGCACGGAAACAGTCGAGCGTCCCCCACCCCGCCGATGGACGGATCGAGCGCATGAAGCTCTCGGCCAGCGTGATGTCGACGTCGATCGTAGAGTCGCCTGCGGGACGGAGGCTCGCCGTGTCAGGGCCCAACTCGACGTGGCGATACGCCTGTGACAGGTACAGCGCTCGCTTGGCCCCTTCGAGCTCACGCTCGCGATAGAGATCACCCGACTCGAAGCCGAGTGTGCTCCTGACCCGGTTGTCCGAGATCTCCTGCGTCTCGCCTTTCCGGGGCGTCACCTTGACGTTGATCGCGCCAATTCGTGCCCGCGGTCCGCTCGCGACGTCGAACTTCACCGTCGCGACGAGCTTCGCGACGTCGGACTCGTAGCTCCGCAGCAGGTCCGCGTTGGGGTAGCCGTTGTCCCGGAGGCGCCGGAGGATCGTGTCGCGCGTTGCTTCCATCGCGATCTGATCGAAGCGGCCACCCACACGGATCGGGAGGTCGGCAGTGAATCGCTCGGCGCGGGGCACCGAGTCGAGGCCCGTGATCGCCAGCTGCTCGATGACGATCGGATCGCCTTCCTGAATCTTGAAGGTCACCGCGACCGTGGAGGGTCGCACCGTATCGATGCGCGCGGAGATCGTCGCGCTGGGGAATCCGCGGCGGCGATAGAGCACCAACAGGCGCAGCGGATCGCGTTGCACCTCGAGCGTGTCCAGACACCGCTGCGTGCCGATCTTTCGGAGCACCCGTCGCGCCCACGACGACGGCGTCGTCACGAGGCCGTTCGCGAGCTCCGCGTCGTCGAACGTGCGATTGCCGACGAAGTCGACACGCGAGACCTCGAGATCGCCGGGGTCGCACCCAATGTCCTGCGCCGATGCGGCCGTCGGCACCGCTGCGCAAAGAGCAGAGACGACGAAGCCGAGTGCGAGCTGCGCTCGGCGCAGTCCCATCAGTCTGTGGCTCCCCGTCGCAGCCGCTTCTTCGGCTCCGCGGGCAGCAGCTCTTTCGGCTCGAGCGGGGTGCGTTGCAGGAAGAGGTACGCAACGTAGAACGCGAGCACGCCGACGCCCACTCCGACACCAATGGCTGGCATGAGCTCCTGTGGCTCGAGCCGACGCCTGTAGATGTACTCGGACTTTGTTCGTGGGGCTTCGCGTTTGAGCATGGCCGGCGTTTGCGTGATTCCCGTGACTACGACTTACACCGTCTCGACGAGGATGCTCCCCGCGCCCTGCTGCTTCGCCCGTCGCTTCGTGTCGGCGGCCATCATCCCGAAATGCGCGAGGCTCACCCACTGCTGCGGACATACCATCATCACGGCGGCGGACACGCGCGCGAGCGGGAAGCGCTTGATGTGCCCGTCGCGATCGACGCCGGTGAAGTATCCGCTCTCGGCCGCCTCGTCGCCGACGGCGCGCTTGATCACGTCGCGAAAGCGGCGCGCGCACTCGTTGGCGATGCCTTCGGCGTGTTCAGGCGTCGTGACGACGATGAAGTCGTCGCCGCCAATGTGGCCCACAAAATCGCCGCCGCCTTCACCGACCACCGCGTACGCCGAATCGCGGATCGCCGCACCGAGGCCGCGGATGACGATGTCCGCCGTCGCGAAGCCGAACGTGTCTGCGAACGCCTTGAAGTTGTCGAGGTCGAGATAGCAGACGGCGAACGTATCTCCCTTCGCAACGCGTTGCGCGATTTCCTTTTCGATCGCGTGGCCGCCGGGCAGGCCGCTCGTAGGGTTCCGGTCGCCTTCGCGCTCGACCAGGCGGAGGAGCGCCGACACGCGAGCACGCAGCTCACGAGGATCGAACGGTTTCGCGAGGTAGTCATCGGCGCCCGCCGCGAACCCCTCGATCTTGCTCTCGATCTCGGATTGCGCCGTCAACATGAGGACCGGAATTCTCGCCGTGAACGGATTGCGCTTCATGTTCCGGCAAACTTCGAAGCCGGACATCCCCGGCATGCTATGGTCGAGGACGACGAGGTCGGGCTCACGCTCGCGGATGGAAGCGAGTGCAGCGAGCCCATCTTCTGCCAGGCAGACCTCGTGTCCCGACGACCGGAAGAGGTCACGCAGCATGAATCGCATGTCCTCATTGTCGTCGGCGAACAGCAGGTAACTCACGATCAGACAGCAGCCTAGCTTAGATTGACGGAATCAACTCGGGTCCGGTAAGTTCTCGTGCTTCACCTGCCATTGTCAATGCGCCTTCGCCACCTGCTGTTGGCCCTCGTGCCGTGCACCGCTCTCGCGTGCCGCGGCGGCGAATCGCCTCCGCAACGGAACTCGTTCGTCGATTCGCGCGACACGTACGATCCGCGCTCGCTCGATCCGGCGCTGTCGACCGACGTGCCGACGGGCCGGGCCGTTTCGTACGTCTTCGACGGGCTCACGCGGTTCACTCCCGAAGCACGCGTCGAGCCGGGGCTCGCGGCCCGCTGGGACGTCTCCGCCGATGGCCTGACCTACACGTTTCACCTGCGTCACGGCGTGACGTTTCACGACGGCACGCCGTTCGTCGCGCACCAGGTTGTCCGAACGTTTCAGCGCGCGTTGGACCCCGCTACGAAAGGCGGGCGCGCGGAGCCGCTCGTGCCTATCAAAGGCTCGGCTGACTTCGCGGCCGGTAAGGCCAAGGCCGTGGCCGGATTGTCGGCGCCAAACGACTCCACGGTCGTCATCACACTCTCGGAACCGCTGGCATCGTTTCCCAAGCTGCTCGCGATGCCTGTCGCGTCCATCGTTCCGGATTCCACGCCGCCCGACTTCGGACAGCATCCCGTCGGCACGGGTCCATGGAAGTTCGTGGAATGGAAGCACGACGACTATCTGAAGTTCACGCGCAACACGACGTACTGGGGCGGCGCTCCGGCAACGGACACGCTCATCGCGCGCATCATCCCCGAGCCGAGCACGGCGGTCGCTGAGTTCGAGAGCGGCAATGTCGACCTCCTCGTGATCCCGCAGGGCGAAACCGCCGCGTGGGAGCAGACGGACGAGAAGAAGGCGATGCTGCAGAGCGCTCCGGCGCTCATCCTCTACTACCTCGCCATCAACACGACGCGCGGTCCGCTCACCGACGCGCGTGTACGGCAGGCGATCAACCACGCCGTCGACACGAAGACCATCCTCGATCAGTTGATGGGCGGACGCGGGTTTCTCGCGCGTGGCGTCGTGTCGCCGATTCTCGACGGCGCGGATACGTCGAGGGCGCGTTATGCCTACGACCCGGCGAAGGCGAAGCAGCTGCTCACGGCCGCCGGTCATCCGAACGGCGTCGACGTCGAGCTGTGGCACTCACAGGACCCCACCATCGCCCGCCTGTCGCAGGCTGTCCAGGGCTACCTGAACGCGGCGGGAATTCGTACGAAGCTCGTACAGCGTGATGCATCATCGGCGCGCGAGGCGGCACGCAAAGGCGAGACGGATATGACGCTCAAGACGTGGTACGCGGATTATCCGGACGCCGACAGCTTCCTCTATCCACTCCTCTACTCGGGGAGCAAGGGCCCCGGCGGCAACGTGTCGTTCTATGCGAGCCCCGCGTTCGACAAGCTCGTGCGCGCGGCGCGCCGCGAGCAGGACGACCCGAAACGCGCCGCACTCTACCGCTCCGCCGATTCGCTCGCGTACGGCGACGCGCCCATGGTGCCGCTGTTTTTCTACAACGATCTCTACGCCGTGCAGCCGTGGATTCGCGACTTCAAGGTACCGACGATCTTCAACGGCCAGCGCTGGACTGACGTGAAGATCGTCGGCTCGGAGATTCGCCAGTAATCCGGCCGCCTTGTCGAACTTTCTGATTCGCCGCCTGATCCTGGCGGTCCCGACGCTCGCCGGCGTGCTGGTCGTCGTCTTCCTGCTGCTCTACGTCGCGCCCGGCGATCCCGTCCAGGAGATGGTCGGCGAGCGCGCCGACGCGGAGACCATCGCGAGGCTGCGCCGCGAGCTGCGTCTCGATGACCCGTTGCACATCCAGTTCGCGCATTACGCCGGCGGCGTCGTCCGCGGCGACCTCGGCACCTCGTACATCACCGGTCGCCCGATCCTCGGCGACATCGCCGAGCGCTTTCCGAAGACGCTGCTCCTTGCCGCGTCGGCGATGGTGCTCGCCGCCGGTGTCGGCATCACGATCGGCGTCGTGAGCGCGCGGTTTCCGGGCGGCTGGCTCGATCGCGTCTCTCTGGGCGCGGCGTATCTGGGGATCTCCTTTCCCGTCTACTGGGTCGGTCTGCTGCTCATTCTGCTGTTCGCGGTCACGCTCCGCTGGCTGCCGCCGTCGGGCTACGGGAGCGCGCAGTACCTGGTGCTGCCGGCGCTCGCGTTAGGTTCGCGGTCGATCGCGTTTCTCGCCCGGGTGACACGGTCGTCGATGCTGGAGGTCCTCAACAGCGACTTCGTTCGCACGGCACGGGCGAAAGGACTCGTCGAACGAGCCGTCGTCGTGCGGCATGCGCTCCGCAATGCGCTCATCCCGGTCATCACCGTGCTCGGTCTGGATTTCGGCTACTACCTCACCGGCAGCATTCTCACGGAGACGATCTTCAGCTGGCCCGGGCTCGGCCGCTACGTCGTGAACGCGATCTCGCGTCGTGATCTTCCAGCCATTCAAGGCTCCGTGCTGTTTCTGAGTGTGGTGTTCGTCGCCGTCAACCTCATCACCGACATCGCGTACGCGAAGGCAGATCCACGAGTGGCGTATGAGTGACGCCGGCGATGTCGGACGTGCGCCGCTGACGCTCGCGGAGTATCAGCGCCTGGCTTCGCGGACGATCAATCCTGCGCTGTCGCCGGACCAGCGGTTGCTGGACGCGAGCGCGGGCCTGGCGGAGGAGGCCGGTGAGGTCCTGGGGCTGGTGCGCAAGCATCTCTTCATGCAGCACGACCTCGACGCGACGCGCCTGGTTGCCGAGCTCGGGGATGCGCTGTGGTGCCTAACGACCGCAGCCAGTGCCCTGGGAGTCTCGCTGGAGGATGTCGCCGCCGCGAACCTCGCGAAGCTCCGTCGCCGATATCCTGAGGGGTACTCGGACGAAGCCAGCGTCAATCGCGAGAAGAGCTAATCGTCCTTCTGGCCGAAGATCTCGAGATTCGAGCTGTGCCCCGGATTCACCTTCTTGTCGGGGTAGATCCAGTGGAACGCCTGATTGACGGCAATCGCTGCCTCGCCGAATCCCGTCGCGATCAGCTTCAGCTTTCCGGAATACGTCGTGATGTCCCCGGCAGCGTAGATCCCCGGACGGCCCGTCTCCATCGTGCTCGTCACCGTGATCTCGTCGTTCACGATCGACAGGCCCCACTCTGTCATGGCGCCGAGGTCGCTCACGAAGCCAAGCATCGGGAGAATCGCATCGGCCTCGAGTGCGCGCGTCGTTTTTCCCTTGATGTCCTTGAGCACGACGCCGCTCAATCGATCATCCGTGGCGGTGATGTCCGCGAGCTCGTGGAACGTCAGCACCTGCGCCCGGCCCTGCGCCGCCGCTGACTGCACCTCACCCACCGTCGCGGCGTGGGCGCGGAAGCGATCGCTGCGATGGACGAGCGTGACCGACCGCGCGCGGTCGAGCAGCTGGTGCGCCCAGTCGAACGCCGTGTCGCCGCCGCCAATGATCACGATGCGGCGATCGCGAAATTCCTCCGGATCCGTCACGATCTCGTGCACACCGCGACCGTACCACGGCTCGGCACAGGCTTGCGGAAGCCGCCGCGGCGAGAACGCCCCAATGCCGCCAGCAATGACCACCGCGCGCGAGGGGAAGCGGTGGCGCTCCGTCGTCAGCACGAAATGTCCATCCTCCTGGGAGAGCCCGATAACCCGCTCTCCCAGAAACGACTTCGCGCCGAATTGGCCCGCCTGCGCGGCGAGGTGATTCACCAGGTCTTTCGCGAGAATCTTCGGGAAGCCACCGACGTCGAAGATGTACTTCTCGGGGTACAACGCCTTCAGCTGGCCGCCGAGCTCGGGCAACGCGTCGATGATGCGCGACGTGGCGCGGCGCATGCCGGCGTAGAACTGGGCGAACAGTCCCGTCGGCCCGCCGCCGATGATGGTGAGGTCGGTGACCTCGTGAGTTGCGTTCGCGGTGTCGGGGGTCATGGGCTGGAAGAATAAAGGCTCCGCGACGGCGCGCGGAACGGTTCCGGCGCCGCTACCTTACCCGCCATGACGACGAAGATCTACACGAAGACCGGCGACACCGGCGACACCGGACTGTTCGGCGGCGGGCGCGTCGGCAAGGATCACCCGCGCGTCGAGGCGTACGGCGACATCGATGAGCTGAACGCCGTGCTCGGGATGGCACGCGCCGTCGAGATGATGCCGCGCATCGATGAAGTGCTGGTGCCTGTGCAGCGCGATCTGTTCGCCATCGGTGCGCTCCTCGCCACGCCCAATCCCGCCAAGATGCGCGAGCAGCTCACGAAGGCGCGCGTGGATGACGAGCGCATTGCCCAGCTCGAGCGCGCCATCGACGACGGCGAGCACGAGCTCGAGCCGCTGAAGGCGTTCATCATCCCGGGGGGCACGCCGAAGGCCGCGGCGCTTCACGTCGCACGAACGGTGTGTCGCCGCGCCGAGCGTCGCGTCGTTCATCTGCGGCGCGAGGATGAAATTCCGCAGCTCGTCGTGATCTACCTGAATCGGCTTTCGGACCTGCTGTTCGTGCTGGCGCGCGTTGCGAACCGCCGCGCGGGCGCCGGCGAAGTCACCTGGTAACACCGCACGTCACGTGACGTCCATCGACGTCCTCGGCTACTCGATTCTGGTCGAGACCGATGCACTCGCACGGCTCGCGGACCTGGTCCGCGCGCACGCCCCCGCGCACCGCTACGCCGTCGTCACGGACGGGAACGTCGCGCCTCATTACCTAACGCGAGTTCGGGATGCGCTCGTGGCGGCCGCCGGCAACGGGCCCGCGGGCGCGAATGCGGTGCACACCGTGGTCATCCCACCGGGGGAGGAGCACAAGACGCGCGAGCAGTGGGCCACGATCACGGACGACCTGCTCGCGCACGGCTGTGCGCGCGACACGACCATCGTAGCGCTCGGCGGGGGCGTCATTGGCGACCTCGCCGGTTTCGTCGCGGCGACGTACATGCGCGGCGTGCCCGTCGTGCAGATTCCGACGACGCTGCTCGCCATGGTCGACGCGTCGGTTGGTGGGAAGACCGCGGTCGACACGCCCGCCGGCAAGAACACCGTCGGCGCCTTCCATCCGCCGGCGGTCGTCGTCATCGATCCGGCGACGCTCGCCTCGTTGCCCACGCGCGAGCTGCGCGCCGGGCTCGCGGAGGTGATCAAGCACGGCGTGATTGCTGACGGAGCAGAGATCGACGCGGCGCGCGCGCTCGCTCCGGCGCTCGAAGCCGGTCAGGCACCTCCAGCCGCGCTCGAGTCACTGATCGAGCGCAGCGTGCGCATCAAGGCCAACGTCGTTGCGGCCGACGAGCACGAGCACGGGCTGCGGAAGGTGCTGAACTTCGGACACACGGTCGGCCACGGCGTGGAAGCCGCGAGCTCGTACACACTCCTACACGGCGAAGCCATCGCCATCGGCATGGTCGCCGAGGCACGCGTCGCAGAGCAGGTGGGCGTGGCAAGTGCGGGCACCGCCGAGGCGATCGAAGACGCCGTGACCGCAGTCGGTCTTCCGTCGAGAATACCGGGCGAGCTTGCACCCGAACGCGTGATCGCGCTCATGCAGTCGGACAAGAAACGCCGCCGCGGACTGCTGGAGTACGCGTTGCCGGAGCGCCTCGGCGTGATGGCCGGCGCGTCGTCCGCGTGGGGAATCGCGGTGGACGACGCCACGGTGCTCCAAATTCTCCGCGGATTGTACTGAGCGCAGTTCTGTGTTCGCTGTTCCCGGTTCCCTCTCGTGGCGTTCCGCCACGAGGTACGTCCCTTGCTCATGCATACGACGACCCTTCCGGAGACAGCAATGTCGTCCTTCGGCACTTATCTCGTCGGTTTCATCATTCTGATCGTCGGGCTGGGGATTGCGGCGTATCTCCTGAACGTCCCGCCGACGTGGATTCTCGTTGGCGTCGTCGTTCTGCTTGGGATCGGCATTCTGATGGCGACATCGCGGACGAAGCCGCGCGATCCGCCAGCGGTCTGAGCAGTTTCAACGGAAAGCGAAACGGGGAGGCTCCGCGCCTCCCCGTTGTTGCATTCTGTCCCCGTACATCACAAATCGTTGATCGCCAACGACATCCCACACTGCTCCGCGACTGGGGATGTGAGCGCGGAAGTCACCGTCAAAAAACCTGTTGACCTTGATTGTATCACCGTGTTATCGTGCCGCCTCTGCTGACCAAGCCGGCGAGCGATCCCCACCAAGCTCGCATCACCTTCCGCACGGTAAGGGGCGTGTATGCAGCAAGCGACCGAGAGCAGGTCTAAAGGGTTCTTCCGTTCCTCCCCCTCCACCGCTTTCGATCAATACTTACAGGACATACAAAAGCTCCCGCTAATAACCGATCCGGAAGAAGAGCGACGGTTAGCACGACGCGCCCAAAAGGGCGACGAACAAGCCGCTGAGCGGCTGGTGACGGCGAATCTCCGCTTCGTCATCTCCTACGTGAAGAAATACCAGGGCCACGGACTCGACTTGAGCGAGCTCGTTGCCATTGGCAACGAAGGCCTCCTCAAGGCCGTTCGAAAGTTCGATCCCGATCAAGGCGTCAAGTTCATTTCGTACGCCGTGTGGTGGGTGCGCCAGGCAGTGCTCAAGGCGCTGGCCGAACAGACTCGTTCGGTTCGTATCCCGCTCAATCAGAACTCGCAGCTCATCCGTCTGGCTCGCGCCGAGACCGTGCTGTCGCAAGTTCTGAAGCGTGACCCGACCGACCACGAGATCGGTCGTCTGCTCGAAGAGACGCCGGAATCAGTACGCGCGGCGAAGCAGATGTCCGCCACCGAAGTCTCGCTCGATGCACCAATCGATCGCTCCGACCGCGAAGCCTGCACGCTCGGCGAGCGTTTCGCCGGCGTCGATGGCACCGAGATCGAGGAAGTCACCGACTTCAAGCTGATGCGCGAGTTCATCGACCGCGTTTTCCGCCAGTATCTCACGCCGCGCGAACGCAAGATTCTCTACCTGTACTACGGGCTCGAGGAAGGTTCCGAGGCCATGACGCTCGAGAAGATCGGTGCGCTCATGGGCGTCACGCGCGAGCGCATTCGCCAGATCCGCGAGCGGGCGTTCGAGAAGCTGCGGGAGTCGCCGGACGGGTCGGCCCTCGCCGGGTTCTGGAACGCGGCGTAGTGGGGTCGTCATAGAAGTCGAAGGGGGCTCGGCGACAGCGCCGAGCCCCCTTCGTTTTCGGCGCGTCCGGAGCCGACTCGCTCGTTTGTCCGGTCAATTCACAGTGCAGGATGTTTCCACGGCCAGCGACGGTCGTCCAAATGTGATGGACCGCACGAACGAGCCCTCGCGAATCCGGCACGTAATGTCGGCCACGCCCCCGCGCGTGCTCGTCGTCGACGACGAATCGACGATTCGTATCGCATTGCGCCGGTTCTTCACTCGGATGGGGTGGCAGGTCGAGGAAGCCGGTGACGGCGGCCGCGCCCTGGAGATGATCCTCGAAGACCGTTCCCAGCACGCGACTCCGCCCTATTCGCTCGTGGTGTCCGACCTGCGGATGCCGGGCCTTTCGGGTATCGAGCTGCACGAGAGAATCGAGAAAGACTGCCCCGAAGTCCTCCCGCGCCTCGTCTTCTCGACCGGCGACCTGGTCTCCGACGAAGCCACGGATTTCGCGCGCGAGACGTCGTGCGAGATCATCGAGAAGCCGTTCGAGTTCTCGAGATTCCGGGCAACGATCAACCGGATCCTCGATCGTTAGGCGACGGCTGGCGGCGCCAGGACGACCCCCGGCGCATCGGGATCCTGACATCGACTGCGCCAGCTCCGCACCCTGGATAGGTGGGCGTGTTTGGCCCGGTACGCTTTTCGCCCTTGTGGAACTCGCCCCCACAACGGAGCGCACGTGCCCGACCGGTCGATCCCGGCCTTCGTGAACCCACATTCTGGCTCAGGTCAGGCCGCCTCCGACGCCCTCCGCGAGCTGGGCACGTTCGACGTCGAGGAATGCGACCCTGATTCACTCGACGACCAGATCGATCAGGCGGTCGCATCGGGCGCCGACCGGGTCGTCGTCGCCGGGGGAGACGGCACCATCGCGAAAGCCGCATCGGCGTTGGTCGGCAAGCCCACCGCGCTCGGGATCGTTCCCGGTGGGACGCTCAATCATTTCGCCCGCGATCACGGCATCCCCACCGATCACAAGGAGGCCGCCGAAGCCGCTCTCGACGGCGAGGCGACGACGGCGGATGTCGCGTACGTGAACGATCGCCTCTTTCTCAACACGAGCTCCGTCGGAGCCTATGTCGTGTTTGTGCGTACCCGCGAGCGGCTCGAGCGGTACCTCGGTTACCGCCTTGCCACGATCGTCGCCGCACTCCGGCTCCTCGGCCGAGTCCGGCCCTTCACGGTGGTGCTGGAGGTCGAGGGCAAAACACGGCGCTATCGCAGCGCGCTCGTGTTCGTCGGGGTGGGAGAGCGCGAGCTGCAGCTCCCCGCCATGGGCTCGAGGTCGGAGGACGGACGGCGCGGGCTTCACGTGCTGGTGGTGCGCGGCGGCACGTGGGCGAGGCTCGTGGCCGCTGGCCTCGTGGCCGCCGTACGAGGCAACGCGGCGATCGCGCGCGGTTCGCTCGCAGACACGTTCGTGGTGGACCGGTGCTCGATCGAGCTTCGTCGGCCACTCGGGCGCGTCGCCGTCGATGGCGAGCTCGTGGAGATGAAATCCCCGCTCGAGTATCGCATCGAGCGGGACGCGCTCCGGCTCGTCGTGCCCCGGGCGTCCAGCGATCGAGAGTAGGCCGCGTCGCTACGAAGCGGGCGGCGGTGCTGTAATTTTCCGGCGTGTCCGTCTACCTCCTGCCGCTGTTTCCGCTGCCGCTGGTACTGTTCCCCGGCGCACCGCTTCCATTGCACATCTTCGAGCCTCGGTATCGCCAGATGCTGAGCGACTGCATCGCGCATGATTCCCGGTTCGGGATCGTCTACCGCCCCGAGGATGAGACGGAGCTCGAGGCCGGTCGCGTCGGATGCGTGGCGCAGGTGGACGATGCACACGCACTCCCCGACGGCAGGTCGAACATCGTGGTACACGGGGTGCGCCGGTTTTCCCTGCAGCGTTTCGTCGTGAGCCCGGCACCGTACCAGGTCGGTGAGGTCGCCGACTACGACGATCTTCCCGAAAACCGCGAGTCGCTTGCACCAACGGCCACGCGCGTCCGCGAGCTGTTCGACCGCGTCGGACGGGCGGCTCGCACACTGTCCGACGATCACGATCCCCTGCCACCACTGCCGGACGAACCGGACGTTCTGTCATTCGGCATCGCGGCGTTGATCGACATGGACGTCGGGCGCCGGCAGGAGCTCCTGATTTCACGCCTGGCGTCGGGACGACTCACAACCATCGAGGAGCTCCTGTCGAGTGCCGTGGAATCCCTCGAGGCGCGAGCCCGGGTGCACGGTCGGGCGAAGTCGAACGGTCGCGGACCGTACGCGTCCGCGTGAGCAGCGTCCTGAGCACCGGCAGCGGCGCGAAACCCACGCGCGATCTCGCCGACCAGCTGGTCGACATCGTCGGCCCGCGCGGCGTGCTTCGTCGGCCCAGCGAGCTGGTCGTGTACCGCAGCGACGGCCTCCCGGGGTACTCCAAGCAGCCGCGTCTTGCCGTGTTTCCTCGCACACGAGACGAGCTCATCGCGGTCGTTAGGCTGCTGGCCGCGGCACACGTACCGTTCGTGCCGCGCGGCGCCGGCACCGGTTTGTCGGGCGGCGCGCTCGCCGACGACGTCGTGCTCCTCGGGCTCAATCGGCTCACGCGTATTCTCTCGATCGATCCGATCGAACGGCTCGCCGTCGTAGAGCCGGGTGTCGTGAACGTCGCGCTCACCCGCGCGGCGACCCCGTACGGCCTGCACTACGCGCCCGACCCGTCCAGTCAGGCGGCGTGCACGATCGGTGGCAACGTCGCCGAGAACGCTGGCGGTCCACATTGCCTGAAGTACGGTGTCACGCTGAACCACGTGCGCGCGGTCACGGCCGTTCTCCCGGATGGCGAGATCGTGCGACTTGGCAACGCCGAGAGCGAAGCGGATGGCTACGACCTCCTGGGCGCCTTCGTCGGCTCGGAGGGGTGCTTCGGTGTCGCGCTCGACGTCACGGTGCGTTTGTCGCCGAACCCGCAGGCGATCCGGACGCTGCTCGCCGACTTCACGTCCATTGAGGCGGCAGCACGGGCCACGTCCGACATCATTGCGTCCGGGATCGTCCCGGCGGCGCTCGAGATGATGGACGGTCCCACCATTCAGGCGGTCGAAGCGTCCATCTACGCGGCGGGCTACCCGGTCGACGCCGCGGCGATTCTGCTGATCGAGGTCGATGGGCTGGCGGCGGGACTCGAGACCGATGTCCTGCGCGTGGAAGCGATGTGCAACGGCGCCGGCGCTCGCACGGTGCGCATCGCGCGCGATGACGCCGAGCGCGCACGCCTCTGGCAGGGGCGCAAGAAAGCCTTCGGCGCGCTGGGACGCATCTCGCCACACCTCGTCGTGCAGGACGCGGTCATTCCCCGTACTCGACTGCCCGACGTTCTGGCGACGATTCACGAGATCTCCGAGCGCCAGCGGATCAAGGTCTGCAACGTGTTCCACGCGGGCGACGGGAACCTCCACCCCAACATCAGCTACGACGCGAACGATCCGGACGAGCAGGCTCGGGTACACGCGGCCATGAGGGAGATCATGGCCGCGTGTGTTGCCGCCGGTGGCACGATCACGGGCGAACATGGCATTGGACTCGACAAGCTCGACTACATGAGTCTCATCTTCTCGGACGAGTCGCTCGCCGCCATGTGCCGCCTTCGCGAGGTGTTCGATCCCGAGCGGAGGTCGAATCCCGGGAAGGTCGTGCCGGTCCATAGCTGTCGCGAGTGGCATGGCGCACCGAGGTCGGCGTGGAGCGCCTAACGTTGGACGGTCGGTCGCCGGCATCCAGCGGGCAACACTCGGCGCCGCCAGCGCCTGGCGTGGTCCGGGCCGGGGCGCCTCCCGCAGCCCATCGACCAACCGACTCGGCGGGCGTCCGTGATGCCATTCTCGAGGCCATCGACCACAAGGCCGGGGTCCGCGTCGTCGGCCGCGGCACGTGGCTCGACGCCGGCCGTCCCGTCGACGACGTGCGGCACGTGGCGCTGGACGCGCTGACCGGCGTCGTCGACTACACGCCGGGCGATCTGACGTTGACCGCGCGCGCCGGCACCACCCTCGCCGAGATTGCGGCCGCGACGGCCGCGAACGGCCAGTGGCTGGCGCTCGCTCCGTGGGGCGGCGATGCTGGCTCGTTAGGCGCGACGGCCGCGACGGCGTCGGCCGGACCCATGAGCGGTGCGGTCGGCACGCCCCGCGACATCATCATCGGGCTCGAGGCCGTGACCGGTACGGGCGACATCGTGCGCGGCGGCGGACGCGTCGTGAAGAACGTCGCCGGCTTCGACCTGACACGACTCATGGTCGGCGCGTGGGGAACGCTTGGCGTGCTGACCGAGATCTCGGTGCGACTTCGCGCATTGCCGGAGCACGACGTCACGCTTGCGCTTCCAGTTCCGGGCACGGTCGCGTTGATCGGGGGCCTGCTCACCCGACTTCGCACGGCTGCGGTGAGCCCGCTCGGCCTGGAGCTCGTGAGCGCCGCGCTGTGTCGTCGATTGGGGATTGGGACGGAGCCACTGCTCATCACCCGCCTCGCCGGCAATGAAGATTCGGTCGCCGGTCAGCGAGAGGCGCTTGGGCTCCTCGGCGATGTCGGGGATGTCAGCGGCGGTATCTGGAACACTCTCCGGGTGGCAGAGCCGTCGTCGGCGGCGGTGGTGCGCCTGTCGGGTCCGGCCGGTCGTTTCGCCGAAACATGGGCAACGGCTCAACGCGTCGCGGCCACCGTCGACGGTGGATTTGCGCACGCGACGGTGCTGCGATCGGTCGCCCGTGTCGTGTTGCCGCTCGACGATGGCGCGTTGCCGGCACCCGCGGTCGAGGCACTCGAATCCATCACGCGAGAGTCTTGCATCTTCGAGCGCCTGCCCGCCACGCTGTGGCCGACACTCGCGCCGACGGCGGTGACGGACCGCCTCTCGCGCGGCATTCGCGCTGCCTTCGACCCGCATCGCCTGCTCAACCCCGGAATCCTCGGCGAATCGTGAGCTCGACGGAGTCATCGACCGCACCGCTTCCCGGCCGGCGCTCCCTGCCGTGCGCCATTCCCGATACGCCGCTCGCCGGTGTAGTCCCCGGCATCGAGACGTGCGTCCACTGCGGATTCTGTCTGCAGGCGTGCCCCACGTACGTGACCCTCGAGGACGAGAACGACAGCCCCCGCGGGCGCATCGTGCTCATGCGGGCGCTGGTGGAAGGCGAGATGGCGTTGGACGATCCGATCGTCCAGACGCACATCGACCGCTGCCTGGGCTGTCGCGCCTGCGAGACTGCGTGTCCGTCTGGCGTGCCGTACGGTCAGCTGCTCGAGGCTACGCGGGCGACTCTGCGCGAGGTACGACCTACGCCGCTCATCGGGCGGGTGATTCTCGGGATCTTCTCGCGCACGAAGACGCTTCGCGCGATGCTGCTCGCGTCCAGGCTCATCCGCGCCACGAGGCTGCCATCCCTCTTCTCCGGCATCGCCGGGCGCTTCGGGTTCGCGAATGCCATGCTCGCCTCTACGCGGCTGCCGCTGCCGGAACGCGACTACGACTTCGGGCTCAGTGGCGCGCGAGGGATCGTCTCGCTGCTCGAAGGATGCGTCATGAGTGGACTGTTCGCGCGAACGAACCGTGCGACGCGCCGCACGCTTCGCGCGAACGACTACCGCGTTAGGCCCGCGCGCGGCCAGGTGTGCTGCGGCGCGCTGCACGCGCACGCCGGCGATCTCGACACGGCCCGCGCGCTGGCGAAGCAGAACATCGCCACGTTCGAGCATAGTGCGCCCGATTTCATCGGCGTCAACGCCGCCGGGTGCGGTGCCATGATGAAGGAGTACGGCCACCTGTTGGCGGACGACCCCGATTGGGCCGACCGCGCCGCGAACGTGTCGGCAAAGGTGAGAGACGTGAGCGAGTTGCTCGCAGCGGCGGGACCACGCGCCGGCGCTCCGTTGCCGCTTCGCGTGACGTACGACGCACCGTGCCATCTCCTGCATGCGCAACGCGTCGTGGCTCCGCCGCTCGCGATGCTGCGGGCCATACCGGAGCTGGACCTTCTGCCGCTCACGGACGCCGAGCACTGCTGCGGCGCGGCTGGTATCTACAATCTCGTCGAGCCGGCGACGTCCGACGCCGTGCTCGCGCCGAAACTGCGCCACATCGCGTCCACGGGTGCGGATTGGGTGGTGACGGGAAACCCGGGCTGTCTCATGCAGATTGGCGCCGGCCTGCGCCGCGCCCGCGCCCGCGCGCGCGTCGTTCATCCGGTGGACCTCCTGGACGTGTCCTACGCACGGTCGGCGGCGAACGACTGATCTGCGACCGTCGATACCTGGCAGGCGGGGTCCCGGTTTATTGTTCTACGCATGATTCAGGCAGTGCTCTTCGAGTTCGACGGTGTCCTGGCAGACACGCGCGACGCGCGGCGGCGCGCTCTCCTGGACACACTCGAGGAAGATGGCGTCAGGATTGACGACGCCGACTATGCCGACTGGTGTGCATCACTTCCGGTGGGAGCTGCCGTTCGCACGGCGCTGGCGCGGAGCGGCGTGCACGCCGACGACACGCGGGTCGATCTGACGGCCGTCCGTGCCGACCGGAAATTCCGAGCGCTCGTGGAATCGGGGCTGTCGCTCATGCCCGGGGCGCGTGCGCTCGTCGATTCGATGCAGGGGCAAGCCAGGCTCGGCGTCGTTTCGCGCGCTGCACGTCGCGACGTCGACCACGTGCTTGGCCTGGCGCAGCTCGACTTCGCGTTCGAGTTCGTAATCTCTGACGACGACCCGTTTCCGGAAAAGCCGTCGCCCGAGCCCTACCTTGCGGCACTCGAGCGGCTCGCGCGCCGTCGCCCCGTGAGTTACGCACACGTCGTAGCGCTGGAGGACGGCATCACGGGCGTTCGCGCCGCAAAGGCTGCGGGCTTGCGCTGCGCGGTTGTCGGCACGCTCCCCGTGCACCTCGCGGTGAATGCGGACGCGCTGATCCCCTCACTCGTGGGGCAGACCGCCGCGTCCATCGACGCGCTGACGCTCGGCAAACGGACGGCGGAGCGATGACCATCCCCGTCGCAGCGGCCGACGCCGGCCACCTCGGCGAGATCGCGGGTCGACCCGTCGCGCTTCACTACACGAACGTGGAGGCGGAGTACTCGGCTCTCCGCACACACGCCATGCTGGTGGACCGATCCTACCGGACGCGCATGTCGTTCGAGGGCGATCGTCGTCTCGACACGCTCACAGGGCTCGTCACGAACGACGTCGGCGGGCTGGCGCCGGGCTCTGGGCAGTATGCTGCTGCGCTGACACCGCGCGGCAAGATCATCGCCGACGTTCGCATCATGGCGCGCGAGGCGGACCTCCTGGTCGACGTCCCCGTCCGCGCCGCCGCGGGCTGGAGTGCGATGGTGCGCAAGTTCGTGAATCCACGAACGACCAGATACGTCGACTACACCGACACGCTCGCCGACATCGGGATCTTCGGCGCGCAGTCACGGGCCATCGTTGCGGCGATCACGGGTCTGGCGCCGGACACGCTCGGAGGGCTCGCGCCGTACGCGCACGTGACCGTCGCGCTCGATCGCGGGCCGATCGTCGTCGCGAGGGTTCCTGACCTCGGGCTCGAGGGGTTCGAGCTGTTCGTCGCCGTGGAGTCTCGGGCGGAGCTCTGGCGGCGAGCCATCGCGCGCGGTGCCGTACCGTCCGGGCTCGAGGCCTGGGAGGTCGCGCGGATCGAAGCCGGGCGGCCCGAGTGGGGCATCGACATCGACGAATCAACGATCCCGCAGGAAGCGAACTTCGACGACCTGCACGCGATCTCGTACACGAAGGGCTGTTATACCGGACAGGAGACCGTGGCGCGCGTGCACTTCCGTGGTCATGTCAATCGGCACCTGCGCGGACTGACGTACGCGGGCACCTCGCCGCTGCCGCTTGGCGCGCAGCTAGTCGACGACGCCGGCAAGGCAGTTGGCGATGTTCGCAGCGCTGCCATCTCACCGCGGCTCGGGGGCATCGCGTTGGCGATGGTGCGGCGTGAAATCGCCGTTGGGTCGAGCGTGCGTGTGACGTGGGACGGCGGTGAATCGGCCGCCTCCGTCGTCGTGCTGCCGTTTGTGGCGTGACGCACGGCGGGGGCCGAGATGCAAGAAAGGGCGCGACCTGAGTCGCGCCCTTCGTGCATTCACACGGCTCGCGTGAAGCTTACGGCTTCTTCGTCGCGGTGTCCTTCTTCATGCTGGTGTCCATCTTCATCGCGCTGTCCATCTTCATGCTCGAATCGGCGGCCGGGGCCGGGGCCATTGCGGGGGCAGCAGCGGTGTCGACCGGCGTCTCTTCCTTGGTCTTGCACGCGGCGAGGGCCAGTACGGCGGCGACTAGGGCCAGGCGCTTCATCTACATTCTCCTTGTAGGGGATGATCAACGGTTGCCATGGTCCGCGCACGCGGTACCAGGATCGGCGGCAGAATCTACGGAGTCGAGCGCGGGTGTCAAGGCCGTGAACGTTGTCCAAGTGCAAGGACAGCAATGCGTTTACGTAACGAGCGCCCGCGTATGCAAGCTTCGTCCCTCTCGCACTGGCGAGCGTCGATTACCGACGGAGCGACGGAGTCGGCTCGCCACTTTTTACTGCGCGAGCGCCGTGTTCGGTAACTCAATGCGAAGGAACGTATTACAGAGGCCGCTCGGCAGCGTGGCCCCGCGACTGCGCGGAGCATACCTTTTCGAAGTCGATCCCCGCCTGTCCTCGAACGTGCCCGGCCGTGAGCACCGCAATTCTCGCTGACAGCGATACCCGCACTGTGCGTGGGGCGTGTCCGCACGATTGTCCCGATACCTGCGCGACGATCACTACCGTCGAGCGCGGTCGGGCGACCCGCATCGCTGGCGATCCGGACCACCCGTTCACCAGCGGGTTTTTGTGCGCAAAGGTGAACCGCTATCTCGAGCGCACGTACCATCGAGATCGGCTGCTCTACCCCATGCGTCGGGCCGGCAGGAAAGGCAGCGGGAGGTTCGTTAGGGTCTCCTGGGACGAAGCGATCGCCGAGGTCGCCCAGAGGCTGGGCGCGATCGCCACATCAGCCGAGGGACCACAGGCGATTCTGCCGTACTCGTACGCCGGCACTATGGGGCTCATCCAGGGCTCGTCAATGGACCGGCGGTTCTTTCATCTGCTCGGCGCGTCCAAGCTCGATCGCACCATCTGCTCGATGGCGGGGACGGTCGGCATGCGGATGACCGTTGGCGCAAACATGGGCGCCGACGGCGAAGGCATCCCGGAAAGCGATCTCGTGCTTCTCTGGGGAACGAACACGCTGACGTCGAACCCGCACCTCTGGCCGTTCGTGCTCGAGGCGCGAAAGCGCGGCGCCCGGATCATCGGGATCGATCCGGTGCGGACGCGGACCATGGAGCAGGTCGACGAGTGGCTCCCCATTCGTCCGGGGACGGATGCGGCCCTCGCGCTCGCGATGATGCACGTGATCTTCGAGGAAGGGCTGGAGGACTCCGACTACCTCGAACGGTACACGTTCGGCGCCGATCAGCTTCGCGAGCGCGTGCGCGAGTACCCGCCGGAGCGCGTCGCCGGAATCACGGGCCTCCCGGCTCAGCGGATCGCGGAGCTGGGGCGCGAATTCGGCCGCGCCAAGGCGGCATTCATTCGCATCAACTACGGCCTCCAGCGGCACCATGGCGGCGGCATGGCCGTCCGGACGATCGCCTGCTTGCCTGCGGTCACCGGCCACTGGCGCCGTGCGGGCGGTGGCGTCCAGCTGTCCACGAGCGCGAGCTTCCGGTTCAACGCGGCCGCGCTCGAGCGGGCCGATCTCTCGCCGCCGGTTCGAACGATCAACATGATCCGCCTCGGCGATGCGCTGTCGATGCCTAACGCCGGTGTCGGCGGGCCACCTGTACGTGCGCTCGTCGTGTACAACTGCAACCCCGCGGCCGTCACGCCCGACCGGAACGCGGTCGTCCGCGGGCTGTCGCGCGAAGACCTCTTCACGGTCGTGCTGGAGCATTTCCAGACCGACACGGCCGACTACGCCGACATCGTGTTGCCGGCGACGACTCAGCTGGAGCACTGGGACGTGCATCTCGCGTACGGCCACCTCTATGCGAGTCTCAATCGGCCGGCGATCGAGCCGCTGGGTGAAGCGAAGCCGAACAGCGAGATCTTCCGCCTCATCGCCCGTCGCATGGGTCTCTCGCACCCGTCGATGGCGGACGATGACGTGACGATGATCAGGCAGGCGCTCGACACGACGCACGAGCGCATGCAGGGCGTCACGTTCGACGCATTGATGGAGCGTGGGTGGGTACGCCTCGGCGTTCCGCGCCCGTTCGTGCCATACGCCGAAGGTGGCTTCCCATCGCCAAGCGGAAAGTGTGAGTTCTACTCCGAGCGGTTGGCCCAGATGGGCATCGACCCGCTGCCCACGTATACACCGCCGCTCGAGCTTCCGGAGACGGCGCCCGAGCTCGCTGCACGGTTCCCGCTCGTGCTCATCTCGTCACCACGTCACTACTTTCTGAATTCGACGTTCGTGAACATCGAGTCCTTGCGAAAGAACGCCGAGCCGGAGTGTGTGCTGCACGCGACGGATGCGGCACGTCGTGGCATCAGTGACGGTGCTCGCGTTGTGATCTTCAACGACCGCGGCGAGTTCACGGCCATTGCTCGCGTCGGGGATCAGGTGCGCGAAGGCGTCGCCTGGGCACCGTCCATCTGGTGGGGGAAGCTCGCGCCGGATGGGACCAACGCGAATGCCACGACCTCACAGCGCATTACCGACATGGGGAACGCGCCGGTGTTCTACGACAATCTGGTCGAGGTCGCGCTCGCGGACTGAGCGCTATCTTGAACGAAGCGCGCGATCGCGTTCGCGACCACGCAGGCATTTTCAGCTACGAGCAACGGAGTACTCAGTTGCAGTCCTATCCCTCGACTCTTGGCGCGTTGAAGCGCTCACCGTACGGAGCTCCCGCAACGCAGCGGCGATCGGTGAAAGACGAGCTCCGTCAGAATCTCCTCAACCGGATCTGCGCCGGCGGTCCGCTGTTCGAAGGCGTGCTCGGGTACGAAGACACCGTCATGCCGCAGCTCGTGAATGCGGTGCTGTCCAAGCACAACTTCATTCTGCTCGGCCTTCGCGGACAGGCGAAGAGCCGCATCCTGCGCGCGCTCACCACGCTGCTCGATGACGCGATTCCGATCGTCGAAGGCAGCGAGGTCAATGACAACCCGTTCGCGCCCGTCTCGAAGTACGGGCGTCAGCGCCTCGACCAGGCCGGGGACGACACACCTATCGATTGGCTCGATCGCGACAGCCGGTATGTCGAGAAGCTCGCCACGCCGGACGTGACGATTGCGGACCTCATCGGCGACCTCGATCCGATCAAGGCCGCCCGCGGCGGGCATGTCCTGTCGGACGAGCTCACGATGCACTACGGCATGCTGCCTCGCGCGAACCGCGGCATCTTCGCGCTGAACGAGCTGCCCGATCTCGCCGGTAAGGTGCAGGTCGGTCTGTTCAACATCATGCAGGAAGGCGACGTCCAGATCAAAGGCTACCCGGTCCGCCTGCCGCTGGACGTCCTCTTGTGCTTCACGGCGAATCCCGAGGACTACACGGCGCGTGGGAAGATCATCACGCCGCTCAAGGACCGCATCGGCAGCGAGATCCAGACGCACTACCCGGAGACCGTCGACATCGGGATGGCGATCACCCGGCAGGAAGCGTGGACGGGACGCGGTGACCGCACGGTGCGCATTCCTGATTTCATCGGCGAGCTCGTGGAGCGCGTGGCCTTCGAGGCGCGGACGGACAAGCGGATCGATCGACGATCGGGGGTGTCACAGCGCATGCCGATCACGGTGACGGAAAACATCGTGTCGAACGCGGAACGTCGCACGCTGCGCACCGGCGAGACCGACGTGGTTCCCCGCGTAGCCGACGTCTATGCCGCCATGCCATCGATCACCGGCAAGATCGAGCTCGAGTACGAGGGCGAGCTCATCGGCGGACAGGCCATTGCGCGCGAGCTGATTCGCCGCGCCGCTGATGCGACGCTCCGCGAACGCGGCGGCGTCGTAAACGCCGATGAAGTCGTGATGTGGTTCGATGTCGGCGGGGCGCTGGAAGTGACGGAGGAGGCATCGGCGGACGTGCTCGTGAAGGGCTTCGCGACCGTTCCCACGCTGCTGGACATTGTCCGCGACCTGGGACTCGCGCCGGCTGGTGATACACCCGTCACTGCGGCCGCGTGCGAGCTCGTGCTCGAGGCGCTCGTTGCACGAAAGAAGATCTCGCGCACCGACACGGGGAGATACGGACGAGCCGTGCAGGAGCAGCGGCGACGACCGAACCAGGATCTCTTCGGCGGTGGAATGTCAGCGTGAGAAGACGATCGGGAATCGGGAATCGGGAATCGGGAATCGATGCGGCGGCGCGTCCCGATGACGCGCATAGAACTCCGCGACGCCTCTCGGCGTCCGATTCCCGATTCCCGATTCCCGATTCCCGACCCGCCATCCGGCGAGCGACCGCAACCGACCTCCCGCTGATCGTTTCACTCCGGATGGCGCTCCTCCGCGAGCACGCGCACAACACCATCTACCGTCGGTTGCGCGCCGACGCCGATGCGCGAGCCGCGAAGCTGTTTGCGGCCCAGATCCAGTCACCCAACGAAGTGATCTTTCTGGCCGAGGTCGACGGCGAGTGTGTCGGTATTCTGCGATGCATCCACTCGTCGGGCTCGCCGCTGCTCGATCCGGCGCAGTACGGCTATGTGTCGTCGGTGTACGTCGTGCCGAAGGCGCGCGAACGCGGCGTGCTGCGCGCGCTGCTGGGCGCCGCGGACGCCTGGTGCGCCGAGCGGGGCCTGGACGAGATGCGGCTGCATAACGCGGCCGACAACCCGCTGGCGAACGCTGCCTGGGAAGCGCTCGGCTTCGAGGTCGTCGAGCATCTCCGCGTCCGCTTGCTGAAGCCGTAGCCCTCGACCATGCCCGTCATCACCATCTCCCGCATGTTCGGGTCGGGCGGGTCGGATGTGGCGGCGCGCGTTGCCGATGCGTTAGGCTGGTCGCTGCTCGACAACGCGCTCGTCGACCGCGTGGCGGCACGGCTCGGCCGCACGCCGGTCGAGGTGAAGGCCATCGAGGAGCGTGTTCCGTCGCTGGCCGAGCGGCTGGCAGATGCGCTCGCGCTCGGATCGACGGAGATCGTGTCCCCTTCCCACTCCGCGCCGCTGCCTCCCACCGAGGAGCGCCTGCTGGAGGTCACCGAGCGCGTGATCGATGATGCCGTCGCGCGCGGGCCCGTCGTCCTCGTCGGGCGGGGCGCGCAGTCGTATCTCGCGCAGCGCGCCGATGCCCTCCACGTGTTCTGCTACGCGCCGAAGCCGGCGCTCGTGGCTCGCGTCGTTCAGCGCGAAGGGATCAGCGCCGAAGACGCCGCGCGACGCGTGGACGAAACCAACAAGCGGCGCGAGCAATACGTCCGTCGCTACTGGCAGCGCTCCTGGACCAGCCCCGACAACTACCACCTGTGCGTCAACACGGACTGGCTCGGGATCGAGGGCGCCGCGGATCTGATCGCGCAGATCGCGAAGGAGCGGCTCGTCTAGCGCGCTCGTCCGCAGCGCGTCAGGGTTCGTCGACGATCCAGCTGCTCTCTCGGCGGAACGCGTACATCGCAAACCCCAGCATGATCGCCGCGCCACCGCCGATCGCCCAGTCCACTCCGATCGCGCTGGCGATCGCACCCGCCACGAACGCACCGAGCACCTGCGAGAGCCCGACCGAGATGAGGGAGTAGATCGACATCAGTCGACCGCGAAACTGATCGGCCACGAGCGACTGCAGCATGCTGTTCGCAACGGCGTTCGTGACGATCATCGAGAAGCCGGCCACGAGCAGGATGGGATAGGCGAGCCACGGCACGCGGACGAGCGAGAACATGATCAGCAGGAAGGCGTACGAGTACGCCGCGGCAACGAGCAGCTTCCCGCGCGGCAGCCGCCTGCCAACCGCTGCCAGTGCGAGCGCGCCGCTGAGACCGCCCACACCGAGCGACGACAGCAGGAGGCCGTATCCACTCGCGTCGAGCCCGAGGAGATCGCGCGCCACGACCGGCATCAGCGTGATGTACGGTATGCCGAGCACCGAGAACACGGCGATGAACCGGATGAGCGTGGCGACCTTTTTCGTCGCGCGAACGTAGCGGAGCCCCTCGAGAATGCCGTGCAGAGGCGAGCCCGTCGTCAGCGGTGGGTGCCACGCAGGGAGCCGGATCAATGACAGGCCCAGCAGCACGGTGAAATAGCTGATCGCGTTGACGCCGAAGCACCACGCGATTCCCGCCTTCGCGATCACCGCCGCGGCCACCCCCGGGCCAAGGATGCGCGCCAGGTTGAAGCCGCTCGAGTTGAGCGCGATGGCGTCACGAAGGTCTTCTCGGCCGACGAGCTCGATCATCATCGCCTGCCGTGCCGGAATCTCGACCGCCCCGATCGCTCCGTTTGCTGCGGCGAGCAGCAGCAGCCAGCCGATCGTGATGTGGCCGGTAAAGGTCAGCCACCAGAGTACGAGCGCCTCGATGAGCAGAAGCGTTTGTGCGATGGTGACGAGGCGCAGTTTGTGCTCGCGGTCGGCGAGCACCCCGGCTGGGAGCGACAGAAGAAGAATGGGAAGCGAGCCGATCGACGCGACGAGGCCGACGAGAAACGCATTGTTGGTCAGCTCGAGTGCGAGCCAACCCTGGGCCATCATCTGCATCCACGTGCCGACGAGCGAGAGCGTCTGTCCGATCCAGAACAGGCGAAAGTTGCGGTGCGTGAGCAGCACCCGGAACGGGTTCATCGACGCCACGCCTCCGGGAATCGACGACGCTGCGACGCCCACACACGAGCCCGATTCCGCTCTCGTTAGGTCCCGCTTCGCCGTTACGTTATTGGTCGTTTGGTGCGATTGTGCCGGAGCGAGCGTGGGTGCGAGATTGCTAGCCCAGCGGCGCAACCTTGCTGGGCGGACTCGCCAGAATTCGCTGGCCATATGAGACGATTCGGATGCAGCGTCGGACGTTTGTCGCGATAGTCACGGGCGCGACCCTTTACGCAGCGGCGCTTCGGCTCTATGAGCTGCCAAGTGCGGGCGCCGTGTACATGGACGATCTTCGGGCGTATTCGGGCACCGCGGTCATCGAGGCGCTCACGAGGCCAGACGCATCGATCAAGGAGCGAATCGGCTTCGCGTACCGCGCGTCGATCGAAGAGACGGGCGCGCGCCCGGCGCTCGCGTGGCTCGCCGCCATTCCCGCCGCGCTCGGTTTCGATCGCCTGGGCGACTTGTATTTGCCCTTCGCCCTGCTCGCCACGGCGACGATCCCACTCGTCGGGCTGCTTGGGCGTCGGCTGCTCGATGCGCCGTCCGGCGCGTTCGCGGCCATCTGGCTCGCCGCGTCCGCTGGACACGTGAACTTCGCTCGCTCCGCGATGCCGCCCACGCCCGCGGCGTTTTTCATGGTGCTTGGGCTCCTCGTGCTGTGTTGGAATGGCGATTCCCCGTCGCGCCGCCGCCTTCGCATCGTCACGTGTGGCGTTGCGTTTGGCGTCGCCACGATGTTTCACCCTGCATACGTGTCCTACCTCGTGCTTCCGGCCATCGCGCTGCTGATCGATGCCTGGCGTCATAGAGGGACGCGACCGCTGTCGGCCGCCGCGCTCGATCTCGTAGTGTTGGCTCTTCCGACGCCGCTGTTGGTCCTGGCGTATGACCTTCCGGGAATAGTACCGGATCTCGCGCGGGGGGCATTCAGGGCGAGCGAGCTTCTCTACGCCCGGGGGTGGTGGACACTGCTCCACACACCCGACGTCTACGGGCGGCCGGAAGGGCCGGCGTTCTTCCCCTCGTACCTCGTCGCTGCCGAAGGGGCGGTTCGAGCCGCCGTAACGCTCGTGGCGACGGTGGCGCTGTGCGTCATCGGTATCCGCGGCCACGCGCGCGATCGGACGTACGCGACACTGCTGCTGTGGCTCGTCGTGCCGTGGATCGCGTGGAGCTTTGGCGGACAGGTGAAGGCCCACGGTCGGATCTACGCCCCGCTGTTCCCTGTGCTCGCCCTGATCGTTGGCGCGGCAGCTGGCGCCGCATACGAGCAGTTGCGGGAGCGGCGGGCGACCATGGCCCGAGTCGCGTATAGCGGCGCGGCCGCCGCGGGACTGATGTTCGGAACATTGGCCTCCGTCGCCCTCATTCAGCTGCCCGGCCGAGATTATCTCGTCGGCAACGCCTTGCGTAGAGTCACGCCGTCGCGCGCGCTTGCGTGGGTCCACGCGGACACGATCGCACTCGCGGCCGATAGCATGGTCGTCACGTACCGCGTGGACGAAGCACGCGACGCCGTGTGCCGACAGGGGGTGCGCTACATCGTGCTCTCGCCGTCCAGCATCCACCTCGCGATCGAGCATCGACGCTTTCTCTTCGACGAGCTCGCCCTTCGCCCGGTCGCGACGTACGCGAACCCGTACAAGCTGCGCGTTCGGTTGATGGAGGACACCGATCCCGACCAGCGAGACTCCATCCTGAACGATCCGGACTTCGACCGACTTGGCTTGTATCAGGTTGGAACGGGTGTCGCCTGTGGCCGACCGGCAACCCAGTCCTCCGCTGGCCAGGTCGACCGGCAACGTCGGGATTCCACGGCGTCGGCCCCATCGTCCCCGCCCAGAGCGCCCGAGGTTCGGCCCGAGTGATGATGCAGCGATGACGCCCGACGTGTAGGTTGCGGAAGGCGCCCGTCGATAGCCCATCGGCACTTACGCGCAAGCACTCGCAACACGCGTGAGCCGCGATCCGTGCGACGGTGCATTCTCCAGAATCGTGGGTCTTCCTGGAATGCGCTTTCATACCTACTCGAAGTTCAGCCCCGAGCTCGCTGACGCGGTCGATCTCCAGTCGCTGCTCGAGAAGCTCGCCGACTTCCTGCTGCAGTCCGGCTTCGCCGGTGGACGGATGTCGCACCCGTACTGGGGCGATTTCGGAGGCGACGCGGATCGATCGCTCGATGCGCTCAAGGAAGCCATCCTCAACGCGCTGATCGAGAGCGGCCAGTTCACACCCGAGATGTTGCAGGCGCTACGCGGCGACGGCGACGAAGAGGCGCAGGCGAAGCTCGCGCAGCTGCTCGACGAGCTCGTCCAGCGACTGACCGCGGAGGGCTACCTGAACATCGATGCCCCGCCGCAGGTGCCTGACACGCACCAGGCGCTCGAAGGTCGCGGCAGCCTCGCACATGCCGCGTCGCGCGACGTGCAGTTCAACCTCACCGACAAGGGCATCGATTTTCTCGGCTACCGCACGCTACGCAACCTGCTCGGCTCCCTCGGTAAGTCCAGCGTGGGTGCGCACGATACGCCGTACCTCGCGACCGGAATCGAGTCGGACGGGTGGAGCAAGCAGTACGAGTTCGGCGACGTGCTCAACCTCGACGTCAACGAGACGCTCAAGAACGCGCTCGCTCGGACCGGCACGATCGCCGTGCCGATCGACCTCGAGTACGAGGACCTCATGGTCCGTCAGGCGGAGTACCGGTCGTCGTGTGCAACGGTGCTGATGCTCGACACGTCGCACTCGATGATCCTGTACGGCGAGGATCGCTTCACGCCCGCGAAGAAGGTCGCGCTCGCGCTCACGCACCTCATCCGCACACAGTTCCCGGGCGACAGCATTCGGGTGGTGCTGTTCCACGATTCGGCGGAGGAGATCCCGCTGCCGACGCTCGCGCACGCGCAGGTCGGCCCGTATCACACGAATACGGCCGAGGGGCTCAAGCTGGCCCGTCGCATCCTGCTCGCGCAGAAGAAGGACATGCGGCAGATCATCATGATCACCGACGGGAAGCCCAGCGCGCTCACGATGCCGAATGGGCAGATCTACAAGAACTCGATGGGCCTGGACGCCACCGTCATCGCGCAGACGCTCAAGGAAGTCGCGAACTGCCGCCGTTCGGGAATCATGATCAATACGTTCATGCTCGCCCGGGATCGCGCGCTCGTGGAATTCGTGAAGCGGGTCTCCGAGATCAGCAAGGGCAAGGCGTACTTCACGAACACCATGACGTTAGGCCAGTTCATCCTGATGGACTTTCTGCGCCGAAAGACGAAAACGGTCAGTTGAACGAGAGGAGCTGGGTGCCAGCTCGCCACCAGCTCCTCCACCCAGCCACGAGCACCCCACACCCAGCTCCAACTTGTAGTTCCCCTTGCGCAGATCGCCGGACCCGTTTACTCATACGCTCACAACCGAAGTGTCCCTCGTGGTGATTTGCGGCGTATTGCGGCCACGTTAAACAAACAGCTAAAAGGCCACGCGTCTCCGCGGCTTTTCTCGCCCCGGGGATTTTTTTGTCCCCTGGCGACGCGGCACGGACGGGTGGAAGGAGCGAAGATCGCATGGCACCCGTCGAAGTACGCCTCGGCCTCATCGGCTGCGGCACCGTTGGATCCGCGTTCGCCGCGTCGTTTGCCGAACGGCGCGCGGCGCTCGAGTCGATCACGTCGACGCGCCTCCGCCTCACTCGCGTCGCGGTGCTGCGTCCGAACTTGCGCGACCCCCGGCTCGCCCCGGCCCCACTCACGGACGACGCTGCCTCCATCGCCGCCGACCCGCGCATCGACATCGTAATCGAGGCGAGCGGTGCGCCTAACGCTGCGGACTGGATCCGCACCGCGCTCGACCGGGGCGCGGCAGTCGTGACCGCCAACAAGCAAGCGCTTGCGCGGGACCCCGCGCTGCTCGCGGCGCTGGCCACGCGCACGTCGCGGCTGCACTGCGAGGGCGCCGTCGCCGCCGCCGTGCCCATCGTCCGGGCCCTGCGCGAGTCGCTGGCGGGCGAGGAGATTCACGCGCTGCGCGGCGTCCTCAACGGCACGACGACGTACGTGCTTGGCCGACTGGAACAGCAGCGGCCCTTCGCGGAAGCCGTCACCGACGCGCAGCGCGACGGATTCGCCGAGCGCGACCCGATCGACGACCTGAGCGGCGCGGATGCGGCCGCGAAGCTCGCGATCCTCTGCTCCCTCGCGTGGCGCGAGCCGATAACGGTCGATCAGATCCGCGTCCGCGGCATCGATGCGACGGTGGTCGACACCATCGACGCGGCGCGGGAATACGGCGGGCGCGTCAGGCTCGTGGCCAGCGCGCGCCGCAATGGACGCGTCCACGCCGCGGTCGAACCCGTCGTGCTCGACGCGGACGATCCGCTTGCTGCCGGCACCGGCGTGCACAACGTGGTCGAGGTCCGCACCGCGCTGGCAGGTACGCTCACGTGGCACGGCGCCGGCGCGGGCGGTCGATCCACGGCCTCCGCGCTCATTGCCGATACGATCGCCGCCGCGCGGGCTCACACGCCGAGCGTGAACAACCGTCCCTACGCCGGAGCACTCCGATGACCGCATCGCTGTTCGACGCCCCGAGCTCGCCTTCGCCTGCCACACCCTCGCCGTTCGACGCGCTGCCCCTCATCTGCTCGAACTGCGGTGCGCGCTTCGAGCCGGAGCCGAGCGCCATCTGCTCGAGCTGCCTTGGTCCGCTCGTTCCCGAGTACGATCCGCACCGCACCCTTCCCGATCGCGACACGATCGCGCACCGGGCGCCGTCGCTCTGGCGCTACCGGGAGTGGCTGCCCTTCGCGGGCACGCCGACGCTGTCGCCCGACTCCGGCTTCACGCCGCTCCTCGAAGCGCCCGCGCTCGCACGACGCCTCGGCGTCGCGCGCCTGTGGATCAAGAACGACGCGGTGTCGCACCCCACGCTCTCGTTCAAGGACCGGGTCGTGTCGACGGCGATCAACGCGGCACGCGCGTTCAGCCTCGACGTCATTGGCTGCGCATCGACGGGCAACCTGGCGAACGCCGTGGCGGCCCACGCTGCGCGCGCCGGCTTGGACGCGTGGATCTTCATCCCACACGACCTTGAGCCCGCCAAGGTCATGGGCACGAGCGTCTACGCCCCCAAGCTCGTCCGCGTGCGCGGCACGTACGACGACGTCAACCGGCTGTGTGCCCAGGTGGCGGACAGCTTCGGGTGGGGGCTCGTCAACGTGAACCTCCGGGCGTACTACGGCGAAGGCTCGAAGACGATGGCCTTCGAGATCATCGAGCAGCTCGGCTGGCGGGCTCCGACCGCGATCGTCGCGCCCATGGCGGGCGGCGCGCTCGTGACGAAGCTCCATCGCGGCCTTCGCGAGTTTTCCGATGCCGGCCTGTACGATGGCCCTCTCCCGCGACTCCACGGGGCGCAGGCGGAAGGGTGCGCGCCGATCGTTAGGCTGGTCGAGCGCGGTGGCGGGCGGCTGGAGCCGGAGATCCCCTCCACCGTCGCCCGATCGCTCGCCATCGGCAACCCCGCTGACGGACTTACGGCGGCGCGCGCCATCACGGAGACGAATGGGTGGGCTGCGGCGGTCAGCGATGTCGAACTGGTCGCCGGCATCCGCCTCCTCGCCGAGACCACCGGCATCTTCGCCGAGACGGCAGGCGGCGTCACCACGGCGGCCGCCGTGCGACTCGCGGCTGCCGGACGTCTACGCCCCGACGACGAAGTCGTGCTCTGCATCACGGGCAACGGACTCAAGACACTCGATGCGATCGCCGACAGCCTGCCGGAGGCGCCGGTGATCGCGCCGCGGCTCAGTGCGGTCGCCGCGCTCGTCGACGCATCCGCCCGATAGGCGGCTGGCGTCAACCCACAAACCTCCACTCCTCAAACGATCATGCCGCTGACCATCTCACTCCCAAGCATTCTCGCCCGCCTCGCAGACGGGAACCGCGCGCTCGACGCGTCGGGCGCCACCGTCGCGGAGGCCGTCGCCGATGTCACGCGGCGGTTTCCATCGCTCGCGCCCCGGCTCGTCGACGAGCACGGCGAGCCCTATCCCTTTGTTACGTACTACCTGAACGACGAGGACATCCGGTTTGCGGGCGGGTTCGGTGCGACGGTTCGTGACGGCGACGAGCTCACGATCGTGTCCGCGGTCGCGGGAGGCTGACATGCGCGCCTCGCTCGCATCTCCGCCATCGCGATCCGCCCCCAAGCCCACCCTCGACCGCGAAGAGCTGCTTCGCTACGGACGGCACCTGTTGCTGCCTGAAGTGGCCATCGACGGGCAGCGGACACTCAAGGCTGCCCGTGTGCTGATCGTCGGTGCCGGCGGACTTGGATCCCCCGCTGCGCTCTACCTCGCTGCCGCAGGAGTCGGAACACTCGGCCTCGTGGACTTCGACATCGTCGAGATCACGAACCTGCAGCGCCAGTTGCTGCACGGCACGCGGGACGTGGGTCGGTTGAAGCTCGACTCGGCACGTGATCGACTCCACGATACCAACCCGAACGTGAAGCTGGAGCTCCACGCGACACGGCTTACGTCGGACAACGCGCTCACGATCATCCGCGATTACGACCTCGTGCTCGACGGAACCGACAACTTCGCGACGCGGTACCTGGTCAACGATGCCTGCGTGCTCCTTGGCAAGCCTAACGTCTACGGCAGCATCTTTCGCTTCGACGGTCAGGCCTCCGTCTTCGCGACGGCCGATGGCCCGTGCTATCGGTGCATCTATCCGGAGCCGCCGCCGCCAGGGTTGGTGCCGAGCTGTGCGGAAGGCGGTGTTCTCGGAGTGCTCCCCGGACTGGTAGG
>Ga0105249_10000310_pt1 | contig 49415 bp, 70 predicted proteins | sample KBSS44metaG_FD_81522 | JGI IMG/M metagenome (GOLD analysis project Ga0105249, IMG submission 81522) | Switchgrass rhizosphere microbial communities from Kellogg Biological Station, Michigan, USA - KBS S4-4 metaG | ecosystem: Host-associated > Plants > Roots > Rhizosphere > Soil | place... | reverse complement strand
TCGTCTACTTCCCGTTCGATCAGTATGTGCTGACGCCGGAAGCCCAGCAGGTGGTTACGGAAGCCGCCGAGTACGCGAAGGGCGGCAACGCCACCCGCGTGCTGGTGGTCGGCCACACCGACACCTCCGGCTCGGACGCCTACAACACGCGCCTGTCGGAGCGCCGCGCCAAGGCCACGGCCGACGCGCTGGTCGGCGCCGGCGTCAATCAGACCGCGCTGTCGGTGGACTGGAAGGGCGAGACCGCGCCTGTCGTGCAGACCGGCGACGGCGTGAAGGAACCTCTGAACCGCCGTTCGACGATCGACATCAACTTCTGATTAGCCCTCTCGAGTTGCTTGTCGAACGTCGTGGGGAGCCCGGCCGCGAGGCCGGGCTTCTTGCGTTTCGGCAGTGACCCGCCGCGTTAGCTGCGGGAAAGGGCCGCCCTTATGCGTCTTCCTTCACCCGCTTCTTGCGGAAGCTGGGGTTGAGAACCTTCTTGCGCAGGCGGATCGACTTGGGCGTCACTTCCACCAGCTCGTCGTCCTCGATGTAGGCGATCGCCTGCTCGAGGGTGAGCTTGCGCGGCGGGGTCAGGCGCACCGCTTCGTCCTTGCCGGAGGCGCGGACGTTAGTGAGCTGCTTGGCCTTCATCGGGTTGACGTCGAGATCGTCGGCGCGGCTGTTTTCGCCAATGATCATGCCCTGGTAGGTCTTCTCGCCGGCGCCGACGAACATCACGCCGCGCTCCTCCAGGTTCCACAGCGCGTACGCCGCGGTCTCGCCGTCGGAGTTGGAAACCAACACGCCCTTACGGCCGGCGTCGATCGCGCCCTTGTAGGGTTCGTAGTGGCTGAATACGCGGTTGAGCACGCCCGAGCCGCGGGTGTCGGTCAGGAACTCGCCCTGATAGCCGATCAGCGAACGCGACGGGCTCATCAGGCTGATGCGGGTCTTGCCGGCGCCCGACGGACCCATGTCCTTCAGCTCGGCCTTACGCGCCGATAGCTTCTCGATGACGATGCCGGTGAACTCGTCGTCGACGTCGATCATCACCTCTTCGATCGGCTCCATGCGCTCGCCGGTCTCCTCGTCGTTCTGAAAGACCACGCGCGGGCGGCTGATGGAGACCTCGAAGCCCTCGCGGCGCATGCTTTCGATCAGCACGCCGAGTTGCAGTTCGCCGCGGCCGGCGACTTCGAAGGCGTCCTTCTCGGACGTCTCGGTGACGCGGATGGCGACGTTGGATTCCGCTTCCTTCAGGAGGCGTGCGGCGATCACGCGGCTCTGCACCTTGTCGCCTTCACGGCCGGCCAAGGGGCTGTCGTTGACCGAGACGGTCATGGAGATGGTCGGCGGGTCGATCGGCTGCGCCGGCAGAGCTTCGGTGACGTCCAGTGCGCACAGGGTGTCGGCCACGGTGGCCTTGGAGAGGCCGGCGATGGCGACGATGTCGCCAGCTTCGGCGCCGCCGTCGATCGGCTGGCGCTTCAGGCCGCGGAAGGCCAGCACCTTGGTGATGCGGCCGCGCTCGATTTCCTTGCCGTCGCGCGAGAGCGCCCGGATCGGCATGCCGGGCACGGCCTTGCCGGCCTCGATGCGGCCGGTCAGCAGGCGGCCGAGGAACGGATCGCTCTCGATCAGCACCGACAGGATCTGGAACGGCTCGTCCTTGCGCGCCTCGGCCTTGGGCGCCGGCACGTGGTCGACGATCAGGTCGAACAGCGGGGCCAGGTTGTCGTTCGGCTGCGCCAGATCCATCGTCGCCCAGCCGTTCTTGCCCGAAGCGTAGATGTGCGGGAAGTCGAGCTGCTCGTCGGTCGCGCCCATGGCGGCGAACAGGTCGAAGGCGTCGTTCAGCACCCGATCCGGATCGGCGTGCGGCCGGTCGACCTTGTTGAGGCAGAGAATGGGCCTAAGTCCCATCTTCAGCGCCTTGCCAAGCACGAACTTGGTCTGCGGCATGACGCCTTCCTCGGCGTCCACCAGCAGCACGCAGCCGTCCACCATGCCCAGGATCCGCTCGACCTCGCCGCCGAAGTCGGCGTGGCCGGGGGTGTCGATGATGTTGATGCGGGTCTCGCCGGCCTTGCCCTTCCACAGCACCGAGGTGCACTTGGCGAGGATGGTGATCCCGCGTTCGCGCTCCTGGTCGTTAGAGTCCATGGCGCGCTCGACCGTCGCCTCGTTGGCGCGGAACACGCCCGACTGGGCGAGCAGTTGGTCGACGAGGGTGGTCTTGCCATGGTCGACGTGCGCGATGATGGCGATATTGCGGAGCGACATGAGGGTTCCCGAACGGCGGAAGGCGGGCTTTTAAGCGAGGCGAGGCCCTGCCGCCAGCTTCGATTCGCCTCCGCCCCAGCGGCGAATGCGCTCAAGCGTGACGCGAGCCATTGTGCAGTGCAGCGATATAGGAACCCAGCTTATAGCCGCAAGTCCCTAAGAAAGTGCGTTTTTCAGCCTAACTGCGAACGTTGTTAGCAATTCTTAATTGTAAGAAGCTTGCCCCGTTGTGCGTTGCACCCTATAAAACAGATGTGAGGCGTCGCTGACGCCTTTGCCCTTCCTGGGCGTTTCCTCCCTATGACTGCCGCGCCTTCTGGCGCGGTTTTTTTTGGCCTGCTCACCTCTCCCCCGAGCGGAGCGAGAGAGGGAGAGGCTGCGAGAGGGCGCCGCTGGCGCTTCGCGTGCCGCTGCATTGGACCAGCGGGTCCACCATCCAAGTTGTCGAGAGGCCGAGCCGCCCTCTCCTGCTCTCTCCCTCTCGCGCCCGCGGGGAGAGGAAGATTCTTCACCCCCTCAGCGCGCTCCAATCGGCGGCGGCTAGGCTGGCGGTCACCCGCTCCAGGTCACCCTTGAGCCGCTGGAAGCCGCCGGTCGGCTCCAGGTTCGCCTCGTCCAGATAGAGCGCACGATTGATCTCGATCTGCAGGGCGTGCACCCGCCGGGTGGGCCGGCCGTAATACTCCGTGGTGTAGCCGCCTGCGTAGGGCGAATTGCGCGCCACCCGGTAGCCCAGCGCCTCCAGCTCCCGCTCCACGCGGCCCGTCAGCACGCCGGCGCACGAGGCGCCGAACCGGTCGCCGATGACGAAATCGCTCGGCAGGTCGCGGCCGGCGCGCGCCGCGGCCGCGGGCATCGAGTGCCAGTCGATCAGGATGGCGAAGCCGTGCGCGGCCTGCGCCTCGCGCACCAGCTGCAGCAGGGCGGCGTGATAGGGCCGATGCGCCCGCTCGATGCGCGCCCGCGCCTCGGCGAAGGTGAGCTTGCGTGCGTAGATCTCCTGGCCTTCCGAAACCACCTTGGCGATCGACCCCAACCCCGCGGCCACTCGGGCGGTGCGCGCGCGGGCGAAGGCGGGCAGCTCGTCGGCGAACATTCCGGGGTCGAGTTCGAACGGCTCGCGGTTCAGGTCGATGTAAGCGCGCGCGTAGCGGGCGGCGATCACCGGCGCGCCCAGCTCGGGAGCGCGGCCGATCAGGTCGTCGACCAGCACGTCCTCGGACCGGCGTATAGCGTGGGCGTCGAGCGCCGCGGCCGCCATCATGTCGTCGGGGTAGAGCCGGCCGGAGTGCGGGGAGGCGAAAACCAGGGGCGTCGGCGGCGGCGCGCCCTCCGCGGCGGCGAGTCGCACTTCGCAGGCCGCTGCGCACTCCCCGCTGGTCAGGTCGGCGCTGAGGGGCTCGCAAACGGTCATCGCGCGCATACAACGCCGAGCGACCGACTCGGTCAAAGGGTTCATCGCGCCTTTACGCTTGAAGCGGTATTCTCCGCCTCTAACTTGACACAATTGCTCCCGAGCCAAGGCCCCTATGCCCCGTATTCTGCTCGCCGAAGACGACGACTCCCTGCGCGGCTTCCTGGCCCGCGCGCTCGAGCGCGCCGGCTATGAGGTCACCGCCTGCGCCGATGGCGACGAGGCGGCCGCGATCCTGGACGAGAACTGGGACCTGCTGCTGACCGACATCGTCATGCCCGGCCTGGACGGCATCGAGGTCGCCCGCCAGGCGGCCGCCAAGCATCCCGGCCTGCGCATCATGTTCATCACCGGCTTCGCCGCGGTGGCGCTGGCCGCCGGCGAAAGCGCGCCCGCCGGCGCCAAGGTGCTGTCGAAACCCATCCACCTTCGCGAGATCGTCCACGAGGTCGATCGCATGATCGCCGCCTGAGGGCGCGATCGCCGAAGGGGCGCTTGCACAACATAGGGGCTGCCGGTATACCGCCGGCTCCTCGCTCCCGGGCCTGGCCCCGGGAAGTCCATGGCACGGACGCGTAGCTCAGCGGGAGAGCACCTCGTTGACATCGAGGGGGTCCCTGGTTCAATCCCAGGCGCGTCCACCATAGATTTCAGCGTGTTAGCGGAGCGGGCGACATCGCCGCCCCAGAAATGGCCCCAGATTGATGGCCGATCCCTTCCACGACAACCCTCTCTACGGCCATCCCTGGCAAGGCCCCGAGGCCCGCGAGGCGAAGCGCAAGGCCCGCCACAAGCTCTGGCTCGACCGCCTGACCGACCGCGACTGGCGACGCATCGAGGCGATGGCTGAGCAGGTGACGCCCGACTTCCACCCGGCCAGGATCGAGGATCTGGACGCCGCCGGAATCGCTGTCGGCGTCTGCCCTGTCGGCGAAGAGCGGTGGGTCTCAGGTGAGCGGATTGGGACGCTGCGCGGCGGAGAGGTGGCGGTGCTGGTGTGGGTGAAATGAAGCTCATCAGTCGCGACGGCTCGGTGTTCGGCGATGCGCCGGCCGAGCTGGTCGTCGCGGCGCCGGCCGAGATCAACCGCGCGTTCCGCTTCGAAGGCGTGACGTTCGTTCGGCTGGCCAATGCCCTGCGGTTCTACGACGTGCGGGATCGGGAGGCTTGGATCGCCCGCGGCAGGTAGCGCTTGCGGCGGCCTGCGCCCGCCTATCTACCCGAAATGGCTGGGTTCTATCCGATCAAGGTTGACGTCGACGGGCGCTCGGTGCGCGGCGAGTGGACGATCAAGCAGGGCGGCTGCATCTGCGTCCGCGCGCCGGGCTATGGGCCGTCGCTGACTGTGCCCTGCGGATCGCGCAAGCCGCACGTCTACGCGCCGATCGTGCTCGGGATCATGGTGCGCGCCTACTTCCGGCGGCAGGAGGCTTGGCGCGCGCATGAGGAGCGCGAGGCGATCAGGATGGGCGGGAGACGCAGGCGGCGAGCACCGTTGATGCCGGCGTGAACGACGAGGAGTTGATACGCGCCGTCGTTCTGCTCATCGAGCAAATCCGCATCTGTGATTTCCGGGACAAGCTCGGGCATTCGATCGAGATGAACGCCGCGTTCCAGGATCTGGTGCTTGAGCTGACGGTGCGGGGGTTGATCGACGGGTAGAACGACAAAAGCCCGCCGCCGGTGAGGGCGACGGGCTTCCGGGGGTCCAGCAGGCCGCTAGGGCGGCGCGATGGATCTTCAACTAGCCAGAGTCGGTGACGCTGAGCCACCATAGCCAGAGGGCCAGCGGGAGCGGCATCAGGAGCCGTCAGGCGCCGAGCACGCGCCCGGCGAGAACCACTCCACCAGCCGCCGGTACTTGTCGGTCACGTCGCGGAAGCCCAGCGCGAGGCGCTGAGCGGCGGCGCGGACATCGGCCGGCATGCGGGCCGTCTGGTCTTCGGGAAAGCCGTCAGGAGCCGCGGGGCAGATCGCCAAGTCCGCCGGCGGGGCTTCCTTCACCCGAACCGTGAGGACCGTCTCCTTGACCGGCTGGGACAGTGTGCGGGGTCCATGGGCGCAGCCCGCCAAGCTCATTGAGGCGAGCAAACCAATCGCCGCCCACTTCGTCGTTGCTGACCTGCGCATTGGCGGCCTCCATGTGTTTGATCGCCGTGCGCCGCGTGGCGTCGGCCTTGCGGGCGGCCAGGACGTCCGCCGATGTCTTGCGTTGCTGTTCAGCGATGGCGTCGAGGGCGGCCTGCTCCGAGGCCTCCTTCATGGCGTCCCGCTGGCCGCGGATGCTGCGGACGGCGGCGAGGCATCCTTGTCCCCACTTGTCGACGTCCGTCTCGCCGTCGGGTCGGAAGGCGACGCTAACGGCCTCGCAGGTCCGGTCGGCCCAGATCGTGAGCTTCTTGGCGACCTCGCGGGCGGCGTCCCGCTCGACGCGGGTCTTTCCAAGCTCGTGGGCGAGGAAGAAGGTCGAGCCGATCATCGCGAGCGCCACCAGCCCCAAGAGGACCGGATCGAACAGCGCGCCCAGCCCGGCGCCGGCGAGCTTGCGCAGGTTCATGCCGCGCCATCCTTCTTCCTGTTGTTCTGCCAGACGAGGAAGATGGTGGCGGCCATGCCGAGGCTCGCGAGGCCGCTGACGAAGTAGTGGGCGACCTCGCTCTTGTCGGAGAACGGGGAGATCGCGTCCAAGGCCTTCTTGGCGAAGTCGGGGACCGCGGCGATGAAGCTCCCGATCGCGGCCAGGCCGGAGCTGATCGCCGCGCCGATGCCGGCCCAGAAGGTCCGCGGCTTCTTCGCGTTGGACGGCGGGGCCTTCGCCAGTTCGGCGCTTGTCAGGGAGACGTCAGGAGCCTGCATCGCATCGCCGGCGATCAGGGCGAGGCTCTGGGCGCGCACGTGGGCGACGCGGCTCGCCCAGCCGTTTGCGTTGGCCCGCCAGTTCTTCAGCTTCTTCATAAAGGCGAGCCGCCGATCGCAGACGCCATTGACCACGGCCTCAGTGTCGGCGATCGCCAAGGCCTCCAAGGTGGCGAGACCGACGATGCCGTCAGGAACCACGGAGAGCGCCCGCTGCAGGTCTTTGACCGCCTGCGCGGGGCCGGAGTTGAACGCGTAGTCGAACACCGCGAAATCGACGCCCGAGGGCAGCTTGTCGCCCTGGACGGGGTTCCAGTAGTTGGCCTTCGCGATGGCGACGGCTTCTTGCCGGGTGATGTCGCGGACGGACTTAGCGGGCAGGCTGCGCAGCGACCGCCACTGGTCGTAGACCGCCTGAGTCACCCCGAGCGCGGTTAAGCCCCCAGGATCATCTCTCAGCGGCCGGTCGGACACGCCCCCCTCGATGCCGAGCAGCTGCTCGACAAGGGGCGTGAAGTTCTTGGCGGTCATAGACTCCCCCTACCCGGCCGTACCGGGTTTGACGTTCGAATTGCGGGCGTGGTGTTCAGCCGGCGGTTAGGGCGCGCCGAGTTCAATCGGCCGGGTCTCGCCGGCGCGGTTCTCGTAGTAGATCTGCGGAGGGCGCTCGTGCGGGATGGCGTGAGCCGTGAGTAGGCGGTCGTACGCGTCGACCGTCGCCTCGAGCTGACGCAACCTGCCGCGAAGGAGCAGCAGCTCCGCTTCCTTGTCGGCGATCATCGTATCGTGCGCCTTTCGGAACTCGGCGAACTCGGCCTCGACCTCGTCGAGTTGCTTGCGTAGCCGATCGATTTCCCTGCTGAGATCGGAGATGACCTTTCCCGCAGCCTCCGTCGCGATCTGGACGAGCTCATTGCGGTTCGCCTCCTTGGCGGCCTCGGCTGCTGAGCGCTCCGCCGCCGCCGCGGCCTCGGCCTCCTTGGCCTTGCGCAGCCGGTCCTGGGCGTCCCAACGGAGCTTCAGCAGCGCCACGAAGCCGCTCGCCCCGCCGCCGAAGACGGCGATGTCCTTGGCGATGTCCATCCAGTCCAAAAGCGCGCTCCCCCAAATACGCAGGCGAGCGGCCGCAATACGCAGTCGCGCTCATGTGGATCTTCTTTTCGGCTGAGAGCGCCCCCGCGCCCCGTCGTCGTTAACTTCGACTGGCGCGTGAACCTTGCTCATGCCTTAGGTGGCGCCATGGGAAAGATCGCGCTGGCAGCAGGCTTCACGACCGGTGTCCTGATCCTCGTTGAGGTGGCGAACGGCTGGTACGACCTCGCCGCGGCGTCCGCCGTCGTCAGCGTGGGTTTCGGCTGCCTGGCCTGGGCGCTCACCAGGGCCCGTGGCTGATCGCGCGTTAGTGGTCTGTTGGCGTGGTTCGTGCTTAGGCTGAGCGCATGACCCTCGCCGAACGGATGGAGCGCCCCCGCCACGGCTTCGATTGGCTGCGGTTGGCCCTCGCGAGCGGCGTCCTTGTTTGGCACAGCGCCAGCCTTACGTGCGGTTCAGCCTCGGCGGCGCTCGCCGGTGCCCGTTGGCCGACGGCTCTATCCGCTCTTTGTGTCCCCGGCTTCTTCGCCGTCAGCGGGTTTCTAGTCGCCGCTAGTGCCGAGCGCGCGGAACCTCGCGTGTTCTTCGCCTTCCGCATCCTGCGCGTCATCCCGGCGTTAGCCGCGGTGGTGGTTCTTTCGGCGCTCGTGCTCGGCCCGGCGGTGACGACGCTGACCGCGCACGATTACTTCAGAAGACCGAGAACCTGGCTCTACCTGCTGAACATCGTAGGTATGGAAGATCACTTCCTGCCTATGGTTTTCGCGACCAATCCCAACCGTGGCGTGAACGGGTCCCTGTGGACAATAAGCCGCGAACTGATCTGCTACCTCGTCCTAGGCTTGGCCGCGATGGCTGGCGCACCCCGCAGCCGGCGTCACTGGCTATGCGTAGCCGTAGCCGGTTATCTCATCTTGCCGTTGTGGGATGCGGCGGTCGTTGGCCACCAGCGTGGAGAGATGTCGTCCGCTGTATTGTTTTCGTGCTTTCTCTGCGGAACCACGATCTACCTCTGGCGCGATCGCATCCCATATTCGCTGCCGCTCGCGGCAAGCTCTGTTGCAGCTGCCTTCCTTCTCAACTTTCTGGGGCTGCTCGGTTTCGCCGCCTTGCCGGTCGCCTATGCGGTTGTCGTGTTCGGCTTGATCGACGCCAAGCCTCTCAAAGTCGACCTATCCTATGGCGTGTACCTCTCGGCCTATCCAATTCAGCAACTACTTATCTGGTCCGGCTTAGGTGCGGCGATGTGGTCCAACCTGCTCCTCGCCCTGCCGCTTTCTGTGGCCTACGCGCTGACGTCGTGGGTTCTGATTGAAGGTCCGATCCAGCGGCGCAAGCGCCGCCTCGCCTTGCTCATCACGCGGCGGTCCACGTCAACCTTTATGGCAAGCCCCAAAGCTCGACCGTCGAGCCGGTGACAAAATTCCCGCTGCCCGTAACGGTAACGTCGATGCGCGTGATGGCTGCGGTGCTTGTCCACCAGCCGGCGGTCGCGAACCGAAACCAGTTGGTCGCCGCCGCAGAGCCGTTCTGGAGGTTGTAATCGCCTAGCGTGGTTTTCTGGAACGTGGTCTGCGCGTAATCTAGTATGTGCAAATGGGCCGCGCCCGGCACGTTTGACGGAGCCGACGCGCCCGGAATGTCGGCGAAATAAATGTACCCGTTGGCGGTGTCATTGGCCGCAGCTGCAGTGCCCCCGGTGCCATAGGACCGTTCGTTCCGGTAGTTGGATGTAGAGTTGTCGGAGTTGAACTGCACCGTGACGGTGACGCTGGTGGTCGCCTGAGTGCTACGCGCCAGCGCTCGCAATTCGAGGTGTCGATAGCCGCCGATGCTGGTGAACGCCACGGTGTTGGTGCCGCTGGGCGTCTGTCGGCTGATTAGCGCCGGGCCGCTTCCGACGCTGCCGCCGCTCGGCGTCACCCACGTCGGGTTTGCGCCGGCGCCGTTCGCCTGGAGCACTTGGCCCGGGGAGCCCGCCGCCAGCCGCGCCCAACTCGACGCTCCCCGATAGAAAATATCCCCCTGCGCCGCCGAGCCGATGAAGTCGAGGACTTCCGAGAGCGTGCATTCCTCCGCGTCGCCGGCCGAGGCGGTCTTCCGGCCAAGGATGCGGGACGTCGCCGAGACGTTCTGCATCTTGGCGTAGGTCACGACGTCGTTGTCGATGGTCCAGGTTGCCCCGGAGCCTGACACGGTGATGTCGCCCTTGTCGCCGTCGCTGACGCCGCCCGTCGACGAGAACTGCGCGAATGTGAGCGAAGTAGAGCCCACCGTGATCGTGGCGTTCGTCGAGCAGACCCACTGCGTATCGGCGAGTGTCGTGCCTTCGGAGACATAGCAAGCCGCGTTGACGAGTTCGGAGCCGCTATCGGCGTCCGTGGCGCGCGTCCATGATCCCGCGGCCGCGACGTAGATGCCGTTCTGGCTGCCGGTGCTCTGGTTTTTCACGAGCACGCGGTCGCCGGCCACGACCGACACGCCGTCGATCGTTTGAGCGCCGGAAAGGGTGATGTTCGCCGTGGTTGCGGCGCGGACGGCCTTCTTCCAGGAAAGGCCTGCCAGCAAGTTGTCGACGTAGGCCTTGATAGCCGCCTGGGTGGCGATCTTGTCGTTGGAATTGGCTGCCAGCGTCGCGTCGGTGTCGGCGTTCAGGGTGACGGTGACGTGGCCGGAGCCGTCCGTAGTGGCATCGAGCGCGGCGCCGACGAAATTAATGCTCTCGGTCGTCGCCTCGACGCTGGAGCCTTCGTTCTTGACCAGCAGCGAGCCGCCGCTGATGTCGACGGTAAGCGTCCCCTCGCCGTCGCTGGAAACCGCCACGCCGGTTCCGGTGAAGTTGATCGACCGCGGGTTGTTGGCGACCTCCACGCCCTCGCTTTGAAACGAGGTGGTGTCCGACTTCAGCACCCAGCCGAGCGCTTCCACCTCCACCGAAAGCCCGCCGCGATTGTCGCCGGGGTTGGGGTCATTTCCGGCCTCGACCTTATAGGTGCTATAGCCGGTGAAGGTCTGCGGGAGCTGCGCCGCCAGCGCCGCAAAGGCGGCGGCTGCGGTCAGGTAGTTGTTGGCGCTCAGCGTCGCCGACCAGAGCAGCGTATCCGATCCGCCGTTGTTGCCGTAGATGCTGACGAAGTTCTGCCAGGTCTGGCCGTGGACCGGAGGCGGGTTGGAGCCGGAATAGCCATCCGAGGGCCACGCTGAATAGGCGTCCCAAGACAGCAGCCCGTCGCTATCCGCCGCCAGCGGCTTGGAGAAGCGCACGGCCTTTGCGGGATCGTAGCCGGTCAGTGTGGCGGTGTTCGAGCCCGTCGTGATCGACGTTCCCGCAATATTGGCGGCGTCCGTCCCGCCTACCTCATATTGCCAGATCTGCCCCTGACCCTCTTCGATGTAGAGCGAGCCGATGGGGAGGTCCGTGCGGGTCGGCTCCCCCACGCCACAGACGATCTTGACGCAGCCCAGCGTCAGCCCGTCGAGGTCCGCCATGATGGCGTCCCACGGCGTGGTGACGTCCACCCAAGGCGTCGGCTGGAAAGGCAGGCCAGGAGCTCCAGCCGGGTAGAGCCGCACCTGAAGGTGCTGCCCGACGCTGACGCCGTTGACGATCTTCGCTTCGCCCGCAGCGAGTTCGTCCGCCGTCAACACCTGCTCGGCGGGTTGGCTGTATCGCCCGTCCGAACCCTTTTCGCGGACCTGGGCGGTGATCTTGGTGATCGACGGCGGAACCGGGGTTCGCCAGGTGATATTCAGGCACGGCCACCAGAACCCGTCGTCGCCGGTAAGGGCGCCGGCCGCGGCGGTCAGGTTGGCGACCGTGACCGGGCCGCGGAGCAGATCCGACACTAGATGCTCTCCAGGTCGATCTGCAGGGTGGTCCAGCCAGGGAAGGTGATGACCACATCAAACGAGCGGAAAAAGCCGAACACTGCCGAGGCCCCGTACATTGAGGCGCCGATGAACAGCATCGGCCGCGCCCGCCATTGGGTGAGCAGGTCCATGCAGGTATCGACTTCATCCTCGGCGACGCGGACCTGGAAGCTGCCGCGGCGATGCCAAGCGCGCTTGTTGATCTGGAACGTGCCGAAGTCGTCGGTCTGGATGACAGAGTAATCCTTGATGCCGACGTTGGCGGGGGCAAGCGTGGCGCCGGCTTCTATCGCCAGTCCCAGGTTCACCTCGGCGCAGACCGCCACGCCTCCGGTCTTGATGATGCGGATGCGGATCTGATCGCCGGCCGAGCACTCGACGTCCTCGAACGTCACCGGCCGCAGCCGGGCCACCCCGTCGAGCTGCCACTTGATTTCGGCCGCCGTGCCGCCGAGCGTGATGGTCTCGTCGTATCCGGTGGCGGCGACCGACACCCGCACCGAGTCCGCGTCGATCACCCAGGCGCATACGGTGTCCACGTCCGCGTCAGGCTCTAGCACGACGTCGATCAGGTTGCCCCAGCGCGTCGCGATCCGAGCATTGCCGGAACCAAAGCCCAACCCGCCGTCGAACATCGCCCAACGATTGGTCGCCTGCATCAACAGCCAGTGGTCTCCGGCGTCCGCCGTGGGGTCGTTGGCGAGATTGTCGTCTACTGTGGACCACCACAGTTGGTGCGTGTCCGTCGTGTCGATCTGCGCGCCGTCGCTGGCGGCGTAAGTGGTCCCAGAGCTGTAGGCATCGGCTGCGTAGGCGATCGCTCGCCACCACCCCGACGAAGACTCCGGGTCGTGGTTCGTGTTGCTGCCCTGGAGGCTCGCGTATTGAATCTTGAGCGAGTTCGCCGTGACCTGGCTGACCACATCCCCCGCGGCGTAGGTCGTGCCGCTGTTCCAATCGGTCGCCGGGCCTGCCGAGACGTTGCTGGAAATCAGCATGGCGTCGGTTACGGTGATCGGGGGAACGATCTTCACGCCGCGTCCTCCCGCTCGGGCGGTAGGCCTTGGCCATCCCAATCCTCAAGCTGCTTGGCCGTGCGGCCGGTGTTGGCGGAGACTGTGGTGAAGCCCGCCTCGTTGACGCCGCGAAGACTGGCGACCTCGGCCCGCAGCGCGCGCAGTTCGGCCAGAAGGTCGCTGTTGTCGTTGACACTGCCCGCGTTGGTGGGGGCCGGCATCTGTGGCGCTGCGGTCGGGCTGGAGGTGGTCGCGCCGGTCGTGGAGGTCGCCGCGGTCGTGGCGCTGGTCGCAGGCGCTTTGCCCTCCGCGACGAGTAGCGCGCTGGAGCCGATGGCGCGCGCCCGCGCGACCGCCTGCAGATAGTCGATCTGGCTGGATGCCGAGGCCTTGGCCGCCGCGAGGTAGGCGTTGCCAAGGTCGGGGATTTGGCTGGCGGCGTCGCTGTCGCCGCTGCGCGCAGCGATCCCGGCGGCCTGGAGCGCGGAATAGGCCTGCGCCGTGGTTTGGGCCGGTGAGGCGGTCACGCCGGCCAACGACGCCAGCCACTCTTTCAGGTCTTGCGCGGCACTGGCGGCGCCGCTCGCCGCATCGCTGAACCGCTTCATCACATCGGCGAGTTGCAGGCCTTCCAGGGTCGAAAGCTGGCCATTGATCGTCGCCAGTTGGTCCGCCGTCAGCGCGCCCTGGTCGAACAGCGCTTTGGCGGCGTCGCGCTGTTGCTCGATGTTGGTTTTGACCTGCTTGGCCTCGTAGGCTTGTGGGTCTTGAAGCTGCAGGATCTGGTCAGCAAGCTGTTTGCCGATCTGCTGCGCCTGCAGGATGGTGGCGATGGCGTCGAAGCCCTTGCCAGCCGCGAGCGCGCTGTCGATCAAGCCCTTGAGCGCCTGGTCGGTGTAGGTGGCGCTCTGCAGCACCGCCTTCAGCGCGGTTTCCGCCGCCGCGGCCGGATCGCCCACAGCCGAGCGCAACTCCTCCCCGGTGGAGAGGAAGATGTGCGTCATGTCGCGGGTGCCGAGGTCGAGGCCGGTGACAAAGGCGTTGATCTGCACGCCCGCGGCCTTGATCAGCGCCTCGCCCTGCAGGATCGCCTGGGATGCCCCAGACACCGCCTGCGTGGTCTCCGGCGTTTCTTTGCCCGACGAGATCGGCGTGAAGCTGTCTAGCGTCAGTTGGGTGATGCCGGCGTGGTTCGACGGCTTCTTGCCGAGGAACAGCGAGGCTAGACCGGCGATCAGCCCGACCCACGGCAACGCCGCAGCGAGGGGTCCCGCCAGGAAATTGACCGCACCCGCGCCGAGCAGGCCGGTGCCGCCAATGCCGGTTGGCCCGAGCGCAAAAGCCGCATCGGCGACGAAGTTCCCGCCCGCCAGGCCGAGCAACGCCCCGCCAGCGACGTTGCCGACCGCCTTGCCCGCCTTCCCGCCGATCAGGGATCCGAGGGCGCTCGCTCCGGTCGCAATGCCGCCGAACAACCCCTGGGATTGGAACGCCGCTTGGATGGTCTGAATAGTCGCGGCGAGGCTGTCCAGCAGCCGGCCGAAGTCTCGGCGCTTGAAGGCGTCCTTGAAGTCGCGGACGTTATCGGTCGCCGCCCGGATCGCCTCAGAAAGGCTGGCGGCGCGCTTCGCCTCCTCCGTCTCCGCACTGTGGATCTGCTTCAGGGCTTCCAGCCGATCCTTGGCCGTCTGCACTTGCTGATCGGTGTAGCCGCCGAGCTCCCCGAGCCGGACGACCTCCTGCAGCGCGTAGCGCTCGGCGTCTTGCTTGGCGGCGAGGATGTCCTGTTGCGCCACGGCCTGGGCGTAGGTCGACTTGAGCAGGGCGGCCTGCGCCTGCATCACGTCGATGGTGTTGGACCGGCGGGCTTGTTCCGCCGCCAGGGTGTCGCGCACCAGTTGCTGCGTCGCCTTGCGGTCGATCGCCTCCATTTCCTCTACCGCCGCAGAGGCGTTGATCGCCTGCACCTTGCGCAACTGAGCCGTCAGCGCGGCTTTCAGCGCGGCGCGCATCGCCGGATCTTCCACGCCCAGCGTGTTCGCCGGGTCGTTGATCTGGGCGATTTGCTTGTCGACCTGCGCCTGCTTTGCGGCGGTCGCCTTGAGCACCAGATCCTTCTCGATCTCGGCGCGCTCCTCGACGCTGTCGGTCAAGGCCATACGGGCGCGGAGTTCGCCCGCCATCGCCTGTTCGACTTGGCCAGCGGCCTGCGCCGTCAGCTCGTCGGTTCGGTCGATCACCGCAGCGGTCTGCGCCGACTTGGCCGCATGCGCCGCGCGCGTGCGGGTGTGGCCCTCTTCGATTTCCTTCTGCCGAGCCTGCAGAGCGGTAATCGCACGCTCTCCGGTCGCTCGATCGATCAGGCCCGAGTTGATGCGCTGCAGGATCGCCGCCTCTTGCGCCTTCAGGTCGCGGACCTGGCGCTCTTTCGGCAGCGCCGCGTCGACCAGCTTCTGCGACTCTTCCTGCGCGCGGGTATCGCCCAAGCGCAGTTCGATCTGCCGAGCCATCAGCCGGGCGTTCTCGGTCTCCAATTGGTCGATCTGCGCCTGCCGCCGACCCGCCAACGCGCCGGAAACCGCGCCACCAACAACAGGGCCGCCGAGGATGCCCGCAACCCCGCCTGCGGCGGCCTCGGCGCGCGACGGCGTGCGCAGGGTCTGGATGACCTGGTTGTTCTTGGCGACCTGAGCCTTGGCTTGCTCAAGCTGCATTTGCTTGTAGGCGTCGGCCAACTTCAGCACTTCGGCGCGCGTCTCGGCCAGTTGCGTGCTGCTGGTGGCGAGGATGCGGTTGGAGTTCTCCAGCGCGCTCTGGAAATCCTCGTTGCGCTTCACCGCCTCCTGATAGGCCGAGACGATCTGATCGAGCACGATTTGCGTCGCAGCCAGGGCGCTGAACCCGCCGACAAGTTCGAGCAGAGCGCCTTTCCAGCTCAGCGTTTGGCCGACCGCGCCGCCGATCGCGTCGGAGACCTGGCCGACCGCGCGCGCATGGCCCGCCGCCGACTTTGCGGCGTCGTCGTTGCTGTTGGCCGCCTTGCGGGTGACGTCGGCCAATTCATCCACCGCGCCCGTCGCGGCCTTGGCGTCTTTCGCCAGGACGGGGACGAAACTCACCACGCCGTTGACCGGGTTGATGGTCTTGACCAGCTTGCCGGACGCGACTTCCGCCTCTAGCGCGGCTTGGCGGGCTTGGTTGGCCGCGGCGGCGAACTGCTTCTGAGCGTCCGCGGCGCGGCGCGATTGCTCGGCCACGTCGGCGGCGCTCTTGGCTTCCCCCGCCAGCGCGTTCGCCGTCTGGCCCGCCACCTGGGCGATGCCGCTCGACGCCTGCGCCAGGTTGCGCTGTTCGTTCGCCGCCTTGGCCGTGGCTTCGGCGGTCTTGTTGACCTGATCTTCCAGCTTACGGCTGGAATCGGTCATCCCGTCCATCTTGGCCTTGGCGGGATCGGCCTGGGTCGAGTCGACCTTGATGACGAGTTCGGCGAAAGTCGTCATGGCTTGGCCGCCTCGCGCTTATTGGACTGTTGGGAGGTGATGCGGAGCCACTCGGCGTCCAGCGACAGGATCGCCCGCCGCTCCCACATCAGGAGTTGGCGGCCTTCGTCCTCTTCCCAGAGGCGAATTTCCTGGCGTGACAGCGGGCTTAGCCCCATGCCGTTGTTGGGCCGGCTGGCGTGAAGCTCGATCCACCACTGCCAGAGGTGCGCACCGTGCGGGGGCAGCGGCGGCAAGGCCTCAAGCTCCAAGATGGCGTCGGGCTCGCCCTGCTCCGCCTGCACTTGCAGGAACTCGCGCTTGGTCAGGCGCGCGGGTTTTTCGGAGACGACTTCGTTGAGGTCGAACTGAACTTTGGCGAACTCTAGGAGTTCGCTTGTGACTTTCCCACGAAGTTCCGAATATCATTGGAGTTCTTCAGGACTTGGTTGTAGACTTCCAAGTTCTGATTGACCAATTCGAGCGCCTTCTCAGGCGAATAGGGTACGTCGATCCCGCGCCAACCAACGATGCGCTTGGCGACCATCTCGCGCCCGCCCTTGATCGTCTCGGCGACCGGGCGGATGGGCGGATGATCCGCCCTAGCCTTGGCGGCCTGGGCGGCGACCACGAGTTCTGCGCGGCGCTCGTTGTCGGTCAGCGCGTTCGACGCTTTCTCGATGGTGTCGGATTGGCTGCCGATGATGGAGAGGAAGAAGCCTGACGGCTCGTCCCCAGGAAGCAGGAACTCGAACTCGAAAGGCTGCTCGCTCGCGGCCTTGAAGTTCAATGCGGCGAAGGTCAGAGGAGCCGGCGCGGCGGCGGTCTCTTCGGTGTCAGCGGTCTTGGCCATGGAAAAGGGCTCTCGAAAAAGCGGCCGGGTGCGACCCGGGCCGTAAAAGTTGAGGGGAGGAACGGCCCCGAGGGGCGACGGACGGGCGCCGGTTTCACCCGGCGTCCCGAAGCTTCATCAGGCGAACAGGCTGTCCTGCAGCTGGCAAATGGTGGCGTTGTGCTTCACGCCCGAGCCGCCCGAGCCGTAGTATTGGGCGGTGAAGGTGTACGTGCGGATGATCTCCTTTTCGCCGTCGTCGGCGTCGTCGGAGAACAGCTTGCACGCCGGCAGGCAGATGGAGACGAACTCGGCGGTGTTGCTGGCGCTGTCGGCCAGCACGAAGATCAGCGTCACGACGGTCTGCGCGTCACGCAGGGTCTGCAGGGTGACGGCCGAGAACTTGGCGGCGAAGGAGCCGCTGACTTGCACCCGCCCGCGCTGCAGGTCGGAGCGGCTGTTGGAGCCGATCTCCGCTTCAGCCAGCGACACGTTGCCGTTGATGTTCACCTGCACGTTGGTGACGGTCGTCACCGCGCCGTTCACCGCTACCTTGCCTTGCACCGCCGCCAGCACCGAGGAGGAGGTTTCCGCGGTCGGCGAGGTCAGGGTTTCCGAACCCGACAGCGCCCGCGAGAGGCCCATCAGCGCGAAGTTCACCGTGGAAATCCCGGTCGCCGGGATGGCGATGTCCGCCGAGCCGACCTTGACGTCGGTGAACAGCTCGTAGCGAGTCAGGTCGGTGTACTTCTTCTCATACGAGAGATAGCGGTTCAGGTGTCCGGTGCTCGGCACCCACACCTTCTTGCCGACCACGGTGATGGTGCAGCCGGTGACCGGGCCTTCCGGGGTCATTGCGCCGCTGTTCAGCGGGGCGACCGTGAGCACGGTGGCCGACACCACGTCGAGCACGAGCAGGTTGCGGGCGATGTTGGCCGCATCCAGCGAGCCGACCGACAGGCGCACCACATCGCCGACCTTGATCCCGTCCGAAAGCCAGGAGCCGGCCGAGCGGGTCACGCTGTAGTTGGAGCCGGACGTGGCGATGGTCAGGCCCGCTCCGGTGATCGCAGCCGTGCCCGCCGCCGCCTTGCGGAGCAGGGTCTCCATTTCGATCTGGTAGGTCCCGGCCGACATTTCGCCGTTCAGCGAGCCCTGGATGCCGGACGGGCCTTCGGTGGCGCCGGTCGACTGTTGGTGGCTGACGATTTCCTGGCTCTGATAGGTGTCGCTCTGCTTGTTCAGCGCGAGCTGCACGCGACGGGCGAGCGCCGAGCCGGCGGAGCCGGGCGAGCCAAGGCCCGATTGGGCCACACGAGAGACAGTGGTGCTAATGCCCTGGGCGACTGCCATGGGTTATCTCCGATCTCAGGGGGTGGAAGGAGACGGACCGGAGCCGGCCGTCAGGGGGAGTTCAGGCGGTCAGTTGCGCGAAGACGCGGATGCGGACCGGCACGCAGTAGCGATCCCCGTCGACATAGGCGGGCATCACTTCGGGGGTGTAGGGAATGGAGACCGAGACGCCGCTGCTGGTGTACGGTCCAGAGCCGCGCTTGAAGGTGGCTTTGGTCACCTCCGCGCGCGCTGCAGCGGCGGCGGGGCCGGTGTTGGTCGGATAGCAGAGGGTCACCTGGCAGATGCCCTCTTGCGTGTAGTTCTGGCTGATCTCGTTGTTGCCGGGCCGCGCCCACATCCATTCAACGCGCTGGTATGGCGTGCCTGCAGTCGGCGTGAAGGCGACGTTCTCGTAAGCCGGCGTGAGGGTCGGCGAGATGGCCGCGAGGGCCGTTTCGATGGCCGCGCGGATGTTGGTGACGCCGCTCAACGCTGCACCTTCAGGACCGAGGCGGCGACGATGGCGTCGAACTCCAGCGATGTAATGCCGACCATGCCTTGCGGCGCCTGCTTGGAATGGCCGCGCTCCAGGGCTGGGCCATAGGGCAGCGAGTTGGTCAGGTAGTGGACGAAGCCCCCTGCCCCCTTGGGCAGATCCTCGATGCCGTTGACCGTGCGGATGGCGGTCTTCTCGCTGGTGAAGCGGTCGGGGGTCTCGAGCCCATAGTTCCAATTGGACTTGAAGCGACCGGTGTCGATCGGCGAGCGCTCGATGAGGCGTTGGCCGATCTCCTGCACCGTCTCGCGGACAACGCCGTCCGCCTGCTCCTTGGTCTGGGCGGCGAACTTGGCGATCTGGTCGGCGAAGGCGCCCATTAGTAGACCGCCCAGCGACGCCCCACGCGGGCAACGTGCAGCTTGCCGATGCGGAGGAGCCAGATGCAGCCGACGTGGTGAAGTTCCATCAGGTCCGCCTACAATGCAGTTCGTAGATGACGGCGGCCGAGCCCGGCGCGACGGTGTTCACGCGCTCGACGCTGTAGACCACCCCGCCCGCGGTTACGGTGTCTGTCGGCTTGGGCACACTGGCGACGTTGGCGCCCGCAATCGTCACCTTCTTGTCGCCCGCCTGGACAAGCCCGGAGATCAGCTCCAGGCCCTTGAAGTCCTCGACCACGGCGCGGAGGCTGGTGGTTGAGGTGGAGCCGCCCGAGACGGTTCCGGTGGCCGGATCGTAGGTTCCCGCCGTGATGCTGGTCAGCGTGACGGACTGAAAGCCAAGCCCTGCATCGTCCAGCACGTCGGCGATGATGTCGGGGAGGTCGTCAAATAGCGCCATGTCCCTCCCCTTGTGCTAGTGTGAAGCCGTGGCCGTGGTGACGGACGAAGAAGCGGCGGACCTTCTGATCCGCGCGTGCGGCGTGCTGGAGGGCGCGACCGGCGAAACCGTGCGCGGTCAGACCGCCCTGGAAGCGGCCCGCAGATCCCTCGTCATCCTCACGCTGGGACTAGAAGTGGCGACTGACGAGGAGTCGGACGAGGTGCAGGGGATGCTTCCTCAACCACCCGAACCCTGACCCGACACCGGCATCCAGGATCGAAGCTCCAGCCAGGCTGCATCGTCGGCCCCTTGGGCGTCTGGAACGGCTCATGCAGCCCCACGCCGGCCTTGTTCATCCCCGGAACCATCCGGTGTGTGGGCCTGACGTGATCGTCGCCCGCGGTGATCCAGAACCGGCGAACCGCGCTCTCAGCCACAGCCCCGCGCGCAATCGCCTGCTCCCAGGCTTCGATCTGCGAGGCGTGAAGCGCCGTACTCGCCTCGTTCAGCGCGATCGTATTGGCCCGCAGTAGCAGCGCCCGGTTGCGATAGGTCGCGACCATGGCTTGGCGGGTCTCGGCAGGGATCGGCGTTCCCGCCTTGATGGCCTTCTGCACCGTGCGGTCAAAGCGCTTGTCGCGTAGCTTGCGGGTGATCGCCGCCGGGTCGGCCTCGATCAGCTCCCGCTCATAGTTCACCGCCCATTGCGCCTGTTGCGAGGTGAGGCCGAGCAAGCCCCCTTCCCGCTGACCGGTGACTTTCGACACCCGCCCCACCAGATCCAACGCCAACTTCTGCGGCGTGTCGCCGGTCAGCATCGGGTCGGCGCCGAGCGGGTTGCGCAAGGGTGCGAGCACATCGCGGATCATCGCCCGCTGGTCTTCGGTGATCTGCCGGATCAGGTCCGTGGTGTGGCTTTCCAGGAAGCTCCTCGCCCCCGGAGCCCGGATGTCGAAAGGGGCGATGCGAAGGCCGATGCCCTGGTTGGCGTCGACACCTCCAGCCACGTAAGCCGCCTCGATCGCCCGATCCAAGGGCAGGAACGCCGCCGGCTCCAGGCCGACGAACCGCACCGCGCCTTCGATGTCGCCGGCCTTCAGCAGCGCCACGAGGTCGGACACCTTGATCCGGCTGCGATGTTCCTTCACCGCCTGCAGGAAGGCCTTGCGGAGCCGCGGCTCCCAATCCTTCATCAGGCGTTCGATACGGTCGGTCATCAGGCGCGCACCGCGACCCCGGAATAACGGCTGCGCACTACCAGCAGCGAGCCCAGCGCCTGCTCGATGGCGGCGAAGGTCTTCGACACCGTGCCGTCGTTGTCGTACTCGACCTCGACCGAGCCGGCCTTGACGCGCTTCAGCACGCCGCCGCCGGCCTTCAGGTCGGGAACCAGCGAACCCGGCGTCTGCACCTCACGCCAGGTTCCTTCATAGGTGGCGTTGAGGATCTCGACGGGGACTTCGGCGCTGTCGATGCTCAGGCCTTCGCGGTCCACCGCGCCGACCCTCGGCCATTCCCTGGCCTGCTCGCGTCCGTCCGTCTTGTAGCCGGGAAACTGATTGCGAAACGTCCCGTCGATGTAGTCGCTCGCCCGCTCCCGCGCCGCGTCGATCTGCGGGTCGGCATAGGCAGGCGTCGTGTAGTCCCAGCCCCGCGCGTCGGCGTAGGCCTTGAACCCTGCGGTCGTGCCGTATCCCGCCACGACTTAGGCCTTCTTCCGCCGGTTGCCACCCTTGGGCGAGCCGCCGGGCTTGACCACGCCGTCAATCAAGCGGTCTAGCGCCTCTTCCTGCTTGGGCGACAGGTGCGGATACTTGTCCACCGGCTCGCACAGGCAATGGGTCTGCGGGTCGAAGTCGTCGGCGTTGATCTCGACGAACTCGCCCTGTCCTTCGCCCCACGGCTTCACGCGCAGGGTCTTGATCGTCTCTGCCATCTGCGCGCTCCTCGTGAGGGGTGGGACCGGACCCCGAAAGGCCCGGCCCTGGTACTCAATCTCGGCTGAACTAGCCGAGCAGGATGGCCGAGAACTCGCCGTTGACGGACTTGAAGCCCCAGGCGAGGTGCAGCTCGAGCGAGCGCTGGCCGTACTGCGCGATGTCGAGCAGCAGGTAGGTCAGGCCCTTGCCGTCCGAGACCATCATCTGGGAGATGGTCGGGTTGGCGGGCATCAGCGGCGGGCGCATGATGCCGACGATGGCCGAACGCTCGAACGCCAGGTTGCCGGTGTAGGTCGCCGTCATGGTGATCGCCTTGGTGGCGGCCGACATGGTGACGCGGGTGCCCGGGTTGTTGAGCGTGATGGTGCCGCCGTTGGAGACGTCGGCGTCGCCGGTCGCCACCACGTGCTTGTTCGTATCACCGGCGAAGGCGATGACGTCAGTGGCGAGGATCGTGCCGGTGCCCGCCGAGGCCAGCGCGATCGAGGTGGAGCCGATCGCATAGCCGGTGTTGTCCGACGTCGCAGAGGCCGCGGTGCCGGCGGTGTGGGTGGAGACCCCCGCCGATTCACGGATCTGGAAGCCGAACTGACGCAGCAGCTCACCCGAACGACGCTCGGCGTCCGAACCGGCGGCGTAGGCGTTTTGGTAGACGCCCAGGTTGCGCAGGTTCAGGCCTGCCGCGGTGTCGACCACCAGCTGCAGGTCGGCCATCGGAGAGCCGTTGTCTGCCAAGATCTTGCGGACGTTGGTGAGGCCCGACAGGTCGGAGGCGAACGGCGTGGTGCCGGCGGTGCCGTAGGCGCGCGAGGCGCCCGCAAGCCCGGCCGCCCAGGCGTCGGACTCGGCTTCGTTGCGAAGCGTCCGCATGCCCTGCTTGAGCAGCTGGGCGAACCACGTGTTGTCGGCTTCGGCGTTCTCCAACGAGCGCAGTTGCTCGCCGGTGATGTTCCAGGAGACCTTGCGGCTCTTGGTGATCGTCACATCGACCGTGGTCGCCGTGGCGTCGGTGCCGGTCGAGGTGGCGTTGGACGGGGTGAAGTCCGACGCTGCGCGGGTCGGGGCGACGGGAACCTTCACGGTATCCCCCTTCGCGACGCCCTTGTCGTCGAAGTTCATGTTGATCGCGTCCATCATGCCGGCCGGTTCGGCGGCGACTTCCTTGGCCGCCGAATAGGCGACGGGCGCGACTGCGGTAAGGGTGTTAGACATGGGTAGGGTCTCCGCGGATGGACGTCTGGGGTTTCAGGGGTTTGGAGCTCTGCTCCGGGCGCCGACGCCCATCCGAGTCGTCGGCTGTCTAGTCGGCGAGGACGTAGCCCTCGGCCATCTTGGCTGCGCGCTGGGTTGGTGAGAGCGCGTTGAATTCGCTGGTCTTGATGACCTTGGCCCCAGCCCCTCGGCCGTTCGGCTGCGCGCCGCCGCCGTGGCCGGTCGGGCCTTTCAGGATGTGGTCCTTGTAGGCGTAACTGGAGACGAGGACTTCCAGCGCCTCGTCGAAATCCGCCGGCTCGGACGGGTTGGCGCGGCTGTGGATGCGCCCGCCATCGGCGGTGTAGGCGACCGGCTTTCCGCCCTCGACCTTGAAGTGCGCTCCAAAGCGCGCCTCCACCATGTCGGGCGGGATGGCCAGCTTTTCGGTGACGAACTTGGACCGGGCGAAGCTGCCGCCGATCACCTGGCCGTTCAGCAGGGTTTCCAGTTCCTTCGCGCGCTTGTCGGCGTCGGCCAGCTTGGCGTCATACGCCTTGCTGATGTCAGCCCGCACGCGATCCACTTCGCCCGCATCAATCAGCTTCTTCTGGTCGAGCTTGGCGAGGGTCTCCAGCGCCGTCAGGGCCGCCGCCGGATCGCTGATGCCCTCGTAAGCCTTCAGCGCCTTCTCGGCCTTCTCGCGCTCCTGGCGATGGCGCATGGCCTCGCCGCGCAGCGCAGTCACGCCACTGATGTCGAAAGCGACCTCAGCCCCGTTGTCCTTGTAGACGGGCTTTCCGTCTTGAACGAGCGCATAGGTCTTGCCGTCGACCTCGACGGTTTGCAGTTCCATGGTTTCAGGCTTTCTGCAGCATCCGCTGCGGGCTGGTGGCGCATCCGCGCCGGGGCGCCGGCCTGAATCCTCAGGACCGGCAGAACTCAGGCCGCGACGGGCGGCTCGTCTTCCTCAGGCTCAAGGGCCTGCACCTCTTCGGCGACCGCCAACTCTTCGGCTTCCGGGTCGACCTCGGCCGCAAGTTCGCCGCGGCGCTTCATCTCGTTGATGGCCGTGGCGGACGAGATCATCCGCGCCGTGCGCATCGCAATCACGAGTTGGCCGCTCGCTTCGGTCAGGTTGGACGCGCCGTAGTCCTTGAACAACTGCGCCGAGCCGCCGACCTCCAGGCCCGCGAAATCCGCCATCAGTTGCAGCGCCTGGTCGAGCGAGGCCTCGAAATCCTCGGCGATGCGCTGCAGGTCCGACTTGTTCGCCTCAGCATCGTTGGCCGCTTCGGTGGCCGAGCGGTCGCCGGGCTTCTTCACGAGAAGCTCCGCGCCCGACTGGATCATCTGTTCTTCGAGCTGCGCAATGGACGCTGCGCCAGCCTCGATCGCCGCCCCGGTGTGCTCGACGAACTTCAGGTCGGCTTCCCGCGGAAGCTTGGTGAACGTCGACGCGCCGACGACGATGTCCTGGTTTTCGTCGATACCGATGGCGACCAGGATCGGCACGCGGGCGATGTGCAGGATGTTGTCCTGATCGCTCTGGCTCTGCCAATGCTTGACGTTCTGGTAGGCGAGATCCACGAGCGGCGCCGCGCCCTGCATGAAGCCGAGCCGCCGGCCATAGACCGGCACGAAGGGGATCACGTTCAGGCTGGTGACGCCCTCGCCGACCAACACCCACTTGTTGGCGAGACCCGCGGCGTCGTCGCTCTGCTTCTCGTACAGCGCCCAGGCGCCCGGCGTGAGCACGCGAACGCGCTCCACTTCCTTCTCGCCGAACTCGCCGTCCGGTTCCGTCGTGCATTCCAGCAGGCGCAGTTGCGTCAGCTTGTGCGCGCCGTCGACCACCTCGCCACGCCAGCCGAGCACGTCGTTGTGGCGCACGCGGATGAAGTAGGGGCGAAACCCGGTCTTGTCGGCCTCGGCCTTGGAGATCGGCGGCGCATCAGCCGCACGCGTCGGCATATCCACCAGGATGCCGCCGAAACCGTAGGCCAGGGCTTCCGAGAACATCTCCGCGGCGAAGGTGTTCAGGTTGACGCCTTGCCGGTCGATGTTCTTCGACCACTCCTCGGCGATCTCCGCGGGAGTGTCTTCCGAGAGCGTCAACGGCTTGGAGAACGGCTTGCCGGCCATCACCGTCACGGTGCGGCGGTAGGCGGGGAACAGCGTCGCCTTCTTCAGCCGACCGTCGTAGGTGGGCTGGCTCTCCATCGCGAACTTGGGGAGCAGCGCTTCACCCTTCTCGCGCATGGCGCCCGAGCCGCCCATCAGCGCCTCGATCATCGGCCAGTCGCGGCCCATCTTGGCCGCGGCTGCGGAGCGTTCGTTGACGGCTAGAGCCATGCTCGCTCCTAAAGCTGCAGCGCACTGACAACGGTGGCCCCGCGGCGCTTCACCATCGGCCCGACGGCGTAGCGCAGCGCATCCAGGTAATGGTTATGCGCATCGACGATGTCAGGCAGGATGTCGCCGGAGAGTCGGTCGACCTTGTAACTGTAGAGCCGAAGCTCCTTGATGGTCTCGACGCAGCGCGAATGGACGATGATGCGCTTGAACGACCTGAGGTAGGCCACGCCGTCCTCGACGCTGCCCTTCCACTTCTCCACCGGCTCGGACCTGGGAAGCCCATGCCGGCGGATGTGGCTGATGCTCTCGGGCCTCGCGTTGTCCCAGCGGCTGACGTAGTTGGCGAAGTCAGGAATGCGGCCGGTGACGAAGCCCGCCGTGTCGTCCAACTCCAGCTGCGCCCGGCCGGCTTCGTCGCTGATGTAGAGCACCTCGCCCGCAATCCAGCAGCGAACCGCCGCCGTGGGATCTTGCGCGAAACCGAAGTCGCCGCCCTGATAGGGTCCATCCCAACCAGGCTGAACGTCGAAGTCCTTCACCTCCCACTTGCCGCCGAACACCTGGCGGTCGGAGTTGGTGAGGTAGGCGCCCTCCCAGACGTGGGCGTAGGTGTCGGGGTCGAGGCGTTCGCGCTCTCGCCGCCTGAGTTCGTCCAAGCCCTTGGGGAAGAAAGGGTTGTCCTGCCAGTTGATCTCGACGATGGCCGACCGTGGCGGTGGTGACTTGCGGAAGCGCTGATCGACCGGCGAGCCGTCGAGCCTGGGGTTCCAGATCGGCCACAACTCCGACTTGGGTTGCCGGAACACCGTGGCTTCCAGGGCGAGCCAACTGGCCTCGGGAACGTCCTCGGCTTCCTCAACGATGGTCAGGTCGATCTTGGCGAGCGACTTGATCGAGTTCACGCCATGCCGCAGGCCGCGGAAGATGAATTCGGTGCCGTTGCGACCTCTCAGGTAGTCCCGCCCGACGTCGTAGTGAGCGGCCAACCACGGCTGAGACGCAATCGCCGCTTTCAGCTCGGCGTGGAAGCTCTCGGCGATCGAGTTCTGATGCTCGCGGGCGCAGAGGATGCGAAGCGGTTCGGCGTAGCCCCACACCGACGCCATCAATGCCGCGCTGAAGCTCTTGGCTGAACCCCGGCCTCCATATTGCCCGCGGTACTGGTATGCGCCTCTCGGAGCGCTGAAGACCGGAACGAGCTTAGTGGGAAGTTGAACGGTCGCCGTCGTCATTCGGCGCCACACCCACAATCTGAACGACGTTCGGCGCCGGCGTGAGCGAGCCGTCGCTGTTGGTCAGGTCTTTCTTGTCGACCACCAAGCCATTCAGCTTGGCGACATCCATCTGCGTTGCGCGAGCAACCGACAGGCCCGACGAATCCGCGAGCTTCTCGGCCTTGTCCGCAATCCGCAGCAGGCTTTCCGTGATGCTCGCGACACTGATCTCGGTGCGGATCGCCGCGCGTTCCTGGATTTCCGCCACGCGTTCGCGGACCCTTTGATTTCCTTTAAGGGTCGCTGCGTTTCCGTCGTTGGCCTTGTAGCCGGCGAGGATATAAGCCTCGGTCGCAGTCTCACCCTTGGCGAGCAGCTGGGCGAAGCGTTCGTGCTTGGGGTTGGAGAGGGCGGGCATTACGACGTCGCCTCGTTCATCTCGTCGGCGAGGTTGAGCGCCAGCGTGGCGTACTCGTTGAGGATTTCCGCGCCGATGTAATCGCCGGCGTTGGCGTGAGCCCAGGCCCTGATCGTTTCCGCGAAGGCGAAGGTGATCAGGTCTTCTCGGGTCATGTCAGTGAAGGGCCAGCGCCATGAAGGCGGCTATGGCGATGACTCCAGCGATCAGCAGAAGCCAGCCTCCGTCTGTGTCTTTGGGCATGGGAGGCTCTGGCTTTATGTGTGACAAGCCGTCCTTGCGATTGCTGTGATGGTCAGACCCTAAGTCCCCCGGCGCGGATCACCGGCGCCCAGGGCGATCTCTCCAGATCGCCAGCGTGGGGAGCAAAAATGGAAAGCCCCGCGGGTGGGCGGGGCTCTCGGGACGCAACACGTCTAGTCTGCGTTTCGGTAATGCGGTGAATCTGCTGCGATCTGCGCCCACGGTCAAGGCTGTGTTTGTCGCAGGCCGCGCTCTCGACGACTCCGCTCGACCGCGCGGTCCCAGGCGCGCTCAATGACGGGTGCTTGGTGATCTTTCACCTTCAGCAGTCCGCGAGTGAACAGACGCTGCCACGGCGGCAGACACAACGGCTTGCCCTTGATCCTCATGGCTTCCTCCGTTCGCGCCTGAACCGTTCAGCCTGGTCCGCAAGCCCATCACCCCACGCCTGCGCCTTGGCAGCCGAGACGTCAGGCATTCGGCCGCGCACGCCAGATGCGGCTGTCTGGACCACGCCGCGGACTTGGTTCGCGATCAGCAGTTCTCGCCCATGGTCGTCGGTGAAGTCCCAGCCGGAAAGGTCCGCCTGATCGAAGACTTTCCACGCCTCGTCGTATCGGCCCCATGCTTCGGGGTTGTCGTCCTCGTCGTCGAGCGGCTCCTCTGGGCCTACCTCGTCGCTGCGCAGGCCAAAGAGGGCGAAGAGCACGGCGTCGACCTTAGCCGTGTACTCGTGGTCCGCACCCCGGATGCGGTTCTGCAGCACCGCTGCGTTCTCCAGATCCCGGACGCCGGGGAGGTCGATGAAGCGGATCACCGAGTCAGCCTTCGCTTGCGAATGACGGTCCAGAGTAGCTCGCCGTCGCCGTTCACGTAATCGGTCGTCTCTTCGATGGTGCGGCGGGCGGATGGTGTCGAGACAGTCGAGGGCGTCGCGTTCATCTCGCCGAACGATCGCTGCTCCGTGGCGCCTCCGCCCTCCGCCCGCACCTTCACGAACAGCGCGCCTGCGATCCGGTCGAGGCCTTTCACGAGGTGCTCGCGCTGGCGATCCCAGGCGGCGATAGTGCGGGCTTGGGCCAGGATCTTCTCCGGGTCGTTCGTCGCCTTGAGGGTCCGCCGCCCGACGCGGTGCTCCAGCCACGCCGGCCATTCCGCCCGCGTGCAGACGCTCAGGACCGCCATGCGCTCGACTGCGGTCATCACCCCACAGAGCAGGTTCAGCTGGCTCTGGGCGTTCTGCATCCGCTCGTCGCCGGCCATGCGCGGCGTCCGGTTGAAGATCTGATCGAAGACGGCGCTCACCTCTTCGTCGGTCCACTCTCGAACGGCCCGCTTGTCGTGGGTCGTGAGCACCGCCTGGGGCGCCGACGCCGATAGGTCGCCGCTGCCCATGCGCGGCCCACCGAGGTTGGCCTGGGCGTGGATGCGCATGAAGGCCATGCCGGCGCGGTGCTGCCGCTGGGTGATCAGCTTCCGGGCCATGGCGACGTCGAGCGGATGGTCGCCGAGATGCAATGCGCCGCTATCCCCGACAAGTTGCCGCCGCTCCTCCAGCACGCGCTCGTTCGGTTGCGGCCTCGTCCGCACCAGTTGGCCGCTGGGATGGCGCGGGCCGGTCTTCCTCGGTCGGCCGCCCTTGCGGTGCCTGGCCATGTACGCCCCTACTCTGGGTTGATGGTGGTGAAGTGCAGTCATCACGCTGCAACTCCTTGGCTGATCCGGGCTGTACTTTCAGCGCCATCGCCGAACGGGATCGGATCGCCATCGGCCACCCACGACCGGTCGCCCGTCCCGATGAACTTCGCGCCAGGGAACTCGACCTTCGCGACCTGAAGGGCGGTCGGTAGCGCGTCCCACACGTTGGCGATCTCGACCGCGGTCAGGACGCGCAGGTAGCGCCCGTCGGCCGTCAGGCGCGCCGCCTCGTCGTTCGTGCGGACGAGCGCCATGACCGATCCGTCAGCGAGCGGGATTTCCCACACGTCGACGGCCAACGGCCGGTGGCCGGCCTCGCTGGCGACCTCGGCCAGCTTCGGCCACATGCGCTGGACAGCGGCCGCAGTGGCTCGGATCCGCTCGACCTGCGGCCCGGTCAGGGTGGCGCTGTCCCAAGCCTCCTGCAGTTCGGTCGACCACTTGGCCAGCTGGCGCCGCAGCTTGATCCGCCACTCGTCGCCGATCAGCAGCGGCAGGCGTTCGGCGCCCCAAGTCAGTTCGACGCCCTGGCGCGCCGCAGCGACGCCTTCGGCCAGGGCTTGCAGGGTGGCGCAATCAGCGGGGCTGGGCATCAGAGCCCCCGATCGAAGCATGAGCGCGCGACACCATTTCGTAGTTGGCTCGCGCGCGGTGCAGCGCTGCGAGCGCACGCATCTCAGCCTTCGTGAAGTTGGCCCCGCCCCACCGCTCCGCGCGGCGCGCGCATGCGAGATCGCGGACAACAGCGCAAAACCACGGGTCGGCTGGAGATCGTTCGCTCATCGCGGAATCCCCAGCCGACTTGTAGGAGTGGTCTGACAAACCTGATTACGTGTGCGCGAGAGATAGAAATTTCCCAGCCCATTAAGAGAGAGGGGCGAACGGAAGTCTGTCTCTCCATGCGCGCGATCAGGATTGTCAGGAAGTCTGACAAGTCTGACGGAAAAACCGCTCATTTTTGCTCCCTTCTGAAGGCCGCGATTTTCGCGAGCGCCTCCGCCTTGCGGGTAGTTTCGGCCGCCGCCCGTCCGGCGAACGCCTCCCGGACGCCATCCTCCAGCAGCCAGGCTCGGCAGTTTGGAGTGTTGTCCTCGGGCCGGAGCCAACCGCCGGCGACGAGCAGCGAGAGCTTTCGCTGCAGCTCCCAGAGGCCCACGCCGCGGAGCGGCCGGACGTTGGTGGTGAGGTCACTGGCGCGGAACCGCTGGCCATCTGTGGTCAACAGGTACGAGGCGACAGCGCGCACCACCTCCCCGTCCGACTTGTCGTCGGCGGCGCGGTAAAGCTCGTGCGCATGCGGGATGCAGAACTCTTCCAGCACCCTTCGCGCGGCTTTGGCCGTGACGCCGGAGACCTGCGTCTCGCGACCGTGCTCGGGGTCCTCCAGAAGGTGCAGGACCAGCATGAGCGAGCCCAGAACGCCGGGCAGCTTGCCGAGAAAGCCGGTCATGCCCTTGCTGAAGACGCCCGACTGTTCCAGGCCGTGGATTTCAGCCTGAAACGACCGCACCACCTCGTGCGCGTCAGGGCTGCACAGGATCCGCACCGCTGGCGTTTCGGCCAGGTAGTTCAGGACCCGCCCGTACTCCTCAGCCGTAGCCTCCGTTTCGATCTCATCCGGCAGGCTGGGCTTGCCGAGCATGACCGGCAGGAAGCGCTGCAGCAGGCCGTCCGACGTCAGGTTGCCGAGTTCGGCCAGGCGGTCGGGCTGCACGGCGCCGAGGAAGGACGCGGAGAAGTTCGAAAGGACGATTTCGCCCTTCACCCGATCGACCGTGTACCGGCCGCCGTCATAGGCTTTGATCCAGTGGGCTCGGTCAGCCGAACCAGCCCCCTTGCCGCCCTTGTACTGCTCCATGGAGCCGATCCAGCCGGCGAGCTCGTCGCGCTGCACGAGTGTGCCGCGGCCGGACCTGGAGAGCACCTCGGAGAGCTTCTCCGCCGTGATGTCTTGGACGACGTGGCGGGGCGGCTTCTGCGGTTGGTCGCGCCGGCCCGCCTGCTTCTGCTCCGCCGCTTCTTCCCAGGCGGCGTAGCGCTTGGCGAAATCCATCGACGCCCTGATGTCGCGGGCGTGCAGGGGCTCGGTGACGGCGTTCACGATCGGCGACTTCTTGTCGGACGGATCGCCGACAAGCACCGTCCAGAGGCGCGGCCGCGCGTGCCAGTCGCCGGTGCGCAGCATCTTGAGCCGAAAGTCATGGCTGATCGCGGCGCTGGCAGCGGTGAGCGCAGCCATCGCCATCCCCGACCTGCACGCCCCGATGGAAAGCGCCTGTTGCTCGACGTAGCGCCGCAAGAACGGCGGCAGGACATCAACCGGGAATGCCGGGACCACATAGCGCTCCCACGGATCCAGGATCGGCAGGGGTGCGCCGTCCGCCGGCGCTGCGACAGGCTCGGCTTTGGGCGCATATTTCGACACCGCGCCCTCGATCATCACGGCCAGATCGCGCTCGGTCTGCTCCAGCGTGAAGCCTGGCCGCTGGAACGCCGGCGCGAGCGCCAGCACGTCTTCCGCCGCGTATCCTCGCTGGATCAGGCTGGCGGTGAAGGCGAGCGCGCCTTCGTGCCAGTGGCCGCCCTGCATCGTCAGGTCGAAACGTTCGCGCTGCGACAGGTGCTCGGGTGTCAGCAGCGCCTTGAGGTTGGCGGCCTGGGGAGCCGGCGCGCTGAAAGCTCTCGCGAGCTGCTCTATGGTGTAGGCGGGCTGGGCATTCTTCGGCCGCGAGATCTCCGTCTTTTCCAGCACCCGGCCGGCCTTCTTAGGCCAGTTCAGCCCTCCGGCCAGACGCATGAGCTGCTTGGCCGCGGTGACTTGGCGGTCGGTGCCGAGCGAGATGGCGACCGCCCGCAGCGCTTCGCGGTATACCGTTGCGTCGCTGATCGGCTCGTCGAGCGGCCACCAGAGCTGCGCCCGCTTGGTCGGCGTCAGACCGGTGACGACGACGAACGGCGGCGTGGCCAGCAAAGCGCGGTATTTGCTCTGCACCGCGACCGGGTCGTGCCCCTCGTCGATGTCGGCATGGATCGCGTAGGCGCGAAAGAAATCGTCGTCGGTCGCCGCCTTGCCGGGGAAGACGTCTTCGACGCGCAGGGCTGCGCCGACGTAGACGTTCCACATGTGGTCGGTGTTGACCTTGATCGCCCAATCGGCGGCTTCTTCGAATTGATCCAGAGCGAAGAACGCTGTGCGTGGTCGGTCGCCGTCGCCCGCGTCAGCTTTGATGGCGGTGAGCTCGATGCGCCCAGTGAGCGCGCGCCCGAAGAGCATTTCGAGGTGCGCCAGCATCGCCTCGCGATCTGGCTTCAAGATCGGCGTGACGGATTCCATCACTCTGGCGCGCCCCCCTCAAGGCGGTAGAAGAGGGTGCGGCGTTGGCGCGCCGCACCCGGGTACTCATCCAGTCTCGGGCGGCGACGGGCGGCTCGCGCTGTCCGTCGCTCGCGGGTCTCAGAAGTCGTTCCCATCACCCGCGGGGGCGGGCTCAGGAGCGGCCTGGGTCGTGGTGCGGGCCTGGGCGACAGGCTCTTGCTTTGGCTCGTTTGCCGGCTGGCCACCAGTCAGCTCCGGCGGCTTGTCGAGCCAGCGGACGATCTCGAAGACGGGCTCGAAATTGGTGTTCGTGCCGTGGGCGGTCTTCAGATCGACCTTCTTCATCCCCGTCATGCGCACGAGCGGCGCCTTGCCGGGGTTGGCCTTGACGCCAGCGGTGAACTCGTCGTGCAGTTTGTCGATCGGGCCAAGGATCGACTTCGCGGTGGCCGCGATCTCGCGCAGGTCGCCACCGCACGTCTTGCCCAGCTTCACCAGCAGGCGAACACCCTGCTTGTGATCCGGCGTCGGGCGATCGGCCATAACCTGGCCGAGCTTGACCATCCTCAGGTCGGGCGCCTGGCCGGCCTTGAACAGCATCCAGCCGATCTCGATGTTCTCCAGGTCCGGCACGAACTGGAAGTCGTTTGTGATGTCGACCTCTTTCGTCTCCCAGCCGTCTGCGCCCTGCGTTCGGTCGACGCGCCAAACGCGGCCTTGCTTCGAGTTGATCTTGACCGTCGGCGTGAAGTTGCCGCCGCCGCTTTCAGTTTGAATTCCCAACGCCATTTCTCAGGTTCCACTTCCAAATGCGCCGAAGGGCGGCGCGCCCATCTCGCTAGAAGTCGTATTTGCGGAGCATGATCTCGCCGACGTCTTCGGCGGCCAGGCGCTCGCGCGCGCCTTCGATCATGTCATTGAAGTGCTCCCGCCAGCTGGCGGGGAACGTGTGGTCGTTGGCGTCGAGCCAGCGTTCCACGTCGTTCAGATCCTGCGGCAGCATCGCGCCGTCGATGCGGTCCTTGACCTCTTCGAACACGCCTGAGCGCTTCGCGGCGGCGGCGCTCGGCCCCGACAACGCCTTCATCAGAGCGCCCATCACGCCGCCTTCCGCGCATCGCGCACAGCACGCTCGTGAACGCGGTCGCGCGTGGCCGTCGACGGTCGCCCTATCGCGCTATGGTCGGCGCACCAGCTTCCGAGCGTGATCTGCGCGCCGCAGACATGCGGTTGCGACATGCCGACAAGTTCGATCGGCCAACGGCAGTGCGATGAGCGCGCGTTCGGCAGCGCGACTGGTTCGACACCGGGGAGCGGCGACCAGACCGAAGATGGGGGCATGTCGACGTCCTGCGCGAGTTTCAGCGTCGGCACCGTTTTTGGCGTCAGTCGCCGGATGTTCAGATTCTTGGTTTCGACCTCGCGCCGCAGGCCCAGGCGAAGGCACTTACCTTGCACCGCGCTTCGCGTGACGCCGCGCGCCCGGCCGCCGAGTGCAGCGGCGATCTGCGCGAAGCTGCAGCCTTCGTCGAACATCCGGCGCAACTCACGCTCGCGCTCTGGCGTCCAGGTGAGCGGCGTGTAGACCGGGTCATCCTTTGGAATGCGGCCGCCGACCTTCGAGCGCAGGCTCAGCTTCCGCGCCCGGCTGATGACGGAGTTGCGCGTAACCCCCATGCGCTCGCCGATCATCTTGGCCGTCAGTTGCGGGTCGAGCCACAACTCGGTCAGAGCGGCGTCCTGAGCCGCAGTCCACCGCGGATCGGGGCCGGCCTTCGGGCCTGGCTTGAGGTGTAGGCGCGCGCGCGTCCAAACGGCCTTCTCGGTTCTCCCGAGCAGTTCGCCGATGTCAGCGACCGTCAGGTTCGGATCCGGCCAGGCGGCCAACAGCGCGGCGTCCTCTTCCGGCGTCCAAGCTTCGCGCTTGCTCATGGCGCCATCACCGTCACTTCGACGCGGCCCGGCTTCTCCGGCGCCGCGAACTCGTAGGAAGGCAGGAAGCGGGCGTCGTTCACGCCGAGCGCATCGGCGATCCCGTCGAAGTACGGCTTCATGCGGTTGGCGAAGTTGGTGCGATCGCCGCGGCGATCTGGCGGCACGAAGCGCACAACCACGAGAATGTCGCCGGTGGCCGGGACGGTTGGCTTAGCGGCGAGCGTGGCGTCGCGCGCCCAGCCGCGATGCTTAGCTGTCGGGCCGCACTTCGCGCGCCAATGCCCCTTGGCATGGCCGGATAGCGTCGACGGCGGGAACGGAAGCACGATCATGCGTGCGCCCCGTGAGCCGAGCGCACGGCCTTTTCCGCCAGCCGCCACAGCTCGATCAGGCAGCGGTTGTCCGGGCGGTCATCGTCCCTCTTGAAGACCCAGCTCGGGATCTTGTCGCCGTCGACGACGTGGTCGATGACTTTGTTCAAGACCGCGGCGCGGCGCGCGCTGTTCCAAATCGCCGAGCGGCTGTCTGTCGCGAGCGCCAGCGCGCCGGCCTGGCGAAGCTGCGCCGCCTGCGCGAGGCGTTCGTGTGGAGGCGGCAGAAGACGCCCTTCATCGTCCTTAGGCCGCATCGTTAAGCCCCCACTCCTCAAGCGCCGATCCGGCGCGGTGCAGCCGCAGCCCGATCTTCCGCACGAGCCAGCCAAGACCGGCCGCGGCGACCCTCACGGGCCTGGTAAAGGCGTGAGAGGCGTTCCTCCCGCGCCGCGATCTCAGCGCGCTCCTTGGCAATTTCCACCTCGATGCTTTTCTCGATGACGGGCGCCATGACCGCCTCGACGAAGCTCCAGCCGAAATAGGCCGCGAGCGCGTCTTCGAGTCTGTGGCCGCAGGACCGCTGCTCCAGCAGTCGCTGCACGTCTCGTTTGTCCTGTCGGATGCGGAACGCGACCTCGGAGACGCTGCATCCCTGCGCCGCCATGTACTCTTCCACCCACTGTGCGACGCGCTGTCCGCGGCGCTCGGGAAGTGTGTGTTTTTCGTCAGAGAACCCCATCGAAAGCCCCGTCATGTTGACCTCTGTTGGAGGGACAGACGGACATGACGACGGCCGCAGTACAGCGCAGCTTGCAGGCGACGGACTGTGCGCGGTCGAGAACGGGCGGCGGTCACGATCAGACCCCGCCGAGCCAGTGACGCAGCAGCGTCCAGAGGCCGAACCACATGGCGGCGCACCCGATCAGGGCGCCCACCCAAACCAGAATAAGCGCCCACTTCGGGTAGCGCTCAGCCGGCGGCAATTCGAACGGCGGCGTGGCGACGACGGCGCGAATGATGCGCCGCCGGGCGCGCGGCATGAGCTGAACGATTACGCCTGGCGCGCGAGCCGACATCGCGCCTGGCGCGAGGTTTTCGGCCGGTGGCTCCGGCAGCTTGAGGAGCTGGGCAGTCATGCTGCGGCTCCGCGACCGTCGTTGTCATCGCTCAACCGGCGTTCTAGCGCCTCCTCTACCCGGCGAAGTGTTCCGAGCTTCGGCTCGACGCCGTCGTTTCGCCAGCGCCACCACGTGGTGGCCGCGACGCCAGCATCACGGAGGATTGGCGCCATCGGCAGCTCTGCTGCCTTCGCACGCTCCTCTATCGCTGCGATCTGAGGATCTATCTCCATGGCGCACACAATGTGCACCGGTGCACTCTCAGTCAAGAATAATGTGCATGCGTGAACGGTGCACGCATGCATATGGGTGTGCTGTCTTGCCCCTCATGGGGGCGTCACCAGCAAAATCTGCGACTGAAGCGGCTTACCGCCGCGCGGCCGGTGAGTGGTTGCGGCAAATGCAAAATACGCACGGTCTCAAGACGCAGGACGCGCTCGCCGAGAAGATGGGGAAGAACCGCACTACGGTGGGGCGCTACCTCAATGGGACTGTCCGACCCGAACTGACAGATCTGCAAGCCTTCGCACTCGCGATCGGCGAAGAGGTGCCTGACGCGCTGATCCAAGGTTTTCTCAAATCACGTCCGCAGGGGGCGCCAAACGTTGATGTGGAGCTTTGGGCTCCTCAGCTCAGGCTACTTCATGGCAGCTTGAAACCCTCGGTCACCTATCCCGCTGCCGCTGATGACGATTTACGTCCGGAACTGACGCAGCGAACCGTGCGAGTTGTTGGCTACGTCGGCGCCGGCGCGGTGGCCACCCTATACGCTACCGCCCAGGGACCGTTCGACGAAGTAGAGCCCCCTGTAGGGGCCAGTGACGACACGGTGGCGGTGGAGGTTCGAGGAGTGAGCTTGGGGCCGGCGTTCGACAACGCTTTGGTGTTCTATGACGATGTCCGCAATCCGGTGACGCCGGATCAGCACGGCCGACTATGTGTGGTCGGCCTGCGCGATGGGCGCGTGCTGGTGAAGATCGTGCGAGCTGCGGCCGACGGTCGGTTCCACCTGCTCTCGAATACGGCGGAGGAGCCCCTTCTCGATCAGGAGGTTGCCTGGGCGGCTCGGGTCACCGACATCAGGCCGCGATGAGGTCGCTTCCGTGGGGGCGCATTCTGTGCGGCGTCGGCATCGTGGGAAGCGCCTTCGGGTCGGAGAGCGAGCCTGTAGCGAGCGCAATCGTATTCGCCACGCTCATCATTGCCGCCGTGGCTCTCCACGGCATCGCTGTGTGGAGGTCAGTGAAGCTCGGCTCCCGTTAAAAGCGAGTTCGCTTTCGTGCGTCACCATGGCGGGTAATGCTTCGTGCCGTGGAATCTAAGATGAAGCTTAAAATCCCGCCGCGACGCTGGTCCCTGCAGGGCGACATCGCCCGATGGGGTAACCGCCTCTCGATTGTACTAAACCTCTCGATGATGGGGGCCGGCGCCTACTTCATCGCTACTCGCGGCTTGGAAACTCCCAGCGGGAGCTGGACCTACGCAGACCTCGTATCCATTCTGCTGACGGCAGTCGGTGTTTTACTTGCTATCGTGGCTCTATTCGTGGCGGTGCTGGCGATATGGGGTTACACTGCAATCCGCGAAGCGGCCGCTGACGCGGCGACCAAAGTCGCGTCTGTGGTCGCGGAACGTGTGGCCCGCGACACCGCTTCCACCGTGGCGAGCCGGGTTGGGGCGTCCACGTCGGAGACCGTTGACACCTCCGAGGCGGACCTAGAGACGGAGTTGATGGGCAAGAAGGATGGCTGACGGAACTCCCCTCATGGGTGAACTCGACGCCGAAATCGTGCTCCGTCACGCTCGCGGCCCCGCGCCCGTCGATCTGGATGTTCTCTCCCGCGACTTGGGACTTCCCGTACTTGTCCAGCCCATGGAAGACGGCGTGGCCGGCAAGCTGGAGCGACATGCTCATAGCCCGCGCGGCTTTCGAATCGTCATCAATGCGCGAGACCCTGAAGCCCGCAAAAGGTTCACGCACGCGCACGAGATCGCGCACTTTGTCATGCACCGCGACCTGGTGCCCGACGGCCTCGTCGACAACGCCCTGTACCGCAGCAGCCTCTCTGACGAGTACGAGAGGCAAGCCAACCGCTACGCCGCTTCCATCCTCCTGCATGCGGCGGCTGTCCGCGCCGCCTACCGCGAAAGCAAGGCGCTGGCCGTTCTAGCTGAGAAGTTTGGCGTGTCTGTCGACGCGATGCGTATTCGCCTGAAGGAGCTGGGCTTAGCGCCCTAGCCGAGATCGAACCACGCGATGCCCCGCCCGGCGGGCTCTTGGGCAGCCTTACCCGTGACCGGGCGGGTTAGTGCACGCATGCACGTTTTCAGTTGACCGGCGCTAGTGCACGTGTGCACACTCCCTCCATCGAACACACCCGATGGAGCCCGCCCGATGGCGACCGCCCTCACCTCCGACCTCACCGCCATCCTGGCGCAACCAGCCCATCTCTCCACCCTGGAGCAGCTCGAGGCGCTCGCCGCCTCCAACCGGATCTCCGAGACCTTCCGCGCCGGCCTCCGCCGCGAGATCACCCGCGCCCACGCCGCGCGGCGCGCTCATGAGGCGCGCTCTGGCGTTCGCTGGTCGGGCATGCAGGACGACCCGTACCGGGTGCGCACTGCGCGTGAGTTGGCGGCCGAGGCTGAGCGCATGGAATCTTTCCGCCGCTCGCCGCGCGGTCGCTTCCTGGCCGCGCTCAAGGATGTCGAGGCGGTGGACCCGGCGCGCGGCGATCGGGTCCGCTCCCACTACAATCGCACCCTGGCGAACGATGAGATGCCGCTGGACGTGCCGGCCGTCGGAACCGCCCTGACGATGCTCAACGCCATCGGCGGCGACGCCGCGCGCACCGCCATCGACGCCCTGGCCGAGATGCTGATCGAGCACCGGAAGGCGGCGTGATGGACTTCAAGGCAGCCTACCTCGCCGAGGTCGAGCGCATCAGCGCCGATTTGGAAGACGCGGGGATGAACCCCGATCTGGCTTACGACCTCGCCAGCAACAGCGCTTGGGACGCCGCTCGCGACCGTCTCGCCGACATGGCGGATGCGGCGCGAGATCGCGCGAAGGACGGGTTCTAATGCCCACCTCCCGCGAAGACGCGTGGCGACGTGAGGTTTCCGCACGCGATCACAAATGGAACGAGCGTCCGCGCGACGTCGTGTTCTGCGATCTGTGCGGCGTCTGTCACCCAGCCGACCCTGAGACGAAAGAGGCGACGGGCCGATGGATCTGCGCTGCGTGCGTGGAGCGGCACCAGTGACCGAGCCCACCCCCGTCGTCATCAAGGTCCACGCCGAGATCGAAGCCCCGCCCGGCTACGAGGTGACGATCATCGTTAGGCCGCCGAAGCCTGAGCCCGATGAACCGCTTCCTCCCAACTCCCCGCCCGCCGAGAGCGAAGCGGCGTGATCCGGGACTCCATCTCCGGACCCCAACTCAGAAAGGACCATCAAATGAACTACGCCAACCCGACGTACGCCGGCGAGACCTACGCCAGCAAAGCCAACGTCGAGCATGTCGACCAAGTCCCGGCGCGCGCCCGGCTGGAGGCCATTGCCGCCGCCGTCAACAGCTTGGCGAGCAACCTAGCTGTGACGCTGGAGAAGGTGCGGGGCACACGGCCGATCGCGGCTGATGGCAGCGTCGGCCGCTCCCCGGAGAGCATCGAGGAATGGCTCGGCATCATCGAGAGCCGCCTGAAGGACGCCGGCTACACCGCCCAGCAGCTCGACGAGCGGCTCTGAGTTCGACAGCTGTCCGCTCCGATCAGCACTGAGAAAGACCCCGCGTGGCCAAGCTCACCAAGCTCCAGATCAAGGCGCATCGCCAAGCCTGCGAGTACCTCGAACTCGAAGCGCTGACGCTTGAGCAGCGCGAGTTCGTGATCTGCAATTGGCAGGAGAGCGCGACCCACATCAACAGCGCCGCGGGGGCCTTCTTCACGCCGCTCGACATGGCGCGAGACTTCACGGTCGAGGTCGGCGACGCTCGCGAATACACAGTGATCGATTTGTGCGCCGGGATCGGCTGTCTCGCCTTCGCGGTCTGGGAGCGGTCGCAGTGCTGGGGTCGCGGCCCGCGCCGCATCGTCTGCGTCGAGAAGAACCCCGACTACGTGGCGGTCGGCCGGAAGGTGCTGCCCGAGGCGGAATGGATCTGCGCCGACGTCTTCGACCTACCGGCGGATCTCGGCCACTTCACCTTTGCCATCAGCAATCCGCCCTACGGCAACGGTGGCCCAATCCAGGGCGTCACGCTCGATCTCAACGTGGTGGCCGTGGCCGAGCGCGTGGCCAAGTACGGCGTTTTCATCCTGCCACAAATGTCGGCCTCGTTCCGCTACAGCGGCGAGCGCACCTACAAGGCAACGCCGGGACCGGCTTACGAGCGCTTCCACCAGAAGACGGGCATCAGCCTAGGCCCTAACTGCGGGATCGACTGCGACCACTATCGCGGTGACTGGCGCGGCGTGGCGCCCAAGGTCGAAATCTGCGTCGCCGACTTCGAAGAGCAGCGCCGCGAGCGCGCCGAGTTGGCCCGGGCCGCAGCCGCCGGCTCCGACCTCCCGCTCTTCGCCCAAGCCGCAGAGTGAGGCCGCCATTGCGTCCCCTGACCCCTATGGAGCCGAGATGAGCACCGGAAAACATTCGCCGTCGCCGTGGAGTGTCGCGCCCGATTTTAGCGACGACCACGGCCAGTTCAGCATTCTTTGCGCCGAGGGCTGCGGGATCGCCATGGCGGAGGCGTGGATCGGCGAACACCGGGCCGAGGCGACCGCCAACGCCCGCCTGATCGCCGCTGCGCCGGAGCTGCTAGAGGCCACGAAGGAGCTGAAGGAGCTGTTCCGCTTCGCCCTGCTCAGCACCACGCCAGAGATCGCGCGCGAAGGGATGGAGTTCATCCGCAAGGCTGAAACCATCGTCGCCAAGGCCGAAGGGGCGACGCCGTGACGGACAACCTCTCCGGCCAAGCCATCACGCCAGGTCAGCGCTTGTTCTCGCTTCATTGCGACCATGACGACCCGGAGGGTTCGTGGCTCCACCTGCGGCCGAAGTATCGGGACCGCTGGGAGCGAACGGCGAGGGCCTTTAACGCAGAAGCCGCCGCCACCCTTGAGCGGGTGGAGCGGGAGCGGGACGCTTGCGCCGAAGCTGCAGTGGAACGAACGCAACAACGCGACGCCGCCGAAGCCCAGGTCGAAGCTCTGAGCCGGGAGGGAAACCAACGGGCCGAAGACCTCCTGCGCGTCGGAACCGAACTCGGCCGGGCGCGGAAGGCGCTGGAGGACGTGCGCGCCATCACCAGCGAGGCGTTGGCCGACTCGCCCGACGACCCCCAAGCCGGTCGCACCTTCTTTCTCAGCATCGTGCGGCTCGTGCGCAACCGCATCGAGAACGCCCTCTCCGCCCCGGCGGAGGAGAAGAAGATGGATGCCGACCGTGTTCATGCGGACGTCGCCAGCCGCTTCCCGAAGATCATGGACGCCCTGCACAAGGCGGAACTGGCGGAGGAGAGTTCCTCCAACGGGGGCTGGCGCCCATCCGAGGAGCAGATCGCGCACATGGTGCAGCGCTTCCTTGGCTGGAAGCTCCCCGAAGACTTCCGCCCCGACGCCGGCGTCAGCTTCACTCCAGAGCACAGCGTCGAGTTCATGGCGAGCATCGGGAAGGCGCCGATGCGGCACGAGCCGACCGGGACCAACCTGTTCGACGCCCGTCAAGCCGAAGCCATGGTGCGGCACATCCTCGCGGAGATGCCCGTAGAGGCGCCCGAGCCGGAGATTGGCCCCCCGACGCCGTTGGGCGCGCTCCGCTTCCGCATGGAGCAAGGCGGCCACACGCAGGCGGACCTTGCGAGGTTGCTCGGCTCGCGTTCCCGCGCGGCCGAAGTCCTCTCCGGCAAGCGCTCCCTCTCCAAGGCGCAAATCCGACGCCTCGTGGACGAGTGGGGCATCCCGGCTGAATCGCTACTCGGCTGCGCCGCCCCGGCGGAGGCTCGTGGTTCCCAACCGGCAGAGGGGCACGACTGATGCCCATTCGCCGCTTGACCCACACCCCCGAGTTTCTCGCACGCCTAAAAGCGGCGGTCTCCTACGACCCTGAGACTGGATATTGCACGTGGCTCGTCACGCGCAGCAGGACGAAGGCGGGGGAGCGCGCCGGCACGGTCCAACGTGATGGTTATGTGAGGATCCGCTTCGAGCGGGTCGGGATCCGGGCGCACCTCTTCGCCTGGTTCTTCATGACCGGCGAATGGCCGACCCAAGAAATCGACCACAAGAACAACGACACCAGCGACAACCGCTGGGTAAACCTTCGCCACGGCACGCGGTCACAAAACCACTATAACCGAAGCCCTGCGAAGAAGAAGTCGAGCCGCTTCCGCGGTGTGTACGCCACTCGCAAGGGAAAGAAGACGTGGTGGGTCGCGGCGCTACACCACCAGTACCTGGGTTATTTTGAAGTTGAGGAGGAAGCGGCGCGCGCCCACGATCGCGCCGCGCTCGCCCGCGACCCAGAGTTCGTCAAGCTCAACTTCCCGCGCAGCGACTACGAGCCCCTCCCCACGCCACCGAAAGCCGAGGCCGAGTAGATGCTTCGTCGACTGCTCACCGCGCTTGGACGCGACTACGTCGTCCTGCGCAACCACGAGGGCAAACACAGTATCCGGCCAGTTCGCTGGGAATGCGGAGTGCCGTTCGCGGCGCCGTACCTGCCCGACACGGCCTGCCATCTGATGCCGGGCGGCGGACTGCGCGGCCCGTCATACATGCGCGCTTGGCTCCCGGCGTCTCCGCGGATGCAGCGCTATTTCGGCCAGACCGTGTCGGGTGACGTTGGGTCCGCCTCACTCTCAGGAGAGACGAAATGAGCGCCACGCCGTGGCCCAATCCTCCCTGGCCGCCGGGTTCGGCCACCAACTGCAAGCGCGTGGGTTGGGTCGCTTTCTTCCAGGGCAAAGCGCGCGACCGATGCCCGTTTCCGCTTGGTCGCGCTGACCTCCAGCGCGGCTATCGCGAAGGGTGGGACGCCGGCCGCGCCGCTCTGGAGCAGGGAGGCCAGTCGTGAGCGGCTACGCGCGACTTCGCCTGCATCAGGGCGCTCGCCGGGCGGCGAAGGCTGATCGCGCCGAGGCTGAGGCCGAGGCAGCAGAGGTCCGCGGCTGGGTCTGCCAGTCCTGCGACACCATGATCGAGGATGAGACCCTGAACACTTATTGCCGCTCGTGCGCCGCCTACTGGCGGGACGTCGAAGCCGGCCTGTTTGACGACTGAGTGTGAAGTCGTTGGGTGAACCTCAACCATAGGAGAACGAAGTGATTGCACCCGAGAAAATGCGCCGCATGGAAGCGAAGGTCGGCGGCGAGTGGGTCAACGTCCCGGATATGGGAGCCCTGGAGGCCGGCGACGTCTTCCGCATGTTCGAGCCGGACGGGACGCCCGTCGCATGGTCGAAAGACCCCACGGTTTTCGAGTTCACGGTCGCTGAGCAGCCCTCGGTCAAGGTCGCCGATCTGGCTGATACAGACGAGGACGACGGCCTGCGCTGCCTCGCCTGCGCCAAGCCATTCGTCCAGGGCGATGCCTACTACGCCGACGTGAGCGGCGGCTTCCTGCACGCCGACTGCTGTGGCCCAGAGCTGGAGAGCTACGTCGGCGCAGACGGCGAGCCCCTGCAAGACGGCGAGCCGATCCCAGAACCGCTGATCTTCGCCGAAGACGACTGACAGTTTGGAAGACAAAAGCCCGTCAGGGCGGAGGCACGAGTAGATGAACCAGATCATCATGGAGCTGCGGGCGCGGGCTAACGCGCGTCACAGCGGGCCTGAGCAATCGCCGACAGCGCAGCTCTGCGCCCAAGCGGCCGAGCGGATCGCCGATCTAGAGGCGGCCCTCGCCAGCATCCTGGCCGTCGCGCCCCGCCTGCCGAAGGTCCACCAATGGACGGGCGTCGCTGCGGCCGAAGACCTGTTTGACCTAGGCCTGCGCCACAAGAGCGGCCTCAAGCCCTACGACTACCTGAAAGCCTGGCTGAACATGCTCCGGCCGTTCGCCTACGCCACGCGCGACGACAGCTGGGGCGAGATGGAGAAGCTGCTGTGCATCGTGATGCGGAACTACGTCCGCACCGCAGCGGCGGCCGATCAAGCGCGCCCGCTGATCCCTGAACCCGCCGAGTAGGGCGGACGCATACTCCCCTTGGAGACCGAAATGAGCGATTTGACACCCCTCGAACGGGCCGCCCTTCAAGACTGCGCCGACCGTGGTGGCACGCGCTGCAACGATGGCGGCATGACCGACACGCTGCTGAGCATCCTGTGCTCCAAGCCTTCGGTCGAAGATCCGTATGTGCGCTGGCAGGTGAACCCGAAGTCGCGCCAGGACGGATACATCAGCCTCTACACCGTCACCGATACTGGCCGAGCGGCGCTCGCTGACCCCGAGTGAGGCGGAGCATCACTCCTAGAAAGCCATGAACGACAACACGCCCCTTCGCCTGGAAGACGCCGCGGAAGCCCTGCGCGAACGCTTCCCCTTGACGGTCTCCATGCTTCGCACGGAAATCCGTAAGGGCCGGCTCGTTCCCGCGAAGGTGGCCGGCAAGTTCTTCGTCACCCCCGCCCAGATCGCTGAGCTGTTCACGCCATGCCCCGCCGCGCCAAAGGTCCCCGCCTCTATCTTAAGGAGCGAGCCGGCCGTGAAGCCGTCTGGATCATCCGAGACGGTCAGTATGAGCGCTCCACAGGCTGCGCTCACGCTAGCCTTGGAGAAGCTGAGAGGCAGCTCGCCACCTACATCGCGGAGAAGTGGACGCCAGAGCAGGGCGCCGGCATCCGCAGCCGTCGTGACCCCGCTCAGGTCGGCGTCGTCGAAGTCCTAGCCCTCTACACAATGGAGCGCGCGCCGGCGCTCAAGGCCGACCCGGCGAGCACCGCAGGCTTCATCGCGCACCTCAATGCCTGGTGGGGCGAGAAGATGATAGCCGACGTCAAGCGCTCCACCTGCAAGGCTTACGTCGCCCACCGCATCATGCAGCCGCGTTCCAGCTTCAAGGATCCCTCCAAGGCGCCGCGCGTCTCTGAGCAGACCGCCGCCCGCGAGCTCGACATCTTGTCCGCCGCGATTGGCTACTGGCACGGCGAGGACACGCTCACCACGCGCCCCGTCGTCTGGAAGCCGGAGAAACCTGACAGCCCCAGGGACGCGCTCACGCGGGATCAGGCCGCAGCGCTGCTCAAGGCTGCGCGCGGCTATCGATGGAATGGGAAAAGGTGGCTGCGCCTGCGCGATAGCGGGGCGTCCAACCGGGCGCACATGAAGCGCTTCATCCTGCTCGGCCTCTACACCGGCAGTCGGTCGAAGGTCATCACGACGCTGGTCCGGGAGGAGAGCCCGACCAATCCCTATCAAGATCTGGACAGGGGGATGGTCTACCGCCGCGGCAAGGGCCAGCAGGAGACGGCGAACAAGCGCCGGCCGCTGGTGAAACTGCCGCCTCGGCTGCTGGCGCACATGCGGCGTTGGGATCGCCTGGACCGCGATCTATCCGAGACGCCGGCCGCCATCATCCACCACGGCGGCAACCCGGTCGGAAAGGTGCGGAGAGGCTTCGCGGCGTGCGTCGCGGACGCCGGCCTGCCGGAGGAGGTCACGCCGCACTGGCTACGCCATACGGCGGCGACGTGGCTCATGGAGCGCGGCGCCGACATCTGGGACGCCTGCGGCTATCTCGGCATGACGCCGAAGACGCTGGTGGACCACTACGGACACCACAGGCCTGACCACCAGAGCGGCGCGATCCGAGCGCTCAGCGGAAATCGATAGCGCCCCAGATATGCCCCTGAAACGATGCAAGCCGGCGTGAACGGATAGCGAATATCTGGGGCGGATTTTGACCGGTTCCCCTCGGAGAGCCCCAGACGCCGCATCGTTGACATCGAGGGGGTCCCTGGTTCAATCCCAGGCGCGTCCACCATCTCTCATATTGAATGAAGATATTCCGCGCTCGCCCAACCGTGGCGCGCGCCAAGGCGCCTTCAATCCGAGATCATCCGCAGCGACGCCGGCGCGGCCTTCTGCCCGCCGCTGGCGTAGGCCACGAGCTCCGCCAAGCGGTAACGCGGAATCGCGCGGCGGAACTCCTCCAAGGCCACGCGCAGCTGCAGCGTAGCGAGGGGCGAGCCCGAGCAGCGATGCATGCCCGCGCCGAAAGTCAGATGGGTCTTGGCGTTGGCGCGCGTGAAGTCGGCCTGGTCCGGCCGCTCGTATTTCTCGGCATCGCGGTTGGCCGCGCCGGTCGGCAGGATCACGCCGTCGCCCTTGCGCAGTTGTACGCCGGCAAAGGCGGCGTCGCGCGTCACGCGCCGCGCATCCCGACGCCGGACCGGTGCCCTGGAGCGCGCAGCGGAGGTCCAGGCAGCCTTCGCTGACACGCCCGCGGCGATTTCCCGGTGACGCGGAGCCGATCACAGGCTTAGCTCGCGGCCCAGAAAAGACCCGGGAGGCGTGATGAGCGACGTAACCATGGATCCGCGCGACGCCTTTGCGCCCGGCCTGTTCGCCGGGCGCACGGCGCTTGTTACCGGCGGGGGGCGCGGCATCGGTGCGGCGACGGCGCTCGGCTTCGCCCGCCTGGGCGCGAACGTGGTGATCGCCGGCCGTACGCCCGAGGTCCTGGCGAGCACCCGCACGGAGATCGAGGCGCTGGGCGTGCGCTGCCTGGACGCGGTCACCAACATCCGCGACGTGACCTCGGTCGACGCCCTGCGCGACGCGGCGCTGGAGCGCTTCGGCGGCGTCGACTTCCTGATCAACAACGCCGGAGGACAGTTCATGGCGCACCCGTTCGCCATCAGCGACAACGGCTGGCGCTCGGTCATCGACCTCAATCTGAACGGCACCTGGAACGTCATCAGCCGCTTCGCGCGGCCGATGATGCGGCGTGGCTTCGGCCGCATCGTCAACGTGGTGCACATCTACGGCTCCGAGCGGGGCGCGCCGATGTTCGCCCACTCGGGCGCGGCCCGGGCCGGGGTGATCAACCTGACCCGCAGCCTCGCGCCGTACCTCGAGGCCCGGGGCGTGACCATCAATGCGCTGGGGCCAGGGGTCACCGTCTCAGAGGCGGCGGCCGCCAACTACGGCTACACCCCTGACGAATGGCGCGCCCGCGAGGAAGGGCGGCGCACGGCGACGCCGGAGGATGTCGCGGCGAACATGCTGTTCCTCTGCTCGCCCGCGGCGCGGCTGATCAACGGCGCGGTGCTGATCGCCGACGCGGCGTCGACGCAGATGAACTTCCCGCGCTACTCGCTGGAGGATCTGTTCGACCAAGCTGAAGCGTCGTTCGACGCCGAGCCCTAACGGGCTCGATTGCGCCGGGCCGAGGTTTCCGCCTTTATGAGCCAACCCAATTAAGCGTCCCAGGGAGCGCACCGTGGCCGACATTCAAGAACTCGCCGACCGTCTGGCGATCCGCGACGTCATCGACCGCTACTCCACCGCGGTCACCCAGCGCCAGTGGGACGAAATGGGCGCGTGCTTTCACCCCGAGAGCCGCTGGCAGTGCGCCGCGCCGTTCAACATGGATTTCTCGACGCGCAAGGGAATCCAGGAAAGCCTCGCCAGCACCATCGAGCACGGCGACTTCCTGCACCAGATGATCCATTCGGTGGTCATCGACGACCTGGCGGCGGATCGTGCGAAGGCGCGGGTGGTGCTAAACGAGATGAGCCGCAACAGCGCCCAGAAGACCGGATTCTTCCTGCTCGGCGTCTACCACGACAACCTGACGAAGATCGACGGGCGCTGGGGCTTCGAGTCCCGCATCTTCTATCCCTACTATGTTGATACGACCTGGCTTCCCGGCACGGTCGCGGTCGATTACGCCGGCCGGCGCTGAGGTCGTGCTGAAGCGGGCGCACCGCTAGGCCGCCAGTCGCTCCAGCGCCGCTTCCTTGCGATGAATGCTGGACTGCACACGATGAACCTCCTGCCCGAGCTCTGAAACGCGGGCGGAGGCGCAGCGCGCCGAGGCGTGAAGCAGCTCTGTCGCCTCGCCGTCCCGGACATGGCTGACAAGGGCGTAGAGGTCCTGGACCGCGGTGCTGGCGCGCCCCAGCGCATCCAGCGCCACGCGCAGGTCGACGCCGGCCTCCGTCAACAGGGCGCGCTCGGCCTGCGTCAGAGACAAGACCCGCATCTGGGCCGTCGCCACGCGGGCGCGGAACGCCGAGACTGCATCCAGCAGGCCGGTTCCCGTCCGTGCAGTGGAGGCATGCGCCAGCATGGCTTGGCCCTGATCGAGAAGCGGTTCGATCTCCTCGCTCAGCAGCGCGTCCGAGCTCTGCAGGGCCTTGAGAATCTGGCGGGATTCGCGGCGCGCCTGCCCGCGGGCGCTGACCCAGAGCGCGATCGCCGCCGCGCTTGCAAAAATGCAGGCCGCGATCACGAGGATCGCGAATGAATGAGCCATACCCGACCTCGCTCTTCGGAGGGTACGCAACGAAACTCACTCTCAGATTGCCACGAAGCAGCTGAGCGGGAAAGTCACGGAACAGCGTTTTCGGGCCGACCGCCGCGCGGCGTGATTGAGGCGATCGGCGATCGGCCGTCAGCCGCGGGGTTCGAAGGACCGCTCGTTCCGCTCGAGCGTCTCCGCTAAGCGCCGCCACTCGTCGGCGATCTTCAACGCTTCGTCCCGATGGTCGTAGCGGCTGAGCTGCCGCGCCAGGGCCTCGGCTTCCGCCGCCATCCTCCGGCACTCGACCGACGTTCTCATGGCCGACTCAATCCAACTGCACCCTCGAAGGATGGGCCATGGGGGCGGCCCGGCAATCGCCTCGATCCCCATTTTGGGGATTTCGTTACGACCGGGCGCGCTTGCTCGCGCTTCTCCTGTCGTCTAGGTGCCGCAGGGCTTTTTCTCCGGGGCGGGACTTGCAGTTGCTGAGTTCAATCGATCCGCTTTACGCGCTGTCGGGGCTGGGCGTGGGGATACTCGTCGGCCTGACGGGCGTGGGCGGCGGCTCGCTGATGACGCCGCTGCTGGTGCTGGCCTTCGGCATCCACCCCGCAACAGCGGTGGGCACCGACCTGCTCTACGCCGCCGCGACCAAGAGCGTCGGCACGGCGGTCCACGGCTGGAAGGGCGGCGTGCAGTGGAAGATCGTCGGCCGCCTGGCTTTGGGCAGCGTGCCGGCCATCCTCCTGACCCTGTGGCTGATGCATCTCTCGGGCGGAGGCGGGGCGCATGGGCTGGCCTTCGCGCTCGGGTGCGCGCTGATCGTCACCGCCGCCGCGGTGCTGTTCCGCGACGCCATCGTCCGCGCGCTGGCCTCGCGCGCCTCGCACCTGAGCGAGCCGCATGTGGCGATCCTTACGGTGCTGCTGGGCGCGGTGCTGGGCGCGCTGGTCTCGCTGACCTCCGTCGGCGCAGGCGCGCTCGGCATGACCGTGCTGCTGATCCTTTATCCGCGCACGCCGATCGCCAAACTGGTCGGCTCCGACATCGCTCATGCCGTGCCGCTGACGCTGATCGCGGGCCTGGGCCATTGGCTGATCGGCTCCGTCGACTGGACGTTGCTCGTCTCGCTGCTGTGCGGCTCGATCCCCGGCATCATCATCGGCAGCCTTGCGGCCTCGCGGGCGCCAGAAGGCGTGTTGAAGCCGATCCTCGCCGTCACCCTGGTCCTGGTCGGCATAAAGCTCGTTAGCTAGAGCACCTGGCGAAAGTGGCGGCCGCTTTCGCCGCCCGACGTGCTCTAAATTTCTGGATCGCCCTTGCGAGCGGCCCGGCGCGCGAAACGCGCGGGATCGACCAGCGCGGCCTGCGGCGCCGGCAAGGGCGATGGCGCCCCCACGGCCAACGCGGCCACGTGCTCGGCCAGCAGCGGCGCAAACGAGAAGCCGCGCGAGCCGAGGCCGGTCAGCAACAGCGACCCGCCGGCGTCGCCGGCGATCGGCAAGCGGTCGCCGGTCGTGGCGCGCAACGCCGCCCGGCCCTCCAGCGAAGACCCTGACAGGCGCGCCGCCAGGCGCGGTAGCCGCGCCTCCAACGTCGTCAGGTTGCGGGCGTGGTCGGCGGGCCGCAGATCGACGCTCATGTCGCCACGGTCGTGGGTCGCGCCAAACAGCACGCCGCCGCGCGTCGGGACCGCATAGCCGCCCCAGGCGCAGGCGG
>Ga0105249_10000308_pt1 | contig 49790 bp, 47 predicted proteins | sample KBSS44metaG_FD_81522 | JGI IMG/M metagenome (GOLD analysis project Ga0105249, IMG submission 81522) | Switchgrass rhizosphere microbial communities from Kellogg Biological Station, Michigan, USA - KBS S4-4 metaG | ecosystem: Host-associated > Plants > Roots > Rhizosphere > Soil | place... | reverse complement strand
GCGCATGCGCCTCCCCGACACCGCGTCGCAGCGCCATACGGCCCACGTCGACTCGGTGCTCTACGGTGACTCGCGCTATCGTGTGCGCCAGCCCATCGGCGACACCACGCTCATCGAAACCGCTGTGGCTGCGCCGATCCGCCGGTTCTACGAGGATTGGTATCGCACCGATGACATGGCAATCGTCATCGTCGGCGACTTTGATCGCGCGGCGATGGAGCGCGAGATCAAGGCGCGTTTCGGAGCGATTCCCGCGGCGTCGAAGAAGGCGCGCACGCGCCCAGCGGCGGCACTCTCGACGAGCCCGACGCCAGTCGTCGATGTGTTCCAGGGAAATGTCATTCCGGCGGTCGAGGTGCTCTGGCCAGCGCCCGCAGTGCCTGCGCACACAAGCGAGGCGGTGACGCAGGGGATCGTTCAGGATCTCATCACGCACGCCGTGGAGCAGCGCCTGCTGCGCATTCGTGAGCATCCGTCGCGTCCGTACATCTCGGCGGAACCGGAAAAGGGGCAGCTCGTGCGGCAGCTGGGCGTCGTTGGCGCGAAGGTCATCGCGATGCCCGACAGCCTCGAGCGCGCGATCGGCACGGTGCTCACCGAGTTCGAGCGTGTCGCGCAACACGGCATCCCGGAGCCCGCGCTCGCGCACGAGAAGGCCGTGTTGCTCGGTCATTTCGAGCACGAAGCCGCCGGTGAGGCGGGGCACGCGTCCAAGTCGTACGCAGATAGCTATGTCCAGAATTTTCTTACGGCCGAAAAGCCACTATTGAGCGCGGAGCAGGAGCTCGCGCTCGCGCGACAGATTCTCCCGTCGATCACCCCCGAGCTCCTCGCGAAGGCCGCACAGAAGTGGCGCGAGCCGGCGGGGATGCGCGTACTCATCGGGCTCCCCGAGTTTTCGCACGTGCGTCCACCCACGCGCGAGAGCGTGCTCGCGATTATCGATTCGGTGAAGCGCTCAAAAATTCCATCGGATAGTGCGCAGGAGTCGAAGCCCGCGCCGCTGCTTGCGACGCTTCCCACGCCGGGGCGCATCGTGGCCGAGAAGCTCGACCGCGTGGCCGGCATCACGGAGTGGACGCTCTCCAACGGCGCGCACGTGATCGTGAAGCCGAGCCAGAACGATCCCGACGACCTGCAGATGCGTGCCTGGAGTACAGGCGGCTTCGCCTCGATGCCGGACTCGCTCTTCAACTCGCCCGGGCGCATGGTCGCGCGGGTAATGACCGAAGCCGGCGGCGTCGGCGGCGCGAATCACGATGCGCTCTCCAATCAGCTCGAGACCACAGGGCTGCGAGCGATGAAGATCGACATCGGCTACGCGGACGAGTCGATCACGCTTGCAGGCTCTCCCAAGGATCTGGAGACGCTCTTCCAGTTGATGCATTTGCAATTCGCGGCACCGATGCTGGACACGGCGTCGCTGGCTGGATGGCAGAGCCTCGCGAAATGGCAGGGGTCGGGCTTTTCGCTCGATGATCAGATGAACATGCAGCTGGCGCACGGCAACCCGCGCATGCAACCGGTGTCGACCAGCCTCGCTGAGCTCGCGACGGTGAAGCAGCTCGCGGCCGCGTATCACGACCGTTTCGGAAACGCGGGGGATTTCACCTTCACGCTCGTCGGCGCAGCGACAGTGAAGGAGCTGCGTCCGCTCGTCGAGCGATATCTCGCGAGCTTGCCAAGCACGGATGTGCGCGAGCACCCGGTGCCGACGGAGAAGCACGCGCTGTCGCCCGTGACCACCACGTTCCCAGCGCTGCAGCTTCCCAAGGCGCAGACGTTCTTCGTCTTCGACGGATCCTTTTCGGATACACCATCGGTGTACCTGCGCGAGCGCGAGAAACTCTCGGCGCTCACGGGAATCGTGAACGATCGCATGCGCGTGCGCCTGCGCGAGCAGCTCGCGGGCACGTACAGCCCGTACGTGAGCAGCGAGACGTATGCGATTCCTGACGAGCGCTACCGCGTTCTCGTGTCGTTCGATGCCGCACCCGAACGCATGCACGATCTCAATCACGAGATGCTGAATGCGCTCGACTCGCTGCGCATGCGCGGCGTGACGCCAGCGGAGGCGACTCGAGCGGCGACCGTGCAGGAGCGGCAGCTACAGACGCGGCTCCAGGACAACGACTACTGGATGGCGACGATCGGAAACTATTCGAGGCTCGGCATTCCGCTCGACAAGATTCCGCATCCGTACCCCGAGCACGTGGTGTCCCCGGCCGAGCTCAAGGCGGCCGCGAATACGTATCTCCCGAGCGACGCTTTCTACCATCTCACGGCGATGCCGGAGGACAGCAGCAGCTACGCGAAGCACGACCCGGCGCCGTAGTACCGGCCGCCGGGGGCCTCGCACTTGCGCACTTGCTGCACGGCACGTCATTTCTCGTCGCCCGTTTAAGCGCTCGGCGGCATCGCGCTGGTGCGCCTGCTGCCTATCCCTGCGGGCGCACCTTTCAGAGTCTGAAGGGGCGGGGATTCAAGTCGAATTTCTACGATATCGAGACCAACGAGGACTACTGGATTTCGGGACCGCGGAAGGACGGCGCCGATCGTCTGTACGGAGAGCGTGATCCCGTCGAGATCGATGCGGATGTCGAGCGAGAGTATTGGCGAGACATCCGAGGGGTGAAGGAGACTCCTGCGCGATGAGACGGCGTCGCTAGCCTGGAGACGAGCGCGCGGAACCGCTCGCCGAAGCGTAGGACCAACGCAACCATGTGCAGCATGGAGCTGCCGATTCTCCAACCTCCAACGCGGATTCTGCCAATGCACACGCAGCGCCGAATCTTCTCGATCGCGACCTGTGGGTTCCTTCTCGTCTCCATATCCGCAATACGATTCACTGGGGCGGCATCGCATGCGTCGCCGTCAACCGTCGGATCACCCGTGGCCTGCACGCTTCTCACCACTGCCGACGCCACGACGGCGCTGGAGGTGTCGAGTCAGCCGGGCAAGGAGCTCGTCAACTCCACCGGGTGCGTCTGGTCGCATGATCCGGCGCTCGCGGATAGCAGTCGTCGCGTCACACTCGTGACGCATTCACTCGCCTCCTTTCAAGCGGCGATGCACCCCGCGATCACGACGATCAAGATCGAGCCCGTCTCGGGGATCGGCGACGAAGCATTCTATCAACTGTATCCCAAAGACCAGAATGCCTTCATCTGGGTCCGCAAGGGAGCGAACGCCTTCGATGTTCGCATAATCACTCGGCTGAAGCCCAAGCCGTTCACAACCGAGCAGGAAAAGGCGAAGGAGGCAGTCCTTGCCAAGGCTGCGGTAGCAAAACTCTGAGTCGCGTTTGTTTTCCGAGAGGGGAAGCCGCTGGTCATCCGAGCTAAGGAATCGGACCGCCGGCGGCTCCCCAATCGAGGAGCACAGCGGTCGTTAAGCTCCGCGATCACCGACCAGCTCCCTGACCGTCGATACGAAGGCCGCCGCCCGAGTCGGTGAAAGCCTGGACAAAAACTCGGCCTCCAGCTCCGCTCGCACCTCGCACGCGTCTTCGAAGAATGCTCGGCCGCGGCGCGTCGGCTTCGCGAGAACGGCGCGGCGATCCGCGGAATCGACCGCGAGCGTGATGAGTCCCTTCGACTCCAGATCCCTGGCCAGCTTCCCCGCGTACTGCTTGGTGGTCTGGAGCGCCGAGGCGACGTCCGAGAGCCGCGTTCCGGCCTCGTCCGTTTCGGTGAGGAACTGGACGTGGGACAACGTCGCGTCACTCCAGCCGCGACTCGCGTAGGCCTCGTTCGCGGCCGCCTGGAAGCGCCGATACAGCGTGCCCACGGCACGCGCCGGCGAGCGCACCATTTCCTCCTGCAGCTCAGGCCACGTGCGGCGGTGCGGCTTCGGCATTTAGTCACCCTAGTTTACAAGTTAGTCTACTTGGTATACTTTATTTATCAACCAAGTTTACTACAATCTAGCCCGTCGCCGGAGCCTCGTCCATGCGGATCACCGCCATCTCCACCGGAGCGCTGCAGCTCAAGCCCACCTTCCTCGAAGGCAGTCCCGCTCACGGCGGACCACTCGGACTGATCGCGAGCCTGTGGCGCGACTCGCGCCTCACGCGGCCATTGCCGATGTGGGCCTGGATCATTGAAACGGGCACGCAGCGAATTCTCATTGATGCCGGCGCGCGGCCGGGGGCAAGCGGTGGAGTCACCGGAACCAGATTTCAGATCTCGACCGAGCAAGCGCTCGTCCCTGAGTTGGCGCGGCGAGGCCTGAGGCCTGACGACTTCGACCGCGTGGTGCTGACACATCTCCACGGGGATCACGTCGGAGGGCTCGCGGCATTCGATCCGCAACGCGTATGGGTGGCCCGGGCCGAGTGGGATCCGGTGGCGACCTTTCCCGGACGTCTGATGCGCCCACTGATCGCTCCCGTGCATCGCGGCTTCGTTCCCAGGCTGTTCGACTTCGACGGACCCGCCGTGTGTGGTTTCCCCGGCAGCTGGCCCGTCACGCCGGACGGATCGGTGATCGCCCTCCCCACACCAGGACACAGTGTGGGGCACACGAGTTTCCTGGTGCGACGGCCGGAGGGTGATGTGCTGGTGGCCGGTGATGTGACGTACGATCTTCCCGCACTCGAATCGCAGCGAGATCAGGGCTTCATCGCAGATGTCGAGCAGCATCACATCACGTTGCGTCGCGTGTTGTCTTTGGTGGAGTCGGGCGTTACCTATTTGCCGAGCCACGATCCGGAGTCCCCGGCGCGACTCTGACCGTCGTTGGCCGAACACCGTGATTGCGGTCTCCCCCTTGGCGACGAGAGAGCCGGTCGAGGACGCGAGTTGACACGCCGTTGCAGAGGATGAGCGCACGAACAATCGTCATCGCGATGCAGCACGTTCGCGGCTGAACGCCAAAATCAATCGCCCGACACCCATTCTCCATGCCCTTCGAACGCGTCACCTACATTGGCTCGTCGTTTGATGACGCGGAGCTATTTGCGATGCTCCCGCCAGATCTCTCCGCGCTTCTCCTCGAGGAGAATGGCGTCGTCGCGTACGGCGGAGGTTTCCACGTCCGCGGTGCGTGTCGTGAACCTGCATGGCATTCGCTACGCAGAGCATGGCTTGGGTCTGAATGCGTCGCAACGCGCTACTCGTCAGTACACCGTTCAGATATCCCATTCGCGGAAGACGCGCTCGGCGATCAGTTCCTGTTGCGAGATGGGATCGTGCACCGGTTGCGGTCCGAGTCGGGCGTGGTGGAGTCTCTCGCCGTCGATCTCGCCGACTTCATCACCAACGTGCAGCAGGCACCGATCGAGTATCTCAGTCTGGAACCACTTCTTGCATTTGAGGAAACCGGTTGTCGCCTCGAGCCAGGACAACTGCTAAACGTGTATCCGCCCTACTGTGCCGTTCATCAGGGCAGGCGATCCATGCGCGCCATCTCCGCCGCAGAGCAACTAGCGTTCTTGGCGTCATTCGCTCGGCAGATGCGCGAGGTACCCGATGGTGGACAGGTGCGCATACGGGTATCCGACACGGCGGATGACTAACATGCACTTCCCGTCACCGAATGAACGGAGCCTTATCGCGAGGCTTCGCCGGATGCTCACCCCGATGCTGGTCGTCGTCGCTTTCGTCCCGCGCGATGCGACCGCCCAACGGCGTTCGCAGATCATCGAGTTGGATAAGCTGATGCACCGCTATTGGCTCGCTGCCGTCGCTCACGATTCGGCAGGGCTCGACAGTGTGATCGTCGGCGCGCAGCCGCGCCTCGTGCTCGGCGCATTCGTGGAAGGCAGCGGCGCGGTAACACGGTCGGACGCGGAGCAGGTGATCGCGCGACAGCTTCCGCCGATGCGGTCCCGAGCGGATACTGTGTGGCGCACCTACGCGGTGCGGCACGGCGACTTGTCGCATGACTGGGTCGACTACGTGGCGCGTTTCGAGCGGCGGTGTGGGCGGTGGCGAATCGCGGCGATATCGAGCGTGAAGAAGGTCAACTAGCGCCGCGCGCAGATCGTCGAAGAAGTCGCAGATGACACGTCGAGTATCCTCGCGTATCACACCTGAGCGCCAGGACGTTCGGCCTCAATGAGTATCGTGTGAAATTCGGTCTACCCGACCTTTCGCAGTTCCTCGTGGTGGAGATTCGCTCCCCGGCCAACGACGAGAACACGATCATCGTCGGACAGTTCTCGCATTTGGCAAGCGTGCGAAACGACGGAGGCTGGTTGTATCGCTATCCCGGCCCGTCACTACCAGGATCACTCTCGCGCGTTCCGACCGCTCTTGGCGAATCCGTCGAGTTTGTCACGCCCGATGCGACGTTCGCCCCTGAGTTGCGACCGGGCGTGAGCTATCCGTGGGTCGATCAGTACTGGCAAGCGTATCACATCGACATGGTCCAAGCAGGGCAGTGGGAGTACCGGAAATTCGTTGCCACTCCCGCGCAGTATTATCGGCTGAATGGCGTAAGAGGCTGGCAACCACTTGGCGCATCCCTTCCGCCTGAGGCCGAGGACCTGGGTGTGCGTCCTGGCGGGTGGGATCACGAGCATTGCGAGATTTGCCGGAAGTCGATTGGCGCCTCCGGCGATTCGCACGGATACGTAGATCCTTCGGAGCACTGGCTGTGTGAAACGTGCCACCAGAAGTACGCGGCACCGCGCGATATCTCATTCGCCGTCGAGACCTAGCGAGCGCGTTGCCGCAGCCCACATCTATCTCAGGTCATCCATGATGAGCGATATGAACCGAGGCCGCATCCAGTTTCTCGGCGTGGTAGGCGCAATGCTCCTCGAAGTGCTCCTCCTCAGTCTCAGCGTGTGGCTGCGCGGTGGGGAATTGCATCCCGTTTCGGACGTTGGGCGCCCTCTGGTGTTCGCAGGACTTGCCGTGCTCGCGTATCGTGGAATGTCCTGGGCACGGAAGGTCCTGGCGGTGTGGTGCGCGCTTCTCGCGCTCGCATTCGCTGTGGCCGCGATCAACATCGGCTTCGGATCGGCGGTGTGGACGATCGTAGCGCTTGGATTTGCCGGCGGCGCCGTCTATGCAGCTGTCGTGTTGTTTGCGTCGGGCGTGATCCAGACATTTCTCGCGCAGCAGCGCGCTCAGAGAGAAAGTTCTCGACCTGCTGCGTGACACGCTGTGGCGGCAGGTGAAGCCGCGATGCATTCTGTGCGCAACCTGTTGGAGAGTGGATATGTCCGACGCCATCGAGGCGCGCATCTCAGCGAATGACTGGTCGGGCGCACGCCGCCTCATCCGGGCAGCGCTGCGGCGGGAACCAGATTCTCACTGGCTCCTTGCCCGACTTGGCCTGACGTACTACGAGGAGCGACGCTACGTCCAGGCACTCCAGTGGTCGGAGAGAGCGCTCGCCCGAGCGCCGCGCTGTCCGCTCGTGCTCTGGGAGTACGCCGGCGCGCTGCAGCAGCTCGGTCGCCACCGAGACGCGCTTAGGGTCTACGCTGGACTACGGCGGCGCGGCGTTGAATCCCTCGCGCACGGCGAATGCGGGGAGGGTCTGCGCTGGGCACGCGGGCTCGTTGCGGACGCGTTGTATCGCCAGGCGATCGGCTACGTCGCGCTCGGACAGCGGCGTCGAGCTCGGACGTCGCTGAAAAGTCATCTGGCTTTGCGAGGGCCAGGCTGTGCCTCCATCTATCCGCTTCGGCAAGTCCGGCACGAACTGCGGGACCTGGGCGGCGAGTCGAGCGGAAGAGGCTCGCCGGAAGCCTAAGTCGCCGTTGCAGCTGACGAACGCACCGGGTGTCATCATCAATTTCGGAGTTCATCGCGGTGCGTTCGCAGCTGAGCGCCAGGATCGTTTGTTGGCGCACCAGATTCTGCCGGTCCGCGAAACCCATGTGCGATTTCAACATCTCCGGTAGCAAGCCGCACCCCAGACTACCGTATCGGGACTCTTCCATGAATCATCTGATCTTCCCCGAGCGCGTCACGATCAACGTGCAGTTGTGGTCTCCCTCGGGTGCGACACCCTACACCGGCTCGCCTCTCGCATTTGGCGTGCGGACATTTGCGCGAGTGAAGAACGACCACCACTTGGGGCCTTTCTTCAGTGGCGAGAACGGCGTGCTGACCATCACTGGCCGGCAGCTCCAGCTAGCGGCGGCGGCCGAGATGTCGACTGGTATCATGGATTACGACGCTATTGAGAATGCCTTCCCGTTCGTCGAGATCGTCCACTGGTCGGGTGCGGAGCTGGAGCGCGCGATCGATGCCCGTTCGAAGGTCTGGACAAGTCTCCTCGGCGGCGAGGTGGAGTTGTACGAGAGCATGACCGAGCTGCTGAGCCGTCTGCGCGCCAGCGGTAACGCTTCGCTCCTTCCGGCGCGCGAGCGCTATGGCCGACTCCGCGATGAATGGGACGGCACGCTGCCGGATCGGGAATACACATACACCGTGTCACTCGCGTCATCCGCCTAACGAATCGTTGTCGCTCGTTGGGACGCTCAGCGAATTCCTCGACTGTCGCGTTGACACCTGGGCGACCACGCTCTCGTAAGACTCAGACACCGTCACCCCGGAGCTCGAGCATGCAGCCAACGGATCGACTGAACGGGATTGGCATGGAAACACCGGAGACGAGCATAGAAAGCCTGGGCCACGCTTTTTTCGCGGCGACGATGATCGCGCTCGGATTCCTCGGCCTGATCCAGGGCGATTTCACCTCGGCATGGACCGGAGTGCCGAAGAGTTTTCCTGCGCGTGAGGCACTCGCTTATCTCTGCGCCATCATCGCTTTGTTATCCGGCATCGGCTTGCTCTGGCGGCGCACGGCCCTCTATGCCGCGCGCTTGCTGCTCGGCTCCTTTCTCGTTTGGATGCTGCTGTTCAGGATTCCTCTCATCTTCCGCGCTCCCACTGCCACTGTCGTTTGGTGGTCCTTGGGCGATACCGCGGTGATGGCGGCGGCCTCCTGGATTCTGTACGCGTGGTTCGCCGGAGACGGGGACCGACAGCGCCTCCCCTTCGCCACCGGCGACAGTGGTCTGCGCATCGCGCGGATGCTGTTCGGCTTCGCGATGATCCCCTTCGGCATCGCGCACTTCACCTTTCTCCAACGAACCGTCTCGCTGGTGCCCGGCTGGCTGCCGTGGCATCTGGCCTTTGCATACCTCACTGGCGCCGCGTTCATCGCTGCGGGCGTCGCGATACTCATTGGCGTGTGCGCTCGGCTGGCCGCCACTCTCTCCGCTCTGCAGCTCGGCCTGTTCACCCTGGTCGTGTGGGTGCCGATCATTGTCGCGGGCGCCGACGCTTCGCAGTGGACCGAGTTTATCAGCTCGTGGGTGTTGACGGCCGGCGCCTGGGTGGTCGCGGATTCGTACCGCGGCATGTCATGGCTCGCGGTGGGCCAACGCTAACCGCAATTCGTCCGAGTTCGGCGCTGGCGACATCGGAGGCGATCAAGGCGCTCGCGAAGGCGACGACGTAGCGTTGCGCGCGGATTGCTGAGGGGAGGGAAGCGAGCCAGCCACGTGAGAGTGGTTGGCTCCTTTCGTTAATGTGCGCGCCGCTCATATCGATTTGGCCGCATATTTAAAATGGTTAAACGACTTGCTTCCGGAGGAGAAATACGCTCGTGACAATACGCTTCACCCAGCGCATTCGCGCGTATCGCTGGCTCGCTTTCGCGCTGTTGGTTGCCTTGCCTGCTGTCGCACACGCACAGGATGTCACCGGTGTCGGTTTCCATGCGATCGTCATTCGAGACCCGGTGAATGGCGGCACCATGCCGGGTTACGTCTTCTATCCGTCCGAAAAGACGAGCACGATTACCTGGAGCGGCCCCTACGAACTTCACGCCACCGCCGATGCGCCGCCGATCCCAGGCGCTAAGCCGCTGGTTGTGATCTCGCACGGGCACGGTGGCTCCGCCTTCGGTCACTACGATCTGGCGATTTATCTCGCTAGCCACGGCTTCGTCGTCGCATCCCTACAACACCCCAAGGACGACTACAACGACGACAGCGGAGACGGCCATCCGGAAGTGATGATTGGGCGGCCGATTCAAGTCAAAGCCACGATCAGCATGTTGCTCGACACTCCCCGTTGGAAAACACTGATCGATCCGGAGCGGATCGGCGTAGCGGGCTTTTCGAACGGCGGCTACACCAGCCTCCTGTCAGTGGGGGCGGTGCCGCAATTCACGCGCTTCCTCGATTATTGTGACGCACATCCGGACGACCCCAATGTGTGTGGCTCTCTGAAGCAGCTGGTGGCCCAGCTTGCGAAGCAAGGGCTGACGGTACGGCAAATGTTGACGACCATGCAGGGCGAACTCCATCGCTGGGGCGACATGGACGACGCGCGCATCAAGGCGGCCTTCGTGATGGCCCCGCTTAGTCTGGTATTCGACAGGGCAGGGCTTGCGTCGATCAATCGTCCGGTGTTTCTGGAGTACGGGGAGAGCGATGAGGTATTGCAGCCAGAGTTCAACGTTCTGCACATCGCACCGATGATAAAGACATTGGTCGGCATCACGAAGATTCCCAAGGCCGGTCACTACGTGTTTCTGAGTCCATGCTCAGCGAAATTGGCCAAGGACGCGCCGGAAATTTGCCGGGATCCGGCGGGAGTGGATCGTGCGGAGGTACATGCACGGCTCAACGCCGATGCACTGGCCTTCTTTCGCAAGTCGTTGGCTTCGTCGTCCCACTGACGCACGCCGGCAGAGAACGCGCGCGACATGGTCGCGGCCGCAGCGATCGTCGCTGTGATCGGGAAGATGATCGCCGATGGAGGAAAACCTGTTCCGCTACGGCGGCCCGAGCATGAACCATCATCGTGATATGAGGTGCGCCCGCTGTTCTGGTAGTCACCGGTGCAATCGGTTTCCGGCTATCACCCGTCGTGGGTGAAGCAGGTGGTGTCGGTGCGGGGAACGGTATCACGCGTCGATGAAAAGCCCTCGATGTTCACCGCGGCGGAAGGCGACGCCGATCTATCCCTCCGTCGCGCGCCTGACGAACGGCTTGTCCTTGTCGTCTAACCCGCCGTTGCCGGCATCCCTGGCGACGTCTGGTCGCGGGATCGGCGTGAGTGCGATAGCTTAGCTGCCCTTCGCCGGCTTGGAGGGCCGCTCGGTGCTCCCGCAGGAGTTGTCCGCACTTTTCGACGTCGCCGATCCAGTGGCGCGCGACGCGGCATGGAGGAAGTTCGTCGAGACGCACAGCCGTCTCGTCCTCTATGCCGTACGCAGCATCGATCGCAACCACGATGCCGCGATGGATGCGTATGCCTACGTTCTCGAACAACTCCAGCGCGATGACTTTCGCCGGCTTCGCGTGTACGCAGACGATGACCGCGGCAAGTTCAGCACGTGGCTGGTTCTCGTCGCGCGGCGACTCTGCCTGGATCATGTGCGGCAGCGCTACGGGCGACGGCAGAGCGAGGATGCGCAAAGTCACGAAGCGCACGAGAGACGCCGCCGTCTGCTCGACCACGTCACCGAAGAGATCGACGTTGCGGAGATCGCGATCGAGGGCGACCGCGGCGCAGAGATGCGAGTCCGCGTGGAGGAGCTGCGCGATGCGCTCTCAGAGGCGCTGTCGGCGCTCGCGCCGTCCGACCGCCTGCTGATCAAGCTGCGCTTCCAGGACGCCCTCTCTGTGCCGGAGATCGCACGCATCCTCAAAGCTCCCACCCCATTCCACATCTATCGACGCTTGAACGCGGTGCTCGCTCAGATGCGCGCTCGGCTGGCGCGACGCGGCGTGGAGGATCCGGAACCGTGAGCCCGCAATCCCGGCACGCACATCCGTTCCATCTGAGTGATGGCGCATTCGACCTCGATCCCCGATGCAACCATGAGCGCTGAGCAGACCGAGCGTGACCACCCGAGTGCGGGCGTGCTCGCCGCCTTCGTCGATGGCGCGCTGCCGCTGGCGGATCGCCCTACGATCGAATCGCATCTGGCCGATTGCGACGATTGCCGCGCCGACGTCATCGCGGCTGTTCGGTTCGCGCGCCCGCGGCCGGCGGTGCGGCGCCGGTATTTGGCCGCAGCCGCGGCGGCGGCCGTGCTGCTCGTCACCGCGATCGGGCGCGAGCACGCGCCCATGGGCACGCGCGAGCCCGTAATGCGCGAACCGGTCATCTCGACGACGGAGGCGCCGGTGGCGCTCGCGCCGCGCGGCGTGGTGAGCCGTCCCGTACGCCTGGTATGGACGCAGGTCGCGTTCGCCGACCAGTACCGCGTCACGCTCTTCGACGACGCCGGACGCGCAATCTTCGAGACACAGACGCGGGATACCTCCACCGTCGTTCCCGACAGCATCCATCTCGATGCGCGACAGGCCTACTTCTGGAGGATGGAAGCGCAGACGGGATGGAACCGTTGGGTCGCGTCGGAGCTCATCGAATTCTCCATCGGTCCGGCCGGCCGATGATCGCGGCGGGCGCGCTCGCGCTGCTCCTGTCGCTCGGCGGAGCTGCGCCGCCGCATCGGGTGCGGAATTCGACACCCGACAGCGCGCTCGTCGCAGCGGCGCGCGCGAACGTCGATGCGATTCGCGACTCATTGCGCCGCACGCTCATCGAGACTGCCGGCGATTCGCAGCCGGCCGCGGGGCTGGCGATCGCACGGCAGCTCGCCGAGGCGCTCGCGGCCGCGTGGAACGACTCCTTCCCGATGCGACAGGTCGAGCGCTTTGCGGCATGGCCGATCGCCGACCGCCGCATCAAGGCATCAGCGGATAGCCTCCGCGCAGCAGGCAACCGAGCGCTTGGGCGCAACGGCCTTGCGGCGGCGCTCCGCGACTGGCGCGAGAGTTATCGGAGATGCGCACAGATCGGCGACTCAGCTGGAATGGGAGCCGCATTCGGGAACATGGGCGCCGGATATTACCAGTCCAGCGAGTTGGACAGCGCCGACCATTACCTCACTAAATCCCGCGAGATCGCGGAGCCGATCGGCGACTGGCGAACTGTGGGGAATGCAGTCGGAACCCTCGCCGAGATCCAGACCGACCGTGGCGCGCTCCGTCGGGCCGCCGATCTCTACGCGCTCGCGGCGGACATCCGTACGCGCACTGGCGACGCGCGCGGCGCCGCGGCGGACCGGAATAATCTGGGGCTCATCGCAGGACAACTCGGCGACCTGAATCGCGCACGCCGCGCATTCGACAGCGCATTCGCGTCGAATCGCGCCGCCGGACGCGACGAACCAGCGGCTGCGAATCTGATTAATCTCGGAAACCTCTCGAGCCTCGAAGGCGACTACCCAGAGGCGGATGCGCACTACCGGGAGGCGCTTGCGCTCTATCGCGCGCACGGGAACCGTGTAGACGCGGCTTCGGTGCTCAGAGCGCTCGGGCTGCTCGCGCTGCAGCGCGGCAACTACCATCAGGCGCTCGACCGGTTCACGGAAGCACTCGCGGTGTTCCGTCAGACAGGACCCGTGGCCGACGAGATCGACGTCCGCCGCGACGTCTCGCTCACGCACGCCGCGATGGGGAATCTGCAGGGTGCGCTCATCCAACTGCAGCGCGCCGAAGCACTAGCCGGTCGCGGAAACCCCGGTCACGACCAGGTCGCCGAGCTCGCGCAACTCGCGCTCGCCCACGCGGATCTCGCCGTGCAGTTCAACATCTACGCGGACGCGAAGCAATACTACGATCACGCCGAGAAGCTTTTCCGCGAGGCTGGCGAGAGCCGCGGACAGGCGGAGGCTGAGAGCGGCCTCGGTCTCCTTCTCGCGCTGCGCTCGGATTTTCACGGCGCGCTGACACGAATCTCACTCGCCCTGCGCACGCAAGAAGCGATCGGCGATCCGCGATCCGCTGCGCTCACGAGGCTCCTGCTCGGCGCGATCCAGGCGAAGGTGGGCGACACTACCGCGGCGCGTTCATCGATCGCCAGCGCGCTCTCGGCGTTGCGCACACTCGGCGATGTGGCGGGCGAAGCGGAGGCGATGGGGGCGCTCGCGGAGCTGGCGGTGCAGGAGCGATTGCCGCTGAAGGCTGAATCGCAATATCGAATTGCGCTGGCGAGGCTCGGCACCGCCATCGCACCGGCGATCTCCTGGCGACTGCACTCCGGGCTCGGGAGAGTGCTGCGCAGCCGCGGCGCGCTCGACGAGTCGGCCGCGGAGCTGCGCGCCGCGGCGCGCGAAGGGGAGCAGATGTCCGCGTCGGTAAGAGCAGGAGAGCGACGCGCGGCGTTCTCGTCCGACAAGGGAGACGTGTACGCGCAGCTCGCGTCTGTGGAGATCGCGCGCGGCAACACCGATTCCGCCTTCGAGGCGAGCGAGCGGTTGCGTGCGCGCGAGCTGCTCGACTTGCTCGCGCAAGGGCGAGTCACGCTCCCGGTCGGCGGCGGCGCGAACGGCGCGCTGGCCTCGCGCGAGCAGGATCTTCGTCGCCAGATCGATGTGCTTACGGGGGAGCTCGAGAGTGCGCGCACGGTTGGTGCGCTGCGCGGGCCGCTCGCGCCGGAACGCACGTCGGTCGCAGTGCGCGAAGCGCTCGCACAAGTGCAACGACGCTACGGTGATCTCCTGCTGCAGATGCGCGATTCGCAGCCGGAATACGCGGCGATGGTCACGGGAAGAGTCGCGTCGGCACGGAGCATTCGGTCGCGACTCGCCGCGGGGGAGGCGCTCCTCGAGTATCTCGTGGAAGATTCGACCACGTTGCTGTTCGTCGTGACGGCCGACACCACGGCGACGATCGACCTCGGCGTTTCTCGTCACGAGCTGGCGAAGCTCGTGGATTTTAGCCGCGGCATGCTTGTGCGCCCGAGCTCGAGCGCGCGCTCGGAGCTTTGGCGCGCGCCGCTGCGGCGGCTGAACACCTTCCTCGTCGAGCCGGCCGAGAAGTCGGGGCTGTTGGCGGGGAAGCAATCGCTGATCATCGTGCCACAGGCGGAGCTGCACTACGTGCCTTTCGCGGCGCTGTTGGGCGCGTCGGGCGACGATGCGTTCCTGGTGGAGCGATACCGCGTGTCGTACGCGCCGTCGGCTTCGGTGTGGCTGCGATTGCGCGAGCGAGCGCCGGCCACCGGCTCCATGGTACTCGCGTTGGCACCGCGTGTGGATGCGCTCCCCGCGTCGCGCGCCGAGGTGGAGGCGATCGGTCGGATCTATGGTGCGCGAACGGAGATGCTCATCGGCTCGCAAGCGTCGGAGCGCGCGCTGCGCGCCGCAGCGCCGCGTGCTTCGATCGTGCACTTCGCGACCTACGGAGTGCTGAACAAGGACAATCCGCTCTTCTCCTTCGTGGAGCTGGCGCCGGAGAACGGAATGGGCGGCCGGCTCGAGGTGCACGATGTGTTCGGCCTGCAGCTCAACGCGCGACTCGTGGTGCTGAGTGCGTGCCAGACAGCGCTGGGCGCGGGAGCGCTGGAGGACGTACCGGCCGGCGACGATTGGGTGGGGCTGGTGCAGGCGTTCCACTCCGCAGGCGCGGCGAACGTGATCGCCGGGCTCTGGCCCGTGGATGATCACGCCACGGCTGAACTGATGGGGAATTTTTACGCGGAGCTGTCGCGTGGACACCCGGAGGCGGAGGCGTTGGCGCTCGCGCAGCGGAAGATGATCCGCAATAGTGCTACAGCCCATCCGTTCTACTGGGCAGCGTTCACGATGAGCGGTGGACAGTAGGGATAACCGGAGGAGGCAGCCATGCGTCGAATTATTCGAATTCTGTCCCCGCTGATCTTTGGCGTGTTCGTGCTGCTCGCTGGCTGTTCCGAGACCAGCGGACCTTCGGCGCGGTCGCTGAATCATCTGCCGTCACTGATCGTCTCCTCGCCCGAAAGCCAGACCGCGACTGCGAATGCAGACGTGATCGGAGGGGCCGGCTGGGTTTCTCTTCCTCCTGGATCTGTGCCCGATGGACAGAGTGCCACGATCCGGAATGGCCGGAGCGGGGCCAACATCACTGCAGCGCTGGTGGACGGCGGTTTCGATCCGATCGCGATATCAGCCAGCGTTGGCGACACCGTCTTCGTGGATATTATCCGAGCGGGCAATAGTACTCCGCTGACGGGATTCAAGGTCATCGCAGTACGAAGCTCGCCAAGCGTCGTGCGGGCTTCGCCGGCTCCGGGGAAGAAGGATGTGCCGCTCAACGCAGCGATCGTGGCGGTGTTTAGCGCGCCAATCGACGCATCCACCTTGAGCCCAAGCTCGTTCGGCCTCCTGCACGGAGGCACGCCGGTCGCCGGTTCGGTACGGCCGGTGGGTACGAGTGGCATCAGTGCAGAGTTCTATCCCGACAGCACGCTTTCCCCACAGACGAGCTATCAACTCATCGTCACGCAGGCAATCCGCGATGTGAACGGTATGCCGCTCGCGTCGGCGGTGGCTGACACGTTCTCGACCGGCTCGGGAACCCAGGCGTTCGCCGTTGGGGGATCGGTGAGTGGCCTCGCCGGTACGGGGCTCGTGCTCAGCCTCAACAACGTCGAGCAGCTTCCTGTTGCGGCGAACGGGGCATTCGTGTTCTCGACGCATCTCGCGCAAGGCGCGGCCGTCGACATCACGGTGCACGCGCTCCCCTCGAGTCCGTCGCAACTCTGCACCGTCGTGGGAGGCTCCTCGGTGATGCCTAACGGACCGTACACGGGCGCCTCTGTCACCTGCTCAACCGGGACCTCCGGCGCCACGGGGAAGATCTTGTTCTCCAGCACCGATGGCGCCTCGGTCTCGCATGTCTTCGTGCTGGACCTCGACCACTCGACGATCCTGCCGCTGACGAGCGGCGCCGGTAACGACCTTTCGCCCAGGTGGTCGCCAGATCACACGAGGATCGCATTCGCGCGCGACGGCGACGCATCGAGCACGGGCCTTTGGGTGATGAATGCCGATGGCTCCCACGGCGCGAGAGTCTGGCCAGTCTTTTTTGGAGACTTGACGTGGTCGCCCGACGGCACCCGGCTGCTCGTCACCAGTGGTGACACGGTGCGCACCGTCAATGCCGATGGATCGGGAGCAGTAGATGTGGGGATCATGAGCACGTCGCCGGGAACCAACTGTCTTCTTGACCCGGCCTGGTCACCCGACGGCTCGACGATCGCGGGGAGCTGCACGGATTTCGACGACAATCTTCCGGAGCTGACCTACCTCATGAACTCGGATGGGTCGAATCTACGTCGCCTCACGAACCCGCAGACGTACGGCTCGGCAAATTCCACAACCCTCTTCGCTGAAGGCGAACCGGCTTGGTCGCCGAACGGGCTCAGGATAGCGTTTTGGAGTTTTGCGTACGGCATAACGATCGCCAATGTCGATGGCTCCAACGCATATAGCGTGACCGGCGACAGGCCGTTCGCGGGTGTGCCCTCGGTCTATTATGGCTCCTCGCCGGATTGGTCTCCCGACGGCAAATGGATCGTGTATCGGAATCCTTCCGGCCAGCTGGTCATCACCGAATCCAGTGGTGTAGGGGCAAGAACGACGGTCACGAGCATCACGGGCGGCGCGTCCTCGCCGGCGTGGTCGCGTTGACAGGCGCTGTTGGTTGACGACTGGCAGCGGGCGCGCCTTCGATAGTTTTTCACAATGACCAACGCCAAACCCGCCGAGCTTCCCGTGCGCCTGTTCAAGGATGACTCGGCATGGGAAGCGTGGCTCGCCAGGCAGCACGCCAAGTCCGCAGGCCTGTGGCTGCGGATCGCCAAGTCCGCGTCGAGCGTCAAATCGGTGTCGTACGCCGAGGCGCTCGACGTTGCGCTTTGCTACGGCTGGATCGACGGGCAAAAGAAGACGTTCGACGACGCGACCTGGCTCCAGAAGTTCACTCCGCGCGGCAAGCGGAGCATTTGGTCGAAGATCAACCGCGAGAAAGTGCAGCGTCTCGTCGAGAGCGGTCGCATGCAGTCACCCGGCCTCGAGGCTGTGGACCGCGCGAAGGCGAACGGTCAGTGGGACTCCGCGTACGACTCGCATCGAACAGCCGGCGTGCCGGACGACCTTCAGCGCGCACTCGACGCACACCCGAAAGCGAAGGCGTTTTTCGCGACGCTGAACAGCGCGAACCGATACGCCATCCTGTTCCGGATCCAGACGGTGAAACGAGCCGAGACGCGCGCGAAGAAAATCGAGCAGTTCGTCGGAATGTTGGAGCGCCACGAGGTCATCCACTCGTAGCGCGGGCGCGCCTCGCTACGTTCGGAGCTTCATCTCGGGATCCGGCCGAGTTCCCGATCGAGCTCCCGCATCGCCGCTTCATAGTGTGGGTCCGGCAACGTCAATTCCGGAGTCGCTTCTGCATGTGCGCCACGCGCTCGGCCGCCACCCCGACCGACGACGAGTCGAAAGAGCCCGTAGGCGATCAAGCCGAGTACAGCGAGTCTCAGCGCCACGAATGCGAGACCGATCACCGCGCCGAAGAGCCCGAGCGTCAGCCCCAGGGCGATGATCGAGATCGGCACCACGATTGCCAGCGCGATCACAAGCTTCGCGGCCGTCCACAGTATTCTCATCGATTCCTCCGAGTCACCCCGGGAGACGACGTCCCCGGTGCTCATCACTACGTGTAATCCGTCAGGTTGATTCAGCGAGGGAGGTAAACCTGACCTCGGAGCCCGAAAGTCCCACCGTCGCCTCGATCGCCGCCGCACTCAGCGCATGGCGAGTCGTGAGGCGGCAGTGCAGAATTCGCAGCTCATGAATTCGTAGAGGAGCTCGCAGTGCCAGACTCCGTCGTCATCATCGGTGCCTGCATCAATGGCCTCGTCGCCGCCAACTACCTGCGTCGCGCCGGCTGCGACGTCACGGTCATCGACCGCGCCGAGCGCCCCGGCGGCGCCTGCGTCTCGGAGGTCGCCGACATCGACGGCAAGCAGCAGCGGTACGCACTCGGCGCGTCGGTCCTCGGCCTCATGCAGGACTTCGTCTTTGAGGAGACGGGACTCGCCAGGCGATTGCAGACCTACGTCCCCGATGAATCCAAACGCGTTTACTTCCCCAACGCCGCACAGTCGGCGTGGATCCACCGGGATCCCGATCAACTGCAACAGGAGCTTGCCGATCGCTGGGGCGAGCGCGGCGACGTCGCCGGCTTCCGCGCCGATGAAGCGAAGGTTGTCGCGTATCTCCAGGACGGCTACCGCCGCGCTGTTCCCCCGACCCTCGCCGAAGCCGAAGCACGGCTCGGTCGCGAGCTCACTCGGCGCTGGATCAGCGGCAGCGCCGCCGACCTCCTCGATCACTACTTCACGAGTGAGCAGACGAAGATCTACATGGCGATGACGGTGACCGAGAGTGGCCCCGTCTCACTCCACGAGCCGTACTCCGCCTTCACTCTTCCGCTGATGGACTCAGGCTCCGTCTTCGACGGATACTACGGCTTCGTTCGCGAAGGACTCTGGCGACTCACCGAGGAACTGGCGACGATCAACGGCGAGCTCGGTGTCGACCTCCAACTCGGAGGCAAAGTTGCAGCGGTTGATTCCGGTCGCAAAGTCGTCCACTTCGAGCGCGGTGGTATGGCGGCAAGAATCCCGTATGACCATCTCCTTCTCGCCACCGACCCGCTGACCGCCGCGCGTCTCGTCGGCGATCAGGGGATGATCCGCGACATCGAGCAGAAGCGATTCACCGGCACGAGCGGGAAGCTCACGCTCTTCTTCCGTCGCCCCGTGCGGTGGATCGACGAGCAGCTGACGGCCGACGAAGGCGCAGACACGGCCTTCCGCTTCATCTTCTCTGTGTCTTCCATCGCCGACTTCGAGGCCGCGACGCTGCGCGTTCTCGACGGCTCCGCCGACTACGCCCCCGGTTATATCCAGATCTATTGCGAAGGGGCGGCGATGCGGCAGCTCGGCCTTGTCGAGCCGTTCGACCGGATCACTCTCTTCTTCAAGAACGTGGCGCTGAATGCGAGCGGCGACGCGCTTCCCGATGTCGAAGCCGCGGTGAAGGCCAAGCTTCTCGCCCTCGTCGCCAATCCCGAAGACTGCGTCGGGAGCCGCCTTCTTTCACCGCGCGACATGCAGCAACTCTTCCTCTTTCCCGGCGGCAATCTCGACCACACGATGCTCGTGGGCGGACAGACCTTCTTCGACCGCCAGTTTTCCGCCGACCCCGCGTCGCACTTCTATACTTTTGGCGACTGGCCCGCCATCTCGTACTGCGGCGCCGGCGCGTATCCGTGCGGCTCGATCGCGGGCACGCCAGGGTACATGTGTGCGCAGCAGGTGATTCGCAGTGTCCGATTTGGAATCGCGCGCTCGTGATCACCCGCGACTACGCCGCTGTGAGTAGGGCTCCTCACCGTCGGCATCACGACTCAACTACGAGGTACAATGAGATTCGCGATACTAGCACCCTTCATCGCAATTCTAGTGTCGTTGTGTGTCTCCGCTGGCGCGCTTTGCGCACAGGTTGGAGACGGGCCCGTGCCTCGCATCAATGAGATCGTGATGGCCCCTGGATCGACCATCACAGTGACGAGCGAGATTGGAACGCTGTCCGTAACCGCTGGAAATGGATTAAAGCGATGCTATACCTGGGAGGCTGCCACTCGCTGTGTTGAGATGGAGCCTAGAGATGAGCGCTGGTACGGCAGTCTCGGCCTCTATTTTCCAGGCCCAGGAGACCATTGGGAAGAACACAACGGCATCACGAGAGCTGTGACCGAGGAAGGCCAGCAAGATTTTAAGACGGTCGATGACGCGCTCAAGTGGGTGCAAGAGCAGAAATATCCCAAGCTCGTTTACCGCAATGACGGATTGGTGATGGGTTGGGGAAAGGTGCTGCCGCGGCGGCAACTGAACGTGTCGGTGTGGCAAATCCTGATCGACGGAAAGAAACCAAGTGCGTTACCGGGGGCCCAAGACAGTTTGATTGTGACTAAGAGCTAACGGTTCTCCATGTATGCAATGGGATGATTCAGTCGAATCGCGGCTCGGCGGCTAACGGGCCGTGGCAGCAGTTGAACGCACCAACGCTCTTTGTGTATTGAGAGTCGATTCAGGTGCGTTCGCAGCTGAACGCCAGGGACGCCGGCCGCATCCTGGCTCCGAATATGGTGCTGGGTTCATCGAGTCCTAACGAAAGCCTCACGCGCCGTAGACGCTGTTCGCGAATGCGTACATTTAATATCCCAGCATGCTCACGCATCCTCGAACTGGGCTATTCGTCGCGAGTTGCACATGCCTCGCGATCACGGTCGGGATCTTGGTCGTCCCGGCCGGCCTGTTTTGGGCGCACACTGCACCCGAGCGGTATCTGTCCGGCGTCCGCGAATTCGTAGGACCGGCTTATGCGTCGGATGACCTAATAAATACGCGCACGCTTCCGTCGGAGGTTATAGCGTGGCGCCGACTCGCCGCGGCACGGGACACCGCTGCATTCATTCGCCTGCTGGCAGCACACAGTGCGGCGGCGCGCTTGTACGGTCTAGCCGGGCTGCGCCTCCTCGCGCTCGCGTCGGCCGAGCGCGCCGCGAAGCGTCTTGGACGAGATATGGATACACTGGATGTGAATTGGGCGTGCACCGAACGGCGGTTAGCAGTTTCTTCGGCCGTGCGCGAGCTCGATATCCCAGGTTGGGCCGATAGCCTGAGGTTAGCTCGGGCGGGGTGCCGGTAGCGCATGTGGTCTGACAAGCCGTTGAAGCATCCGAGCGCAGCGAGCATTCCCAGTTAGTCAGAAGTCATCGCAGTGCGTTCACAGCTTAACGCCAGGACGCTACGCGCCGCACCAAAGCTGCTTCACACAAAACCAAGAGTCACATGCGAAGATCAATCTGCATTGCAGCATTACTGACATCCCTGGTGTTGATCTCGTATCGTGCCGCAACTGCCAACGCATCCGATGCGCCGGCTGTACCGAATATCGGTTTTGTGCTGTATACGAAGAGCTATGCGCCGGGAACGCTGAATGCGAGATGGATGTACGGAAACGCGTACAGCGGGCCAGGGATCGCTACCGGAGGGCCAAGCGAAGGCTTCGCTGGGCACTACCATGTTCGCTACTTCTACGACAGCGGAGAGTTTTCAGACGAATATGAATTGGTGATCGAGAAGAACAAGGATTCGTATAAAGCGTCTTGGATCACGAAGGGCAAAGTCGCAGCAATTGGCGTGGGTATGGAGGTCGAGAACGGTTTGGCGATCGGTTGGCGCAGGGTTGCTGATTAGCCCTCCGGCGAGGGTTGTTCTTACGCGATCTACCTGCGGGCACGTGACGCCCAACACTCGTTGAAGCAGACGGGCGATCTATTGAAGCTCGCTACGCTCGCATTGTTTGATTTGCCCACACATGGTGCGCCCATGTTGACGCACGGTACTCTTGGAGCGACTTCACGATCGCGAAAGAAACTCCGGAGTTCTACCTTCTCGTCTCACCCTCCGGCAACGGCGCAGCTATTCCAAAGCGCCTCCTTGATGACGCGCGCGCTTCTGAGCTGCGCCAGCGGATTCGCGCGTGGGCACCGCATCTCGGCGTATCACTAAAAGATTAGCCGTTCCATGGCGAGGCGCTGGCGCTCGTGATTCAAACGGACGACGATCACAACATGCCGTTCGACCAGAGCGTTCTTTACGTGACTGCGTTGCTGGCGCAAACGGTTTCTCCTGGGTTGATCGACATCCCGTACGAGATGCACGATCTGTCGCTGCATCGCTCGTGGCTCCGTATTTCCACGCGCAGTCGGACTTCCCGGACAACTAATCACTTGCCGCGTTCCTACGCCGTCACCTTTCATCATGAAACTGCTACTCACTTCCGCCGGCATCAGTAATAAGAGTATTCACAGCGCGCTGGTCGACCTCATGGGGAAGCCGGTATCCGACGCGAGCGCCCTGTTCGTCCCCAACGCGATCTATGCGCTTCCGAATGGTTTCGACATCGCACGACGGGTGATTCGTGGATCCCTGGGCGATCCGTTTTGCGAGTTGGGATGGAAGTCGTTGGGTATACTGGAGCTCACGGCGCTGCCCAGCATCAAGCGGGAACTGTGGGTCCCGATGCTCATGGAGACCGACGCCTTGTTGATCGGCGGCGGCGACTGCCAGTATCTGTGTTACTGGATGCAGACATCAGGACTGGCGGAGTTGCTGCCGACGCTTTTGCGGAAGACGGTCTACGTCGGACTGAGCGCCGGGAGCATGATCGCGACGCGCTATGGAACGACCTACGGCAATCACATGTTGCCCGCCGAGAGTGAAAAATCGCTGGGGCTGGTCGACATCGCGCTGCATCCGCACCTGGACCACTCGTGGTTTCCAGACAATTCCCTGGCCAATCTTGAACGGCTTGCCGCTACGATCTCACACCCCTCGTACTTGATCGATGATCAAACCGCCCTTGTCGTGCGCGACGGCGCGATCGATGTCGTCTCCGAAGGAAACTGGAAGCTGGTCACGAATTGAAAGCCTGTTCTACAATCGGACCTTCAACTCATGACTGCCTCACAGCTGACCACTCAATCTGCCGCGGACCGACGTTCGGCGGTTTCCGCCAAAAAGCGTCGGCCCCGCGCCTGACGCGCGCATTACTTCATCGCCATCACGTGCTCCACAAACTGATTGATGGCGATCTCGGTGCCCTCGTAAAAGCCTGACGTCTTGTTTGTATCTAGCTCCGATTCACTCCGATGCAGCGCCGTGAACACGTAGCGAGTTCCGGTACCCACGCTTTCCATCGTCATGATGGCGGTGATCGGAATGTCGTCAAAGACAGCCGGACGATAACCGGGGAATAACATGGAGGTCCAGACGAGTCGCGCCATCGGAACGACTTCCAGAACGCAGCCGACGTTGGGAACCTCCGGACCGTCTGCCACAGCGATGTCGATGCTGATGATGCCGCCCGGCCGCAAGTCAAGTTCGGCTCGCGACACGCGACCCCAGGGCTTGGGCATATACCACTCCTTGAGATGCTCCGGTTTCGTCAACGCTTCCCAAACGAGGCGCGTGGGAGCGTCGATGAACCGTTCGATGGCGAAATCGAGTTTCGGATTGAAGGTGAATTGCTTGCTCATGATGCTCACTCCTTCTCCTTGAGTTGTTTGACGTAGTGGTCGAAGCGGTCGAGTCGAGCTTCCCACAACTGTCGACGTGCGGTCAGCCAGTCCTCAACGACCTTGAACCGCTCGGGTGCGATCTCATACGTCCGCACTCGCCCGCGCTTCTTCGACTTGACCAGTCGGCTTTGCTCGAGCAGCGAGAGGTGCTGCACGAACGATGGGAGTTGCATGTCGAACGGCGCCGCCAGTTCGCTGACGGTGGCTGGACCGACGGAAAGTCGCTCCAGGACTTTTCGCCGAGTCGGGTTGCCCAAGGCGTGAAAAACCGCGTCCGCGGCTGCGGATTGAACCATTTCGACACCGTCCAAGTGCGTGGGTTATGCGATCTGACTCAGGCATACTACAACGGGGGAATACTTTTGTAAATACCTAAGTATTTGCTATGGTGGAAGGGCCTCAGGGCAGTGCAAGGCGCGCGCTTCGCTCCGCTGCCTAATGAACGGTTCCGTTGGCCAAGCGAACTGATGATTGCGCCCCGCTGCGCGCGTCGCTTTTATTGACTCGCTTGCGGCTGAAGTTGTGGGTCAGACACGCTGCAAACATTGCTGATTTCAGCGAGGCATTCATGGGGCTAGATCTTCTCGAGTTCACGCTGGCACTCGAAGATGCCTTCGGCATTTCGATTCCTGAATCCGACCTCGTGGAAATGCATACACCTCGGCGCGTGATCGATTATCTCGTCGACAGGCTTCCGAGTGCATCGAGCGAGCTGTGTCTCGAACAGCGCGCGTTCTATCGGCTGCGCGATGGCGTCGCTCGAGCGTTTGGCGTTTCACGCGAGCGGGTGCGGGTCGATACGCCGTGGGAGGAATTACTCGGCAGCATCGATAGGCGTCGTCGCTGGAGTCTTCTGCAACACGCGGTCGCTGTGCCCGCATGGCCACGCCTGCCTCTTTGGGGTGCATTCTCCGGCGATGCGCGCACAGTGGGTGCGACGGCGCGCTACCTCGCCGCGTACGCGCCGGGCGCGCTGAAGCCGAGCGCGGAGGGATGGACCAGGAGTGGCATCGCTCGAGTGGTCACGGCACTGATGGGCTACGAGCTCGGCGTGACGGAGTTCACGGAGGAATCGCGGTTTGTCGCGGATTTGGGATGTGGGTGAGTGGTGCTTGACGCGCCGTCGCAGCTGTCAAACGCATGCGCCATTTTCGCGTGATCTGATACTCGTCGGATGCATTCGCAGCTGAATGCCAGGATATTTGCCAGGTACGAAATGAATCTGTGGCCCCAAAAATTTGATGCGTCGACGGCTCCTCCCGAGATGAAGTCGTTGATCGTGCAGCTCATGGATCTGCTTCTTGCCGGAGATGCTCCTCCCGCGGCGGTTCTGCGCGAGCAGTTTGCGCGTGCGCGATTGGCGGAGCTTAGGCTGACGGGCACCGGATTCTTCGCGGACTTTGAAGTGCCCAGCGAGATCTCCCGCGTCGATCCCCTGAGTTGGGTTGGTGGGAGGGCCGAAATCGACATCGAGGGAGTAGAGCATGGCGCGGGTTGTGTTCTATTCGTCGGCGATGGCGTTATTCAGACGCTCGAGGGATATACCTACGATGACGTGTGGCCGATGCATCCGCGAGTCAGCGCCATTCGTAATGTCGTACCACTAGTGGTTTGAACGCCGCTCGTCGGTAAGTTCGGCTTCCGCAGAAAGCCCGCTTCCGCCGCTGAGTTCTCGCCGTTCAGCCCGTCGAGCGACGGCCAGCGATCCAGCAGCGCAGACCGCGCTCGCTATGGCGAGGGGAGGGCCGAACAGCAGGAACTCTCCCCACACGTCCGCCCCTCGAAGGGCCGCGCCAACGGCGAAGATCCCGGACAGCAGCAGACCGCTTGCGGCGCCCACCCCGGCGAAGCGCGCAAGTGACGCGCGATCAAATCCACGACGGCCCTCGATTCCCACGAGGATCCCGGAGAATATGATGCCGGAAATTACGCCGAGCGGTGCAAAGATGAGGGCGAACGGGAGGTCGGAGTAGAAACCGGGCACTCGCGCGAGCAGGGCCCCCGCGGCAGACCATACCGCTCCCCAGATGAGGCCCATCACGATTGCCGCTCGGATGCGTCGCGCCCAATTCCTCATGGCCAGCTCCCGGCGCTCGAGCGGACGCGCTTTTCGCGTGCAGTTTAAACGAATACCAAGTACTTTGTGATACAGAGTAGCCCTTGGTCAGGCTGAGGTCAAGAGTGCCGTGCACCGAGTGTGACGAAACCGTCGGTGTCACCACGCGAGCTCGCCGCGACCAACTCGCCCGCGACGATTCCGCCAACGAACATTTCCGCACATCGACGACCGCGGACTCGCTCCGACTAGCGGAATTCCGCGCCGCCACGTAATGACAACACCGTTGAGAGCTGTGCCAGTAGAATTCGGCCTGGCCGCGCTCGACTTCAGACCGTGCCCCAGCTCGCGAACGAAAGGCGTCTGCGAGCTTCACCTGCAATGGAACCGAAAGTGCCTAACAAGGACGCTGCAAGATCTGCAAACCCTGGGCGGATGAGAGACGTTGATTGGCTTATTCGCGGCCTATTGGCCATCAACGTTGCACTCTTTATTCTCACCTTCATCCCAGCATTTTCTGGCGTAGGGCAGGGGCCTGGAGTGGCCGATCGCCTATGGGGAAGCGTCAGGTTTGGCGGCTGGAGGGCCGACGTTGTTTGGATGTTGGTCTCGAGCATCGTGATACTGTTTGGCGGGCTGCGCCGTACCGCAGAGCGCGGTGCTGAGAAGACAACGTCGAACCTCTGTTGGGCGTGGCTCGCCTGTCTCTTCTTTTATCTGTGCTACGCCGTGATGCACATGTTCGGGTGATCACCGCCACGATCTCGAAGCGCATGTGCAACGCGGATGATCTTCCGGCCTAGTTTGCTACACTAACCCATCGGCGCTACTCTCTGCGAAATGCGACCCCTTCGGTATTCCATAAACGTCACGTTGGACGGCTGCTGCGATCACCGTGCGATAGTCCCGGACGAAGACATCCATCGTCACGCGTTCGAGAACCTCGATCAGGCCGATGCTCTCCTCTTTGGCCGGGTGACATACGAAATGATGGAGGTAGCGTTTCGGGGACCGGTGCCCGCGGGAGCGAGGCCTGAATCGCTGGCACCCTTCGCCCGCACGATGGACTCGGCGAAGAAGTACGTCGTGTCGAGCACGCTGGACCGGGTCGATTGGAACGCCGAGCTCCTGCGCGGGGATCTTGGGGAAGCCGTGCGGCATCTGAAGCGCGCGCCGGGCAAGGGACTGTTCACCGGAGGCGTGATGCTCCCGATGGCGTTGGCGGAGCTGGGATTGATCGATGAGTACGAGTTCGTGGTGCATCCGACGCTCGTGGGCCATGGGCCAACGTTGTTCGCGGGGCTCTCGAAGCGTGTCGACTTGAAGCTCGTGAACCGGCTGGAGCTCGCCTCGGGGGCGGTGGCGATGCAGTATGTGCCGCGTAACTAGACATCGGGTCGCATCGACCAACATCCACTGACCTGACCATTCTCACGTGCGTTCCCCCGTAATCGACTGGCTCCTCGACATCGACCCGTCGATCCGCTGGCAGACGTTGCGCGACCTCACCGACACGCCAGCGGAGGTCGTCGCTGCAGAGCGATCGCGAGTCGCGCACGAAGGTTGGGGCGCGCGACTCCTCGATCAACAACGTCCCGACGGCCAGTGGGGCGATGGCGTCGCCACGCCGTTCTGGTGGTCGAACATGTACACGCTGGTGTTCCTGCGCGACCTCGGACTCGACCCGTCGAGCGAGCGCGCACGAGCGGCGATCGATCTCGTTCGCGACAACGTCACCTGGGGACCCGGGTTCGGCGACTCGCCCTTCTTCGAGGGTGAAGTCGAGCCGTGCATCAACGGCCGCGTCGTCGCACTCGGCGCATACTTCGACGTGCGCAGCGATCGGCTCGTCGACCGACTGCTCGGCGAACAACTCGCGGATGGCGGCTGGAACTGCGAGGCGGAGCGCGGTTCGGTGCGCTCGTCGTTTCACACGACGATCTGCGTGCTCGAAGGGCTGCTTGCCTTCGAGAACGCATTCGGCGCCACGTCGCCGGTGACGGACGCGCGCCGACGCGCGCAGGAATATCTCCTCGAGCGTCACTTGCTTCGAAAGTTGTCGACCGGCGACATCATCGAGCCCGCGTGGACGCAGTTCGCGTTCCCGACGCTCTGGCACTACGACGTGCTACGCGCGCTCGACTATCTGCGCGCAGCCGGCGTGCATTCGGATGCGCGAATAGAGGAGGGGATCGCGATGGTGCGCGAGCGACGGCAGAGCGACGGACGCTGGCTGCTCGACGTGCGACACCGGGACACACTTCACGAAGAATTGTCCGGCGCCGTCGGAGTCGCGAATCGCTGGATCACGTTGCGCGCGCTTCGGGTGCTGGACTGGTACGAACGTCACGAGTGAACGAATCCGCGACGCCAGATGAAAAACGGCCCCGCGGAATCAACCGCGAGGCCGTTCTCATTTCGAGTCGTCGGCTCACTGCAAGGTCTGGATCCAATCGAGGACATCCGGGCGGTCGATCCGCATCACGTAGTTCACGCCGGCACAGTTCGAGTTCGTCCCATACGAAGTGACTCCGACCGCCACGTCCGTTGCGCCGACCAGGTGAGGACCGCCGGAATCACCGAAGCAGGTGCCGCCCTTGCCCTGCGCGTTGTTGGCCGAGACGCGAAGGAATTCGTCGCTGTGAACGAAATGCCCCGATATCGTGAGCGCTGGCGCCTGGAGACGGATCAGTCGCCCAGTCCACGCCGGCGGGCCGCCACCGTGCAACTGGCGCTGCACACCGTAGCCGATTTGATCGATCACGCTGTTGTTCCCGAGCGACTCCACGAGTCCAGCTGTCGGTAGTTGAGCGTACTGGTTCACGAGACTGGTCGGCACCGGCTCGCTCAGGACGACGATGCCCACGTCACCGTGCGCGAAACCGGGCAGCCCTGGACCGCACGGGATACAGAATCCGGGATACGTGTGCGCTTCCCCTTCATAGGATGTCGCGCCTCCAAAGGGGTATTCCGTGTTTCCCTGCACGCTCTCGTCGACCCAGATCCGCGCCGCAACCGCGCCCTCTGTGCAGTGCCCCGCGGTGAGGACGACCGTCGCCGAGAGCAACGAGCCGGAGCAACGCCACGCCGGTCCTTCGGCGTTATCAAACACGAGAAGGCCGACGTACGGATGACGCCCGGCGTCGGGCTGGCCGGCGACGATTGCTAACGGGCGCGGTGCGTCGTTCGCAGCGCCGGTCGGGCTCGGCCCGTCGGCACAGCCCAGGACAAGACCCGCACTGAACAACAAGAGGATGTGGTTTCGTCGCATAAGAGCTCCATCGGCCGAGGTGACGTCGGTGCCACAGTCCGTACACGAGGCTCGACGGCCGAACTGGCACGTTCAGCGAATCATCATCCCGGTATAATGCGTGCCGTGTCGTCGAAAACCTGTAGGGTAACCGAGTCGATTCCGCTAACACGCGCGCACGATCGCTTGTCAGCCCGCGACGCCGGCAGGCTCCGATCGAGAGAGTAGCCGGAGAAGCGCCGCATTGAAGGCCTCCGGGTTCTCCATGTTCGGCATGTGCCCGACACCCTCGAGCCATTCGAGCTCGGAGTCGGTGAGCAGGTCGCGCATGCGCTCTGCATCACCACGCGTCGTGAACGCATCCTCGCTTCCGACAACGACCAGCGATGGAACCGCGAGATTCGAGAGCGTCTCCTCGTACGACGGACGTTCGGCGCGCCCCCGGAGCGCCGCAGCTGCCCCTTCGGGATTGCTATCGCGCATCATCGTGCTGACATGTGCGGCGACCTCAGGCAGCGACTCGATGCTATGCGCAGCGAGCATCTTCGGAAGCACCTCGACGGCGTAGCCCGCCATTCCCTCACGCAGGAGTCGGTCGGCCATCGCGTTTCGGTTTCGTTTCCCTTCGTCGGTCTCCGACTGCGGGAATGTCGCGGCCAGCGCGATTCCCTTTACCCGATGCGGATAACGCCGAGCGAATTCCATGACGATTTGGCCACCCATCGACAAGCCGCCAATGACGACGGTCAGGATGTCGAGATGATCGAGCAGCGCCGCGAGGTCGGCAGCGAAGACGTCGAGCGGCGTCTTGCCCGTCACGACAGTGGTCTCGCCGTAGCCCCTCAGGTCGGGTGCGAGTACACGCCACCCCGCCTTCGCCACCACATCGAGCTGTGGACGCCACATCGACCGATTGAACGGATGACCGTGTACGAGCAGAAGGGTGTTGCTGCCTTCGCCCTGATCGTCGAAGCCGATCGTGATGCCGTTGACAGTCGCTGTGGCCATGGGTGTCGCGGATCTCCGTGAGACAATGGTGGTTGGTTGCCGACTCATTCTCTATCGGAGTGAACCAGGAATTCACTCCCGAAGTTTCCGGAGCAGCAACTCACGTTGCAGCATCTGCGACGCAACCTCGATCAAAACGAACTTGTAGATCGTGCGCGGTCATGCCATGTCACAGTGAGTTCACCAGCGCAGTCACCGCAATCGCCAACACGATGGCGCTCAACACGCCCCAGGCCACGCTAGGGCCCGTAATTCCCGGCTCCAGAACTGCACGCGACGGATCGCGGGGGTCGTACCACACCTCCACTTCCTTTCCCTCGGGGTAGCGCGCGGCTGCACGGCGCGCAGCTCGATTACTGGCCAAGCCCACGGTGTTCACCCGAGTCCCCACGAAGCATCGCCCATTCACCGTGTACTCGTATCGAAGAAGGGGCGTCGTGCGGTTGGCTACCTCATCCCGACCAGCAAAGTCTGGGACATACACCGGCTCGCCGGGGCGCGCAGATGTGCCCCGAATTTGCCCTCGCATACGCTTCCAACGACGACTAGCCACACCCTCCAAGAGCGGTCGCCCGATAGTGTTCGACATCGCGAGTCCGGCGCCCACGAACACGACAGCCATAGGAAGGGTCGGCTTCATTTCTCTTCACTCACGCAGACGGGAATCGTACGGTTCGGAAGATCGTGAGTTCGACGTCCGCCGCGATGAGAGACCGCGCCACACCATCAAGCCATACCTTTGGTTTGTTCCACCGCGCACCTGTGGAATAGGAGGCGTCGATCCGATTCTCCCAGATGTCTGCCGAGTGACCGCCGATGACTTCGCCGAATCTGCGATTCTCAATAATTGGCGGTGTCGAACCGGCGATATCAGTGACGGTGATCTCCGTTCCCGATTGCATTCGAAGAGGGACGCCCGTGCCCCAGGCAAGCGTTGCGTCCAGGCCAGTCGCAGATCCGTCGCGTACGCGCCATTCCCGCGGAACGCAGAAGGTGAAGCCATTGGCGGCGACGGCCTTCCATCCCGTGAGATCTTGCGAGGCGACGTGCGCAGTGCAGGGGACTTCGGCCACCGGAGCGGGCGAGGGTGACGAACCATTGTGCCCGCAACCACCGATTGCAACGAGAGCGGCCAACGCAGCAATGCGTGTTGCATTACGTATCATGTGATTTGATTTGATCGGGTAGTTTGTCAAACACCGTAGGTCCGAACGATGACCATAGACGATACTTTCGCCAGCAGCGCAACGCGCGCCGACTTTCGTCTACTCACACAGCTCGAAGGTACCGCAATGAAGCTCGTCATTCGGTCGATGCTGCTGTCCATCTTGTTCGCGCTGACGAACGCTCACTCGCTGCACTCTCAGCGCGACTACGCAGCGCCCATCCTCGCAGGGCTGAGCAATCACGGACAAAACAAGACTCGCCCCTACGTCACCGCGGGCGACCGAGCGTACCTGATCGGCACGCAGGATGGAAATTTCCCCGACATGGGCGAACACCTCGCCGGTGAGATGGGCGGGTTGTGGCTTCACCCGATCAAACTCATCGACGGCTTTCGCGCCGAGGTGACGGATGCGGCGACGCAGCAGCACGTCGCACTTTCGGAGAGCTCCGAATTCATCAACTACCCGTACGGCAATCTGTTCAGATACGATCCGGTGCTTGACGGCGTGCAGATCGAGCGCTTGCAATACAGTCCGGAAGGCCAGCCCGGCGTAATCGTTCGATACACGTTCAAAAACGCCACCGATCGCGCGCGCCGCTTGAGCTTTCAATTGTCCGTGAAGACGGATCTGCGTCCGGTATGGTTCTCGGAGCATCTCGGGATCATCGACGCTCGTGATACCGTCGCGTGGCGCGCAACGAACAACGTCTTCGTCGCCCGCGATACCGACCACCCGTGGTTCTGCGTTTGGGGAGCAACGCCATCCGTCGGCGCAAATCCGATCGCGCACCCAACGCCGATAATCACAAAAGGAATGGGAGTCACGGCTGCATCCAGCTACAGCCTCTCGGTGGGCCCGCACGGTTCTTCCACGCTGACCTTCGTCATCGCGGGCTCCACGACGAGTGAAGGTGCAGCGCTACACGCCTACCGTTATCTGGCCACGCATCGAACAACGCTCCTCGCGAAAAACGTGGCGCACTACGCCTCGATCATCGACAGAGCGCGAATTCGGATTCCCGACCAGCATCTCCAGGAGGTCTACAACTGGGTGCGGGTCAACACGGAGTGGCTCGTCAGAGATGTTCCCGGCATCGGCCGCGGACTCGGTGCTGGACTGATGGAATATCCGTGGTGGTTCCCCGACATGTATTCGCTGCAGGCGCTCACGGCGACGGGCGACTTCGATCTCGCAAAGCAATCACTTCGCTTACTCCACACTCAGTCGCTAAAGGCAAACCACAACGGTCGAATCGTGCACGAAGTCACGACGAACGGCGCGGTCGTCAATCCCGGCAATACACAGGAGACCGCGCAGTTCGTCACGACTGTCGGCAGAGTCGTCGACGCGACGGGAGATCTGAATTTCGCGCGAGAGATGTACCCGGCGATGACGTCGGGCCTCGACTGGCTCCTCACCGACATGGACCAGAACAAGAACCTGTTCCCCGAGGGATACGGGATCATGGAAGTCTCTGGCCTGAACGCCGAATTGATCGACGTCTCGGTCTACACACAGCAGGCGCTCGAAGCCACAGCGCACATCGCGGACATACTCGGCAAACCCGATGCGGCGACACACTACCAACAGCTGGCGTCGGAGCTGAAAACGAGAATCAACGACAAATTCTGGATCGCGGACGAAGAGTCGTACGCCGATTTCTATGGAACGAGGACCCAGGCGATGAGCGCCGCAAAGGGGGCCATCAAGCAGATACAGCTGCAAGGGATCGACAATCTGACGCAACGAGACAAGGATCTGATTCGCGACTACGAGCAGCTCGAGCAGAAATTTTCCGCGATGCCTGACACGAGCAGGGGGTGGCTCACGAACAAGAATTGGGTCACCACCACGCCCATGGAAATCGGCATCGCCCCCCGCGCACGCGCGATTCGAGCGCTGGACAAGATCCGAAAGGACAACGTCGGAGAGTACGGGCCATATCTCGCTGCTGCCGAGCGGGGCGCGATGATGACGATCGCGACCGGTGTGCAGGCTGTTTCGGAGGGGAGCTACGGTCGCGCCGACGAATCGCTCTGGTACACGGAGAAAATCGCGGGGACCTTCAATCGGACGTTACCAGGCTCGATGTCCGAGATGATGCCCGACTACGGTTGCTTCGCGATCGCCTGGACCAGCTACGGCATCGTGATTCCACTGGTGCAGCAGATCTTCGGCATTCAACCAGACGCGGTGCACAAGACCGTCGTCTTTGATCCGCATCTGCCCACCGGTTGGGAGGATGTGAGCATCGAGAATCTTCCCGTCGGCACGAACGCCATTTCCTTTTCACGCGCGAAGACGGCGAAGGGAATTGAATACTCCGTTGACGCGAAGCGCGCCGGATGGACTTTCATTTTGCGAGGCGGAGAGGTCCCGGGCGCCAAATACTTTTTGAATGGCAGACCGGTCGCTTACGCCGCTTCCGGCGTCCGCATGCGAGGGACAAAGAACCATTTGCTGGTGGTCAAACAATAATAGGTGAGGTTAATCACTCAACTCTGTGGCTGGCTCGTGTGGTTTCGACGCGTCACAGGGCAATTCACGGGGCTACGGCCGATTGACACAAGGTTCTAATGCCGAGCGCATCCGGCACAGAGAGTGCGATGTGACGTCCGTATCCGTCGGTTGACCAACTCTTCAGACGAATCGATTTAATCTCAGAGGATAGATGAGACTGCATTCTATTGTCGCACACATACGCCCGGTCGCGATCGTCGCTCTCGCCGCACTTTCGCTCGGTGCCGTCGCCTCCTGCTCCAACGACTCCACTTCCGCAGGAACGACCAAGGTTTCCGTTCAGCTCAAGGACGCCCCTGGTGACGTCAAAGCGGCCGTCGTCACGATCTCCGAGATCGACCTCCAAGGGTCGGGCGGCTCGCGGATCCTGCTCAACACTCCGGTCACCGTCGATCTCCTTCGCCTCAAGGACACCACTGCGCATCTGGTGCAGGAGGCCGACGTCCCGTCAGGCACGTACGCTCAGCTTCGCTTCGTGATCACAGGTGGCTACATCGAAGTCGAGAACTCGGACGCCACCACGAGCATCTACGCGTCGTCGCCCGACTACGCGGGGCTGCCGGTAGGCGCGAACGTCGCGGGAAGTCTCCAGATGCCGAGCTTTTCGACGAGTGGTCTCAAAGTGAATCTGCCGAGCGGCAGCGCGACGCTCGATGGCACGGCGAGAGTGTACCTCATCGATTTCGATGTCTCGCAGAGCTTCGGGCAGGAGGCCGGCGCGTCGGGGCAGTGGGTCATGCACCCGGTCGTCAAAGCGACGGACTTCGAGCTCACGGGCGGCCTCACGGTGCAGCTACAGGCGGGCCCCGACCTCACGATGCCCACGGTCGGCAGCGCTCCACTCACGCTCGGCGATTTCACCGCCGTCGTGACGGCCAGCGACGCCAGCACGAGCAGCACCGTGCTCACGGACGCCGGCAACGGGACCTTTCAAGCGACTTTTCCCTTTCTTCCCCCCGGCAACGCGACGGTGACCTTCACCGCCCCCGTCGGCGTGACGTTCACGACGAATCCCGCGGTTCCGGCAACCGTCAGCGTCAACTCTGCCCAGACGACGACGTCGACCTTCACACTCACTGGCGCCGCGCTCGCGCCATGAGCCGACTTCGGTCAGCATGAACTGACCTAAGGCCATTTCGATCGACACGACAGCGGCGGGTATCCTGTAGTACCGGATGCCCGCCGCGCTGTCATGCGCACCTTCGCGATTTCACTATTGACGGAATCGACAGGCGACCACTACGTGAGGGGTCTCTAATCATCGAGTCCCATGCGCTCGATCTCCCGCCTCCGCTCCGCGCGATTCGCTGCTGCACTCGCATCGCCCGCCTTCGCTCTCGCGCTTTTCTCCTGTAGCTCCGATCAGACGAAGCTCGTCGAGCCCACTCTGCTCGGCGCTCGCGCCGCCGCGCCAAAAGTCACGCTGTCGGTGAACGGCACTGGCAGCACGGCGGGAGGACTCGTGACTTCCAACCGCGGCGGCATCTCGTGCACGATCGCCGTCGCCGGCGGTGTCGCGAACAGAACGGGAAAGTGCGAACAGAGCTACAAGACGGGAGCGACGGTCACTCTCAAAGGCGCACCTGCCGGCGGCGGCGTCATTACTTCCTGGACCGGATGCACGGGTGCTGCCGAGAGCCCGCTGTCGTGCACGGTGAAGCTCGATGTCCCGCGCACGGTGAGCGTCGCGTTCGGACCTCCCGCTGCGTCTTTCGTTCTGACGATCGCCGGCGGCGCGGGTGGAAGCGGCAAGGTCACGTCCGTACCCACTGGCATCAACTGCACCGTCACCAGTGGCACCGCCGGGTCAACTGGATGCACGACGAACTTCGGCATCGGAGCCAGTGTCACGCTGTCGGCGGTCGCGTCATCGGGAAGCTTTGTCAAAGCATGGGCCGGTGGAGGATGCGATGCCGCGGGCACCGGCGCCGGAACAGCGTCGGGGAGCTGCGTCGTGCAGATGTCGGCAGCGCAGAACATCGTCGTCAGCTTCGACGCCGAGGCGACGGTCGCGAGCTCGGGAGAGTGGTCCTCGCCGATGACGTGGCCCGCACTCGCGATACATGCGCATCTGCTTCCGGATGGACGTGTGCTCACGTGGGGCCGCACCGATCGGCCGCCCGTACTCTGGACGCCGCCGGCCAGCGGCGGTGGCGCCGGCACGTTCGCCTCGATCGCCGAGCCGGTCGATCTCTTTTGCAGCGGGCATTCGTTCCTCCCCGACGGCCGCCTGCTGAGCGCCGGTGGGCACAGCGGAATCGACGACCAGGGAATTCTTGCGTCGACCATCTTCAACTTCGCTTCGAACACGTGGACCACCGGACCCAACATGCAGAACGGGCGCTGGTATCCAAGCAACACGACGCTCGCGAGCGGCGAGGTGCTGACGTTGAGCGGCGGCGACCTGGAGCAGGCGACGAATTTGATTCCGGAGGTTTATCAATCGAACGGCACGTGGCGCGTGTTGAGCACTGCGTCGCTCTACTTGCCGTACTACCCGTTCGCCTTCGTGACGCCCGCGGGAAACGTCTATATCGCTGGTCCGAGCAAGACGACGTACTTCCTCGATCCGACGGGCACGGGACGCTGGACCTCCGGGCCCTCGAGCCTGTACGGCAACCGCGACTACGGCTCGGCGCTCATGTACGACGCTGGAAAAGTTTTCATGGTTGGGGGCGGCGGACCGACGGCGTCGGCCGAGGTGATCGATCTGAATGCGGGCGCGGGGGCGAACTGGCGCTCAGTGGCATCGATGGCGGTTGCGCGGCGGCAGAGCAACGCGACGATACTCGCCGACGGCAAGGTGCTCGTCACTGGCGGCACCAACAGCGCGGGCTTCAACAGTGCGCCGACATCCGCAGCGGTGCTCGCTGCCGAGCTGTGGGATCCGGTGACGGAAGGGTGGAAGACGCTCGCGCGCATGACGCACTATCGCCTCTATCACTCGATCGCGCTGCTGCTCCCGGACGGGCGCGTCCTCTCGGCCGGTAGTGGACAGCCATCGGCAACGGGGCTGACCGATGACTTCACGGCCGAGATTTTCAGCCCGCCCTATTTGTTCAATGCGGACGGAACGCTGGCGACGCGTCCGACGATCACGGGCGCGCCCACGGCCGTGACATACGGGCAATCATTCTCCGTGCAGACTCCCACGCCAACCGCTGTGAGCAGAGTGACGTGGATTTCGTTGGCCTCCGTGACACACTCGTACAACGAAAATCAGCACGCGCTTCGACTCTCATTCTCCGTGGGCGGCACATCGGCGCTTTCAGTGAACGCGCCGGCTCACTCGGCGCTTGCACCGCCCGGCTACTACTTGCTGTTCATCGTGGATGGCCGGGGAGTGCCTTCGCTGGCGCGGATCGTGCGCGTCGCATAGCGACTCGTCACTCAACCGGAGTGTCGTATGCGATCCATAGCTCTCATCTTCAGTGCGTCGCTCGTCGTGGCGTGCACGTCGAAGGAAGCGCCGCCAACACCCCCGGCGCCGCCGGCTGCGCCGAACGCTCAGGCATCCGCGCCCGCGCGGGCCCCGATCGACCTCGCGGCGATTGCCGGCAAGTGGAACTTCACGGTCATGGGGCAGACGAACGACAGTGTGCTCACGACCTACACTCTCGTCGTGACGAAGGATACGACGGGGTGGATCATGCAGTTGCCGAACCGGAAGCCGATGACGCTACACGTCGCGATCTCCGGAGACAGTGTCATGCTTCGCTCTCCGGAATATCAGAGCGTACTGCGCAGGGGACTCAAGGTGAGCACGACGAGCGTCATGCGCGTCAAGGGCGACAAGCTCGTCGGCAACGCAGTGGCGCACTACGCGATCGCCACGCATGATTCGGTGCTCGAGTTTCGAAGTGTGGGAACGAGGGCGCCGAAGTAATTCAGAGAAGCGATCGCTCACGCCACTGCCCGCACCATCTCCCCGCGTCCACGATACGCCAACGTCAGCATGATCGTGCTGATGATCACGTGCGGCAGATTGAGCATGATCGTCGAGCCGATCGCGTGATGCTGAATGAATCCCGTCACCAGATAGATCGCCGCGTCGAATGCGTAGTACCAGCCGAATGCCGTCAGCGCGAGCCGAGAGGCTCTCGCGGAGCTGAGCGAGGCGGCGAGCAGGACTAGTGCCGTGAGCCCGTGCGTGACATCATCCGCCGCACCGATCATGTACAGTCCGAGCATCGAGTGCTCTCCCGCCTGACTCATCTCCACGTGCGACATCCCGCCGTTGAACTGCGGGATGTAGCCGAGCGCCACTACGAGCACGAAGAAGACGGCAAACCCAAAGGCGCTCCAGCGCAAGGTCTTATCTGATGTCATGGTTTCGCTCCAGTCGAGACAAGAAGGAAAAACGCGTCAGCAGAAGTAGCTCAGTATCCAATCAAGCGAAGCGGTGGCCGCGCGCACGTCGACTGCTGCGTGTCGTCTCTGTCGTCGCCGCGGCGCTCTTCGTCTTCTCCGTCGCAGTCAGCCTGATTGGATTGTACAAGACGCCCGACGTCCGCCTTACCACCCGCACCGACTCGACAATCGCGGTGAACGAAGTCACCGCGCTGTATCCCGTCAATATGCGCAAGGTGTTGACGCCGCACACCGTCGAGGAGATCTCGCGCGCCGTTGCCCAAAGTCCCGGGCCGATCTCCATTGGCGGCGGACGTTACTCGATGGGCGGCCAGACCGCCACGCCGGAGGGGCTGCAACTCGACCTGCGCGAGTTCAAAGGCGTCGTGCAGCTCGACACGGTGGCGCGCACGATCACGGTGCACTCGGGCACCCGCTGGCGCGACGTTCAGCGGGTCATCGACCCGGCCGGGCTCTCGGTCAAGATCATGCAGACGTATAACACCTTCACGGTAGGCGGCGCTCTCTCCGTGAATGCGCACGGTCGGTACATCGGCCAGGGCCCGCTCATACGCTCTGTCCGCTCGATCACCATCGTGCTCGCGGACGGCAGTGTCGTGCGCGCGAGCGCCACCGAGCACCCGGAGCTTTTCTTCGGCGCCATCGGCGGCTACGGCGCGCTCGGCGTCATCGCAGATGTCACCCTCGATCTCGCGCCGGACGTTCACGTCAAGCGCCTCGATCGCACGATGCCGCTCACGAGCTACCTGAACTACTTCCGCCACGACATCCAGCCCGACTCGAACATCATCTTCCACAACGCGGACATCTATCCGCCGGCGTACGAGACGGTCCACGCGGTGTCGTACGCGCAGACGAGCGAGTCCCTCACGGTGACGGAGCACGTGCAGCCGCAGGATCAGGCGAGCGCGGTGCATCGCGCGGCGTATCGCATCATCAGCGGCGGCCGCATCGGCAGCTGGTTTCGGCAACGCCTGCTCGACCCGTGGATCTTTCGCGGCCACCCCGTCACCTGGCGCAACTACGAGGCGAGCTACGATGTGAGCGAGCTCGAGCCCGCATCGCGCTCGGCCGACACCTACGTGCTGCAGGAATATTTCGTTCCTGCCGACAGTCTCCCGTCGTTCGTGCCGCGCATGGGCGAGATTTTGCGTGCGCACCACGTGAATGTCGTCAACGTCTCCATCCGCCACGCACTCCCCGATCTCGGCACCTACCTCGCGTGGGCGCCGAACGAAGTGTTCGCGTACGTCCTCTATTACAAGCAGCGCACCGATCCCGAGTCGCAGCGAGAGGTGGGGAAGTGGACGCGCGAGTTGATCGATGCCGCCATCCATTTCGGCGGGCGCTACTATCTCCCTTATCAGCCACACGCCACGCGAGCGCAGTTCGCGCGCGCATATCCGCACTCGGGCGATCTCTTCGCTCTCAAGCGCAGAGTCGACCCGACGAACAAGTTCACCAACACGCTCTGGGATCTCTATCGTCCGGACACGGCCGGTCACGCGCCCGAGGTGACTGCCGCGCGCATGCCGGGATTTCTGCCCGCGGAAGCGCGCGTCGCGCTCGACACGGTGAAGGACTACGCGCGAGACGAAGTCGGCGAATATCTCACCCACCCTGAGTGGGATCTCGTATACAGCAGCGAGGCGTATGCGCGCTGGCTCCGTGACGGCAAGCGTCCGAGCGGCTTTCCGTACGTCGCATCGGTGGGAACGTTCTGGCGCGGGTACGCAGCGACGTGGAGCGCCAGTCATACTCGCTATCCAACTAGCGTCGGCGACCACGTCATGCTCGGCGTCATCGGGTTGAGCACAGCGCTCGAGTATGGGCTCAAGGGGTTGTACGAGAACACGATCGGACGACTGTTCGAGCTGAATCGTCCTGACGGCGGTACGGCGGAGGAACAGTATGCCGCTCAGGTTGCGGATGCGTACGCGAAGCTGATCGTCGAGAAAGGGTGGTACGAGTTCGGTTTCGCGCACGCCCTCGCGCATCTCTGGACGGACGTGCCGCTCTTCGGGCCCGGGTTAGTGCGCAAGTGGGAGCGACGAGTCGCGCTGTCGGGAGAGTACGCGATCAAGGCCGTATATGCGACGGTGATCGGGATCGGCACCTCGTCCGCATACGATGCCGACGTGACGCAGCGCTACGTCGTCGTTGCGGGGTGGAGCGACTCAATCTCGGAACCTGCTACGGGCGCCGATTCCGCACTGCGCGCGATGCATCGCGTGGAATGGCTCGATCGCAAGTACGCGCTGCTCACGGTGCCGCGCTACACCCCTTATCGTAACGCGCTCCTCGCGCTCTCGCATTACGCCGATCGCGTGCGCATCGCGGAGATCTCAGCGAATCGCATCGTGACGTTCACCGGCACGGCGCCTCGCGGGTGGTCGATCCCGAGCCGCGCGAACGAGGTTACCGCGTACGTTGCTCCCGCGACTCCAGAGCGTGTACGCGTGCTGCTCGCGGTGGACGCGCGCGATCTTCTCGACGTGCTCGCCGCGGCGCAACGCAGCGGGTTCGCGGTGGATCACGTCTACGACTACTGAGTCCCTTGATGCTGGAGCGGACGACGTGATGAAGGTGCTCTTCGTCTGCAGCCGCAATCGCATCCGCAGCCTCACGGCAGAGCATTTGTTCGCGAAGGTGCCGGGGCTGCAGGTGCGCTCGGCAGGCACCGAGGCCGACGCGCGCGTGCGCGTGAACGCGGGGCACCTCGGCTGGGCCGATCTCATCGTGGTGATGGAGCGGCGTCATCGCGAGCGACTCGCGCAGCGCTTTGCATCGAAGCTCGAGAAGAAACGGGTCGTGTGTCTCGACATTCCGGATGACTACGAATACATGGATGAGGAGCTCGTCGCGACGCTCCGCGCTCGCCTCGCCGAGCATCTCGAGCCTGGATCGAAATGAGCCACACTCAGCCTGTCCTGTTAGAGTCCGGTCAGACGTCGTATTAGAATCACCTAATTTCTCCAGTACTACATACCTTGGAGCGAGAGCGTCGCCTACTCTCCCTCCAGGAGCTACAATGTTTGGTCTGCTGACGAAGGGCGGACCTTGTAGCGCGAGCCTTCTCCTCGCAGTAATGCTCGCGGCGTGCTCGCACCGCTCGGCGCGTGGGGCTGGGGTCGCCCCGTCATCGCAGGGGAGCCAAGACATGGTGCTCCTTCCGGGCGGGACGTTCGAGATGGGAACCGATTCCATGTCGCTCGCGCTCCTGCTCATGCGCTATCTCGATCTTCCGCCCGCTCTCTTCGTCCAGGAGACGCCGGCGCACGAGGTGCACCTCGACCCGTTCTACTTCGATAAAAGGGAAGTCACCGTCGAAGCATTTGCCGCGTTCGTCCGCACGCATCCGCCGTGGGCGCGCGATCGCATTCCCGCCGCAGCATCGAACGGAAAATATCTCTCGAGTTGGTCCGGCGATGTCCCGCCGGCGAACAGCGATTCACTACCCGTCAATTTCGTGACGTGGTACGCCGCCACCGCGTACTGCGCGAGCGTTGGAAAGCGGCTCCCGACGGAAGCCGAGTGGGAATTCGCCGCGCTCGGCGGCCAGCGAGGCGATGTCTTTCCGTGGGGCGCTACGCCTCCAACGGTGCGCAATGCGAACTGGAGCGAGAGCGGAATGCATGCGCCGATCGCTGTGGCGCACTACGCACCGAATGCGTATGGGCTCTACGACATGGCGGGCAATGTGTGGGAGTACGTCGCCGATCGCTGGCGCGATCGCTACAGCGTACCGGATACCTTCGCGATCGTTTCGCCTGACTCGATTCTCGCGCTCCGGCCGTCGGCATTGCTGGCCGCGCGCGGGCGTTACGTCATTCGCGGCGGAAGCTTCGACGGGGGAGAGCTCAATCTTCGCGTACGATTTCGCGACAGTCACCCTGCGGATGGAGCGCAGCCGCACGTGGGCTTCCGATGCGCTCGGTCGCCCACGCGGTAGCGAGCGTCCAGCTACGCTTTCGGCTTCTCCGTCGACAACATCTTCACGAGATCGTACAGGAACGCCTGCGAGTCGTACAACGATTTCTGCAGCACGCGCTCGTCCTTGCCGTGCGCCCGAGCGTCGTTCGGCTCCACGAAGAGTCCCGACACGCCGTAGGTCGGAATGCCGCCGGCGCGCAGATAGCGCCCGTCTGTCGCGCCCGTCGACATGAACGGAATCACCGGCACACCATTGAACATCCGATCGGTGAGCGTCTTGATCGGGTCGAGGAGTTCTGCTGTGAGCGGCGACGGCGAGGTCGGCGCCAGCTGTTCGGACGGAGAGACCGCGATGCCCGTGTCCGCGAGCACCCTGATGATCGTATTTCGCACCGAGTCGATCGGCACGTTCGGGAACACGCGGCAGTTGATCAACGCCGTCGCCGTCTGCGGCAGTGCGTTGTCTGCGTGCCCGCCGCTCAGCCGCGTCGCCACGCATGTCGTGCGCAGAATTGAGTTGTAACGCACATCCTTCGACAGCGTTGCCGCCGCATTCGCGTCGCTCGGATTCTTGAGCAGCGCGCGCATCGCGGCCGCGTTCGCGGGCGACTCGATTTGGGCGGTGCCCGAAAAGAAGGCGCGCGTCACGTCGTTCAGCTGCACCGGGAACTTGAAGTGCTCGAAGCGCACGAGCCCTTCCGCCAACTGGTAGATCGCGTTGTCCGGGCGCGGCACCGAGGAGTGCCCGCCGGGATTCTTCACGGTGAGCGTGAAGTTCGTGAACGCCTTCTCCGTGGCCTGTACGGCCTGCAGAAACGGCTTGCCGTTCTTGAGCGAGCCACCGCCGCCTTCGTTGAGCGCATACTCCGCGTCGATGAGCTCCTTGTGGTTTTTCACCAGCCACTCAGTGCCCAGATGTCCGGTCTTCTCCTCGTCCGGCGTGAGCGCGAGGATGATGTCGCGGTCGGGGACGAACCCCTCCTTCTTGTAGCGAATCATGTTCGCGACGAAGATCGACGCCATCGCTTTGTCGTCGATCGAGCCGCGTGCCTGGAAGTACCCATCCTTCTCGACGAGCTTGAACGGATCCGTCGTCCAGTCACTCGGCAGCGCCATCACCACGTCGAGATGCGCAAGCAGGAGAATGGGCTTCTTCGCGCCCGTGCCGTGGAGCCGCACGATGATCGCGTGCTTGTCGTCGGTGGGGCCGAGCAGGTGGATGTCGCTGTCGGGGTATCCGGCCGCGCGGAAGCGCGCGGCGATCTGCTCCGACGCCTTCGTCACGCTGCCGACGCCCGCGGAGTCCTCGGTGTTGGTCTCGATCAGCTCCTTGTATATCTCGTGGAGCTGCTGCTGCTCCGGTGTCAGCGTCTGCGCAAGCATCGCGCGCGGCGCCACCATCGAGACCGAAAGAGCTGCACAGGCGGCAGCGAGCGTCGTCCGAATCGAGATCGTCATCACTTGGTCCGGGTGCGAGTGGCCATGCATTCGAGCTCTATGCGCCCGCCCAAGGCGAGACCATTGGTGGCGAAGGCGCTGCGAGCAGGGAGGTGGTGCGGAAAGTAGGTGACGTACACTTCGTTCATCGCCGCCCATTCCTTTATGTCGGCGAGCATCGCTGTGCACTTCACAACGTCGTTCATCGATGAACCGTTGGCCTCGAGCACGTGCTTGATGTTCTCGAGCGCCTGCCGCGTCTCGGATTGAATGCCCCCGCTCACGACTTTGCCCGTGCTGTCGGTTCCGAGCTGCCCGGAGAGGTAGAGCATTCGTCCCACTCGCACGACCTCCGAGAACGGCAGGCCGGCGGGACCCGGGGGAGCGACGTACTCGACGGGCGCGCCCCCGCGCCCGGAGCGTGCGCACGCGGCGAGGGCGCATGCGAGGATGGCAGAGCGCGCGAGAGTATGCATGCGCGAAACTACGAATGGGGCGGGGGAATCGACAGGGCACGGGTGAGAGGCTGGTGCGGGCTGGTCCGCCCCTTGCCCTGATCGAGGCGCGTCCGCTCCGAGCCTCTTCCCCATCACGGTGACGAGAGCCAATCGATGTCTCTTCGTCACTCCTATGACGCGGTGGTCGTCGGCTCCGGACCCAACGGGCTCGCTGCCGCGATCGTCATCGCCCAGACCGGCCGTTCGGTGCTCGTGCTCGAAGGGCAGTCCACGATCGGCGGAGGAGCGCGATCGTCGGAGCTGACGCTGCCGGGGTTCACACACGATACCTGCTCGGCTGTGCATCCGCTCGCCGTGGGCGTGCCGTTCTTTCGTTCGCTGCCGCTCGAGCAGCACGGCATCGAGTGGATCCAACCGCCCGCGGCGCTGGCGCACCCGTTCGACGATGGGCCGCCCGCGATGCTCTACGCGTCGATGGAAGAGACGGGGCGTTCGCTCGGCGCGGACGCCGAGCGATACGAGCGGCTCCTGCGCCCGTTCGTGGACCGTTGGGAGGACCTCGCCGAGGATGCGCTGGCCCCAGTTCATCTACCGCGACATCCACTGCTCCTCGCACGCTTCGGACTTTCCGCGCTCCGCTCGGCGCAGCGGATCGCCGAGAGTCACTTTCGGGGCGAGCAGGCGCGCGGCTTGATGGCGGGGCTGTGCGCGCACTCGATCATGCCGCTCACGCAGGTCGCGACGGCGTCGATCGGCCTCGTGCTCGCGATCGCGGCGCATCGGGGCGGCTGGCCGTTTCCGAAGGGCGGGGCACAGCGGCTCTCCGATGCGCTCGCGAGTTACCTGCGCACGCTCGGCGGCGAGATCGTCACCGATGCCCCGGTGGCGTCGCTCGATGAGCTGCCGAGTGCGCGAGTCGTGCTGCTCGATCTCTCGGTGCCGAATGCACTGAAGGTTGGCGGCGACCGCTTTTCGACGGCCTATCGCTCGGCGCTGTCGCGCTATCGAGCCGGTCCCGGCGTGTGCAAAGTGGATTGGGCGCTGAGCGCCGCTGTACCCTGGCGCGATGATGAGTGCGCCACGGCAGGGACGGTGCACCTGGGTGGGTCGCTGGAGGAGTTCGTGGTCTCGGAGGCCGCGCCGTGGAACGGCGAGCACGCGGCGCGACCATTCGTGCTGCTCGCGCAGCCGAGTCTCTTCGACGAGACGCGGGCGCCTGCCGGCACGCATACGCTGTGGGCGTACTGCCACGTGCCGAACGGTTCGGATGTGGATATGTGCGAGCGAATCGAGGGGCAGATCGAGCGCTTCGCCCCCGGCTTCCGCGACGTCGTGCTCGCGCGCCACGTGACGAAAGCGTCAGAGATGCACATCACAAATGCGAACCTGATTGGCGGCGACATCGCGGGCGGCGCGAACACGCTGAGGCAACTTTTCTTTCGGCCGGTGATGCGTTCCAACCCGTACAAGACCTCGGTGAAAGGCGTGTATCTCTGTTCGTCATCGACGCCGCCGGGGGGTGGAGTGCACGGGCTGTGCGGGATGTATGCGGCGCGCGCGGCGATGGAGTTGAAGTAGTTTGTTAACTCTGACGGCCGAGTGTGGAAAAATGTGTAACGCAATTGTTATCAATATGTTGCTGGTGCCAATATGAAGTTAATTCGAGGTGCGCACATGGGGCACGTTCGAGGAATAGTTGAAATGATATTGCTGGCGATTCGGAGTCCCCTCCAGCATCATTGCGCGTCGTCCGCACGCGACTGACGGACCGTTCGCTACTCTCCGAAGGGGGACCCATCGACACGCCTGGCGAAAAATCATCACCGCTATTTCCGGCGCTCGAGGCACTGCTGATACGTTCGCGATTGGCGCAGGAGTCCTTCTTCGCCATCATGTTCGTGTTCTGGCAACTGGGCAGCCAACTCCTCGTTCAGAGCTTGTTCGACTGGCAGCATGCCTTCCGGTCGCCTCGAGATTGGTCGCTCTTCGCCGCGGTGAGTATTGCTGCCGGCGCTGTGCTCGGTGTGGTCTTCTCGTACGCTCGACGGCGAGTCGCTGGCTGGTGGCGCGATTGGATTGAAATGTTCGTGCGGATGGTGTCGGTCGCGTTCTTTGTCACAGCGCGATCATTCGTCCATGAGTCACTCCCGCGGTGGCTGTCCCTTGTCGCTATCACGGCACTGATAATGGCGACGCTGTTCACCTTCCCTTATCGGGTCATAAGGCGCGCGCTTCGAGTAGCCGCCGGCAAGTAGCCGTCGATAACGCCCCGTTCCATTGCAGGGGAACAATTCTGGCGCGCTTGATCGTTTCGTCGGACGATGCGCCCGAACCGCGCTGGCGGATTCGGAGTCCGACACCGAAACGAGATAGCAGGGGTCGTCACATGGAACACAGAAAACTCGGCAGCGCCGGTCCCGAAGTCTCGGCCATCGGACTCGGCTGCATGAGCATCGGCATTGCCGATGTCTATACGAGCAGCGTCTCAAGCGACGACAAGGCGGTCGAGCTGATTCATCGGGCGCTCGATCTCGGCGTCAATCTCCTCGATTCCGCCAACATCTATGGCGACTCGGAGATCAAGGTCGGGAAGGCGCTGCGTGGCCGGCGAGATGGCGTCGTCCTCGCCACGAAGTTCGGCATCGTCGCCACCTCGTCCATTCAGGATCGCGGCGTGGACGGGTCGCCCGAAAATGCGAGACGCGCCTGCGATCTGTCGCTTCAGCGTCTGGGAGTAGATCAGATCGACCTGTACTATCTCCACCGTGTCGATCCAAAGGTGCCCATCGAGGAGACCGTCGGCGCCATGGCTGAGCTCGTACACGCGGGCAAGGTGCGCCACCTCGGACTGTCCGAGGCCGCTCCCGAAACGGTCCGGCGTGCTCACGCGATCCATCCAATCGCCGCGGTGCAAACGGAGTATTCGCTGTTTAGTCGCGAGCCCGAAGACGGGCTGCTGACGGTTTTGCGTGAGTTGGGAATCGCGCTGGTGGCCTACAGCCCGCTCGGCCGCGGATTCCTCGGTGGTCGCTTTCGCAGCGTCGACGATCTCGCGGCTGACGACTGGCGGCGCAACAATCCGCGCTTCCAGGGAGAAGAGTTCGAGAAGAATCTCGCAATCGCCGATCGGCTACGAGAGCTCGCAAACGAGAAACGGTGCACGCCCGCCCAGCTCGCGCTGGCCTGGCTCCTCAACCGCCATCACGACGTGATTCCGATTCCGGGGACGAGCAGCATGGCTCGCCTCGAGGAGAATGTTGGCGCTGCGAAAATCCAGTTGAGCGCGGCCGATCTCGACCGAATCGAGCGCACGTTGCCGAAGGGCGCGGTAGCGGGTGAGCGCTATGCGCCGGCGTTGAGGGGGCTGCTCAACGGGTGAGCGCATTGTACGGTAGTCGGCGCCCTCTCGTGAGGGTACCGGTCTTCCTACTGCCTTGCTTGCATCTTCCGCCAGCCCAGCGGATCATTGACTCAACTCCCAGCAGCAGCCCTCATCGCCGAGCCCCACGTGACAGCCCCGAACCCCACCCTCGACGACGATCCGCCGCCGCTAACCAAGCCCGTCGACCTCGGCTTTGGCTCGGTCGTGGCGCAGGCGGTGCGCGGCCGCTTTCTCAATCGCGACGGCAGGCCGAACAGCAAGAAGTACGGGCTCGGCTCGCAACGGCTCGCGCGCTTCTATCTCGCGTCACTGGATGTGACGTGGACGACGTTCTTCACGTGGATGATGGGTGTCCTGCTACTCATCAATGGATGCTTCGCGCTCGCGTACATGTCGCTGGGAGAAGGTGCCCTGCGCGGCACCGAGGCGATGGGGATTACCGACCCCTTCCTCCAGGCATTCACCTACAGTGTGGGCGTGTTCACGACTACGGGCACTGGGTTGATCCACGCCTACGGTGCGACCGCGAATTGGCTCTCAAACCTCGAGTCGTTTGTCGGACCCGTCTCGCTCGTCATCGCGTTCGGACTTCTCATCGCGCGGCTCACGCGGCCGCGCATGCGCATCGGCTTCAGCGAGTCGGCGATCATCGCACCGTACGAGGGTGGGCGCGCGCTCATGTTCCGTATCGTGAATCTCCAGCCCGGAGAGCTGAGCGACGTGCAGGCGCGCGTCAGCCTCGTGCGCTACGAGGATTTCGGCGGGAAGACGCGTGAGCGCAACTTCCACCAGCTCGCGCTCGAGCGAAACTCCGTGGAGTTCTTCACGCTGCACTGGACGATCGTGCACCCGATCACGGCCGACAGCCCGCTCGCCGGCGTCACCCCCGAGAGCCTCGCCGATTCGCAGGCGGAGTTTCTGATCTTCATCAACGCGCTCGAGGAGACTTTCTCGACGCGAGTGTCGATCCGCGCGTCGTACGTGTGGGACGAGCTGCGCTGGGATGTGAAGTTCGCCAGCATCTTTGCGAATGGCCCCGACGGCGTGATCGCGATCGATGTCGAGCGCCTCAGTCGCACCGAGCGACTCGAGGAGGGAGCGACGCGGAACCCCGCGCCACTCGAGCGAGTGATCGCGCCAAAGAGTCAGGGGTGATAAGGTGCGGCGTAGCGGTTAGAAACTACGTGGGCGAGACGACATAAACCGACACCGATGGACACAAACGGCGACGCAGCGTCTTATTCGTCTGTGTCCGGCGGTGTCCGTCTGTGTGGCCTCACATACGCAGTTAGCAGTTGCCGTTCGCGAATCACTAACCCCCCTCGCCCCCGCCCGCCCTCACCGCCTCCAGATCGAGCTCCTGCTCGAGCGAGCGCAGCACCTCGTCCGAAATCGCGTCCTCGTCGCGCAAGCGCACCACCATCTTCCGCTCGGCCTCGATCATCGCGAGGCGCAGGCGCTGCCGCCCGGCGAAGCTGCCGCCGTTCTCCTCGTTCGTGCGCAGCCGCTCGCGCAACTCCGCGCGCAGCGCCGCGACATCGCGCGGATCCACCCACGGCTCGTGCGAGAGATCCTCGAGAGCCTCGGCTCCGCGCCTCGTCGCCTCGCGCCGCGCGAGCCGCTCCTCGGCGTGATGCGTCTGCTCGGGCACGAAGTGCAGCGCGCGCACGATCGACTTGAGCGAGAGCCCCTGCACGAGAAGCGTCAACACGATCACGCACATCGTGATGAGGATGATCTCCGTGCGGTGCGGAAACGGGCTGCCGTCGCCGATGGTGAGCGGCAGCGCGAGCGCCGTCGCGAGCGATACGACGCCGCGCATGCTCGTCCACGACACCAGCGCGAGGTTTTTCCATCTCGGCTTGTCGCCGCGCCGCCGCGCGCTGGCGGAGAGCTGCGGGATCGCAATGTTCAGCGGCACCCAGATGATGCGCACCACGATCGCGACGGCCGTGATGATGACGCCATCCTTGAACACCTGGGCGAGCTGCTCGTGCGGCACCTGCGCGAGCAGGCTGCCGAATTGCGCGCCGAGCAGCAGGAAGATCAGTGCGTTGAGCAGGAAGACGACGAGCTCCCACACCGTGCGCGACTGCAGTCGCGACGCAGGCCCGACCGCGGTCGAGAGGCTCTGCTGCAGATACACGCCGCCCGCAACGCACGCAAGCACTGCGGACACGTGCAGCGACTCCGCGACCGACCACGCGACGTAGGGGCCGGCGAGCGTGAGCAAGG